>Ga0074198_1000377_pt1 | contig 50010 bp, 53 predicted proteins | sample EPASupsiteSAE323_FD_64527 | JGI IMG/M metagenome (GOLD analysis project Ga0074198, IMG submission 64527) | Bioremediated contaminated groundwater from EPA Superfund site, New Mexico - Sample SAE3-23 | ecosystem: Environmental > Aquatic > Deep subsurface > Groundwater > Contaminated ... | reverse complement strand
GACTCAGCAGAATAACGAGAGCTGGCAGGAATATACATTCGATAACTGGAACTCCTATCGCTACTACAAACTGGCGTTCCCGGGCGGCTCATATTACTCGACTGACCGTGTTTATATCTACGAAATCGAGATGTACGAGGTGGCGCTGGCACCCGGCACTCCGTCAACTCCCTCGGGACCTTCAGCCGGTGCGCCTGGCAGCTCCTACAACTTCTCGACCAGCTCTACCGATCCAGACGGGTTGCAGGTGAAACTGCAGATCTCCTGGGGCGACGGGAACCAGAGCGAGTCAAGCTATGTCAATTCCGGGCAATCCGTGAGCCTACCCCACGCATACACTACTCCCGGTACATACACAGTAAAGGCTTTAGCAGAAAATACGGTGCCCCTGCAATCCGGGTGGTCCGGCACACTTACGATCGTGATTGCGGCCTCCGGAAGCTATGCTAGGGCAGTTGGTCTGTTCTGAGGCAAGTGTATGGCAGAAGATCCAATGGATTTTCAGCCGGAGCTCGAGCGAGCCGGCCAGAAGTATAAGGCCGCCATCGAGGCCCGTATAGATTCCGGTGTACCTCCACCCAATGCTCCCTATACCATCATGAAAAAGGGCCATGACCTCACCCTGCGGGAGACCTGGGCCTACAGGCAAAGCATCGAGGTCCGGACGAAGCCGAGTGAATGCGAGATCGGGGTCTTCGACCCGATCGTGGCGAGATATGTTTATTGGAATGAGCATGGCACCAAGCGCATACCACCGAGACCGGTTTTCGGGCCCATAGCAGACGGCCCGGGCGAAAAGATCCTGGACGAGCTCGAAGAGGAGCTCGCTGACAAAATAATTTCTGATTTCTAGGATACATGGGAGTTCATACGTTGACTCATTCCTCTCGCATTGAGCTGCAACAGGCGAGCACCTTATCGAGGGGCCTCTCCCAGCGTTCCCATTTGGCGAGTACGGTTGGGCTATTTGAAATGCGGAACGCTTTATGGTCGTTTACTACCGGCCCAGGTATTAGCCAAAAATGCAGAGGCGTTAAAGAGGTTCTGTCGTCAAAGGCAAGGCACGCAAAATAATCGGCTCCAGTGTTATGGTTGGTGCTAAATGTCCAGTATTCTCCATCTTTGCCCTTACGGATACACGATGCCTTTGCATCGATCTTGTAGTTGTTAGCGCAATGGAAATCAAACCCCGGATTGTTTCGGGGCATCGCTACAACATCCTTGAATACTTGGCATAAGACTCGTTCGGTAATATAGATCCCCAGCCACGGGGCACATTTGGGATTGTCTTTCATGGTTTTTCCACCATGACAATGCTGTCTGATGTATTCCGCATTGTTGGCACTAATACCACCCTTCCAGGCAGGATGGTTGGAGCCGCTACGACTCGCTTTATACTCCGGATCACTCCAGCGTTTCCGCGCACGCCATGCGTTTTGCTCCTTCCAAATAAGGGATCTACCTGGTTTTCCAGACATTAAAAGCACCTCGCTATTTGTACAGTTTGGATTTATGGGTATTTAAAGTTATTTATAAGGATTGATTTAAATGAGAGACGAAACCGCAAGGAGAAATGTATAATGGCAGCTACGGTTCAGATCGTTGGATTTTATGGACCTGCACCGGGCACCAAGACCGCCCTAACTGTGCAGAGGTATAACACGGCTATTCCGAGCCAAAGAGATCCGGGGCTCGCCACTCCTAACAACGTCCCGCCTGAAGGCGAGACTTATAGGAGCTGCTGGGTCTTCACGGGAGCCGAGATAATAGGCGGAACCTACAGCCAGCTCACAAACTGGCGCTGGGGTACACCTACCACCATCAAGGGAGACTGGCACCTGGGATCCGGAAAAGTGCAGGTGGCCCTCAAAGATGGAGGTGTGGATGCCGGCTGTCCTGTGGCGAGCTATTTCGCACCGACTGGTGTGCCAGGTCTCTATGGATATGATATCAAGGACCCGGATCATGGCATACCATACTTCAAGAACGAGGTCATAGCTTGCGCTGATGCCGATACGTTCGGCACGACTAATCCACTGGTATTCGACTCCGGAATCTACACGCCCGCAAGCGAGCTGAAGGTCACGAAGCTAGTCACTCATCAGCTGGTGCTTGCAGCCGATTCGGAGTTCGGCGAAAAAAGTGAGCTGTCCAACTTCATAAGGTGGCAGGAAATTTAGATGCCAGAATTAAAAATTGGTGTGAGGGCACTGATAATGCCGGCTCCCCGGAAGACCCTCCTTGAATTGGAGAATAATTTGGGGGATCCTCTGGACCGAGATCTCCGAGATTTCCCAGCTTGGAGGCGGGATTAATGCCCCAAATAGGCCCAGATACCTGGAAAATGGCCCTGGAGTTCTACTGGTTCAGGATGTACGAAGATGGCCGGGTGGAGACGGAGTTCGATCTCGACACCGGACAGATCCGCCTCTGGGGTCCCGTGACACCTCCCGGCCTGATACGAGTGGGCTGGCAGCCCGTGACACCAGACCTGGCTCAGAAGATGCGGGCCTTCGGGGAGTTCGGCAAACCCACCCATGCACCTCCCGTCACAATCAACGTGAAGCCGGGCGAGGAGATCGTGATCTTCAAGGACTGCTCGGTCTGCAATTATCAGGTGGTCTGCAAATCATGCGGCACGGCCTATCATACGATGGAGAACCTGGAAGCTTGTCCTCAATGTGGTGCAAAACCATCCTGGAAATGCGAAAGATGCGACAGGCTCTGGGATGACGAAACCTGCCCGGATTGCAAAGAGAAATGCCGGCACATTACACCCTTCGAAAGACGCCCGGACAAGTGGGAGAACGTCGTCTACTTCCTGGGCATCAAAGATAGGTTCCGGCTGTTGTTCAACAGCCGGGGCGTAATAGCAGAACACTGAATGCAAAGCGAGTTTTCCATGACAGGATACGGTGAATCCCTTTATGGTGAGAGCTTTTACGGCGCGTCCGCCTACAGGCTCGATACGGAGCTCCGGGTGGGCATCACGGCCCGGATTGTGCCCAGAAAAACGGTCTCACCGCCCCTCATGGACACGCTCGCCTATGGCCTGGCCCAGAGATTTGATTTTCTGCAGCAGGCCGTCCAGGCTTTTTCGCTGTTCGGAAAGATCGAGTACGCCAAGGGTACGGAGCTGGATGACCATTGGGGCAAAATGTATGAGCTGCCCAGGCTGACGGGTGAATCAGACGCCGATTATAGAGCCCGTCTGCAGACTTACGTGAAGGTCCTGACAGGCTCCGGCACCATCCCGAACACCCAGGAAGTGTTCGACTTCCTGATCGGCGTTCCTGGTGGCACGCGGATCTCATCAATCTGGCCGGCACGGGCCCTGATAGATTTCAACAATGTGGATGCCATGAGGGCTGCCAAGGCCAACATGGGGCTCCTAAATTCTGTACTTCCCGGCATGTTTGCAGCCGGCATAGACTATGAACTCTTAATACCCTACCAGGACTGCTATATCAGAGCGGCCATCATGGGTACGGCGGAACTGCCGCATATCATGAGAGCTGCCGTGCAGGCGAGCCGGGAACTCTCATGCGGCATAGATGCACTCGTGGCATTCGGTGCAGAGCTGGAAACCAGCATTCTGGCGGCTGTCCAGGCTGACCGGATCCTGCAGGAAAACATGCGTGCAGCCATCCGGGCAGAGAGGATCCTGGAATGCACCCAGCTGGCAGCCGTCCAGGGCAATCCCGAGCTGACCTCCAGCATGCTGGCGGCTATCATGTCGCAGAGAGAGCTGCCCTATTCAAACCGGGCAGCTGTGCAGGGCGAGAGGGAATTATCCTGCAGCCAATTCGCTGCGGTTGCCCGGACGTTTGATCTATCATGCGGCATCATGGCCCGGATTGTGTACTCCTACAAGTTGGAGTTCCAGGTCGTGGCAGCCGTGCAGGTAACTCGGGAACTCTCATGCGGCATAAGGGCTAGAATCGCCAGGAGGGTTTGATGGCTGAAGAACTGCCCAAAATCATTCTTTCATCCAGCGATCGCGTAATGTCCAGGGCCCTCGGAGATGAGGGTACCCCTACAACAGATGCCTGGCAGGTCTCAGGCCCCATACCGGGCGCGCGCATCGTGAACACGTGGCAGATTTATAATAATATTTGGCTGGCCCTGACGGTCACGGAGGGCGGCCACTATTGTATTTACCGGACAATAAATCTCCAGAGCTACACACTCGTGCATGATCACTCCACAAGAATTTTCAATATATTCTATGTGGATGATGGGCATGTGGTATTTGCTGCCGAAGACGGCTGGTGGGCCACGACCGACACGGGCCGGACCTGGTCGGAGCTTTCGCTCGGAGAGGCCCCTCATATCAAGGCTGCTGCCGTAATACCTCTGGACGGTAGCCGTTGGGCGCTGGTGGCATATGGACAGGATCATAAGATCTACTATTGCGAATATCCAGGCGGCACATGGGAGGAGACCTATGACGCCTCTTCGTGGAATGGAAAATGGTATCCTGCTTTGGCGGGCTGCGCGGTGGGCGTTCTGGCCGGAGTGGGCGATCAACTCATAAGGTCCGATCGAATAGGCATGCCGGATTCCTGGTATGTTCTGCAGAAAGTCAATGGCATCATAAAAAGTATAGTGATCTCCAATCAATCCACCACGCCTACATTTTTGATCGTGGTGGAGGGGACTAATGGCGAGGACATTGATAAGCTCTATTGGACCCATGATATGGGAGATTCTCTCGTGGCGGATTTGAACCGCGCGTCTCCTGTCGCGGCTGTTCAGTCCGTGACCCCCACAGGCTCCAGTGAGATTCAGACGGTCTTTGTAGTGCTCGGCAAGAGGACACCAGATGGTAGCAGTGACCTGCAGATAATCACGGAGGAATAATATGCTTTGGTGGCCTTCCGTTATCGAAGCCGATTCACATGCATGGAATACCTGGTACTGGGGGCCGATACATCCCTACGCAGTCGGGTGGCCCGGGTGGACCACAGGAAATACTTATTATTGGTTTTATAAAATACCGCCTTCAAATGGCCATAAAAAACAGCTTGCAATTAAATCACCCGTTGATCGAATAAGCGAAGTTATTTTCAGTCAAACCAGTGGACTTTTCTCGGTAAAAGCAAATGTTGTATACATCCTGACATATCCGGATGACACACCCAACTGGGGAACCGGCAGCAATCTTGTGGCTATAAGCCCTCCGTGCGGCAACTGGTTATCCAGAATGTATGAGACGCCGGATGAGGTCACCAGAAGCCAGACCTACAGCATTCAGGCAGCCGTCCAGAGTAACAGGCAGAAAACCGCCACGATCCGGGCCGCAATAGCTCTTACGGGTTCTCTGGACTGCAGCATCGTGGCCGCTGTCCAGGGCAATCCTGACCTGCCCGTCTCATCTCTGGCAGCCATCCAGGGAGATCGACAGCTCCCAGTTCCCATGAGGGCCGCCGTGAGGACGGAGCGATTTCTCGAATGGAATATGATTGCAGCGGTGGGAAAAGATTTCGAGTTGCCTTCGAGCGTGGTGGCAGCCGTCCAGGGCAATCCCCAGAAGTATCATGGCATGCGGGCGGCCTGCAAGGGGGAGGCCGAGAAGAGAGTGGGAATAATAGCTTTCGTGGTGAAGAGCCGTGTCGATACAATCTATCTTGAGTTCGAAAATAAGTGGCCTCAGGAGTTTGGCTTCACGACTATCCAGAACGCGCCCTCCGAAACGAAAGACTACCGAAAACAGGGAATTAGCTGAAATAGTAGCCAGAGAACTTCTGCGACGCATTACATCCATAACGTCCGGAGCTGCCTATGAGGACACTATGCAGAAGAGTACAGCATACTGGGAATGCATCCTGACGAAACGGGACGCGACCGGTACCAAGAAGGCTGCAGATGAAGCGCTGGGCAAGCTCCTGGGGTGTGAGGCAGCTATCACAGGTAAGAGGAAAGAAGGGCGGCAGAGGAGATGGACGGCCCTAAAAGAGAGATTTTATGAGCTGATCTATCCGGCAAAACCCCAAATTCCGTGAGGCAGCTCTGGCGGCCAGATTCATGAGGCCGGAAGCTCCGGAACTTGCCCTGTTCTGGATTCATATAGTCTATATAGAGATGCCACTGATATTTATATTTTTCTGGATGGTTTAAATGATCCCAATCCCTGAGGCCACGAAGGCCACTATCCTGGCCTGGATCCCTCATGTCCTGGCGGGCTACGACTATCCACTGGTGGAAACGGATAACATCGTTCCGGACCTCATCGCCCCGGCTATCACATACTACTTCTCATCGGTGGGCACTCCGAGCGAGGGAAGCAACCAGATCATACGCACAGTCAGGAATAGAGAGACTGGAGGCCTGGACGACTACTGGGGGCAGTGGCACGGAGCCACCATGAACGTGGTCCTGAGAACCAATGACAAGGATGAACTCTCTCGCATTTGGGAGGCATTCATCAGGAAGTGTCTGGCCACCCGGCGAGATCTGCTACTGCGAATTGATGGTGTGCAGTTTGATGAGATCCTGAACTCGGCACCACTGGCCCCCGAGAGACTCGATAACGGAAAAGACCTCTACTGGGCGCAGGTGGATCTCAAATTTACTTATGAAATGAGCGATGTATCCGAAGCAGAATACATCAAGACCGTTTATACGGACCTCCGCGTGCAGACCGCAAAGCCTGCATCGCATCTTTTGTTTGAACGGGCCGTGCTGGTACGCGAATTATCGGTAGGCATCACGGCCACGATTGTTGACAATAACTAAAAGGTGATCTTTTTGGTCAAAAAGAAGATTTCAATGAGGGTAGCCGATCTGCTCGGCGATCCGGACCTCATGAGAAAGGCTGGGCTGACACAGGAAAAATACCAGCTCATGGTCAAACAGAATGGACTCGACAAGGCCCGAGCCACACGCATGCCGGTCGAAGTTGATGTAAACGAGTGAGGGGTGACAATGGCGGAAATCGATCTTGGAAATAAGTTCAACTTTCTGAGACACATTATCCAGATCCAGTCAATCGGACGGGTAACGGTCTTAGTGGGGCGCGGTGTCTGCATAGGCATAGGAACCGCAGCTCGTGGCCCGGCTATGGAGCCCTTCTTCTGTATGGGTTCGCAGCCTTCGCAGATCCGGGCGACATATTACTCCGGCCCGCTCAAGGAAGGCATGGAGACTGCGGCAGACCAGGGCTGCAGCGTGATTGGCGGCGTGCGTGTGATGGGTGCGAATTATGCCAGTGCCCTCCTGGAGCTGAACGACAGCCAGACCCCAGGCAACCATGTGGCCACGCTCAATGCAGCAGGACCGGGCGCGTGGGGCCAGATACCCAGGTTCACCATTGACTACGGAGATCTGGATGGCAGGAAAACTGAGATCTTCACGGGCAATGGCGGCACGACTCCCTATGCTTTGCTCTTTGACGATCTGGTGGAAACCTCGACCAACTACATCAAGGTCAAGGGCACCAGGAAGACACTTGTTTACACAGGCACACCGGATCCAGGAGAGGCCAAGTACGACAAGGCGACAGGAAAAGTATCATTTGCCACTGGCGAGTGGCCAACTGGAGCCGAACAGGTCGAATGCCGGTACAGCTACAAGTCCAGGAAGATCACAGTCGAGGACGAGGTAGGGCTCCCGACAGTCTACAACAATCTCATGGACCTGACACAAATCCAGGCCCAGATGTATAACTCCTCGATTGCTACATTTGATCCGGTCGTGGGTGCCACTCACCTACCCAAGAGGACCCTGGATGTCGGTGGCAATGTCGTTGCGGTCAACATGGCCGGCGGATCGGATGGCGATGAGATAACCATAGATGACTGGGAAGCGGCCTTCAATGCGCTCATCGAGTATCCTGACCTCGGCAACACGATCTTGCCAAGCTCCATCTTCGTGACTCAAAACGAGGTCACACTCGGCCAGAAGGATATCGTGCCCCTGATGGATGCGTTCCTGCGCAAGATGGCCAATGGCCGGGGAGCTACCGGCAAAATGCCTTGCCAGGGCTTCGTGTCTCTCGTGGATTCCGGTCAGACTATCCTGACTGCCCAGGAGATGGCGGACTTTGCGGAGGGCTATGATAACCTCTGGATGACTTTAATCGGCAACGGCCTATCTAAGACAGAGAGGAACCTGGCAGCCGCAAGAGCCGGCCAGGAGGCTGCATTGGCGCTGGGTGTGTCACCGGCCACGAACTCCAACTGCTTCAAGGGCGTGGATGGGCTGCTCTTCCAGTTCACTGAGGTCCAGAGGGAGGTGTTCACCTACGGCCAGGTCGAGGTCCTGATCAAGGACACCGGCATCCATCCCTATGCGGGCATCTCCACGGATCCGGATGATAACTTCAAGCGGACTGTGGATGTCAGGACGATCGCGGAGTGCGTGATCCTCATCGACCAGGTGGTCAAGAAGTTCCTGAACGAACGCAGGACCCTGACGAACCTCGGCAGGATGCAGGACTCGATTTACATCCTGCTCGACCAGCTCGCCAACCAGTCGGTGCTGGACGACTTCAGCATCAAGGTCACGCCGAATGCGAGCGACCACAATGCGGTCGATATCAGCGCAATGATTCAGCCGGTGGGCCACATAGAAAGAGTGTTTACGTGGTTGGGCGTGGGGTACTATTCTGACAAGGTGGCGGCTTAGGAGGTGAGAAGAAATGGTATCAAGAGGACAGCATCCATATTCGGAATATATGGTCACCCCGGGAAAGGCGCTTTATGCCCTTTCCACTTTGGATATCCTGATAGATGTAGCCGGGATGTACTTCAAAGCCCGCTCCATCAAATGGGATAAGACATTCACCAACGAGGACATGTACGGCAGCGGCACAAGGGATCCTTTTGCAAGAGTTAGCCACGAGCACAAATACACCGGGACCCTGACATTTGCATCGTTCCTGGTGGACGGGACGCCGGCGCTGACCACGCATGAAGTCTTGGCGCTCACGAATGCCCTGACAGACCAGGATGATGAGGGTGGGGCGAAGTACTTCGACGTAATTATCCGGGAGGTCCCGGGCAAGCACGCCGAAAATGCCAACTTCGGAGACAGCCCAACATCTGTGGAGAGTGCTCTGCTAATCAACCTAGGATTTATCGAAGCACTCATTGATTGCAAGGTCGATAAATTTAGCCGAGACTACGCCGATAAAGGAACGATCGTGACATCATTGGACTTTGGATTTAGTCGCAAAATACCGAAGTAAATTAACAAAATGTGGTGTGGGTCTTTTAGACCCATCCAATCATTTTTTGATCACAGGAGAAGGCATTATTTCCTAAAATAATAGTTTATAAAAATATTGATATTTAATTAGGACGCTGCCTATAGGCCGAAGATCTACAGAAGATCTCAACCGATGCAAAATCGGGTGGGCAGTGCTCCTATTCAGAAGGAGCTAAATTATGGGAAATTACATTACACGGAAGAAGACCCTTCGGGGCATCGGATATGAGATTGAAGTCCCCCTCCCCCAGTACGGTGAGGGCGTCGTGGTGCGCATTCATGCGCTCTCTGATATGATGCTGGCCAGGATCGAGGAAAGGGCAGGATACACTCTCGAAGAAGCTATCACGGCACTCTATTCTCAAAACCTGACTGATGAAGAGATTAAGGCCCTCCAGGCGGCCCAGCCTTCGCAGGAGCTGACCAAGAAGCTGCTAAGTCTATTTTCGGGAGAGGAGATCGAAGCTCTCCGATCTGCCCAACCACCTGAGGAGCTGCTAAAGAAAGCATCGAGTTTGCTCGCTGCTGAAGAGATAGAGGCCCTCAAGGTGCCGGCACCATCCCAGGAGACGATATTGAAGGCATCTGGAGCAATGTCGCCCAAGCTCACGCTCTTCCTGGGAGAACTCGCCAAGGCTGGAATAATACCGGATCCTGATTGTGCATGCCATGGCAAAGGCTGCGCTGAATGCAATACATCTCTTCTGGTCGAGGAGCTGCGTGGATTTTCTGTTCTGCAGATCGGCATGGCTATCATAGGAGCATCCACAAGCTCCTGGAAGGAAATTGAAAATTTTTTCTCAGCCAAGAGGGCGCCGTCTGGTCCCGCATAGCCTGCACAGCCCAGGGCCTGGGGCCGTTTGACCAGCTAACCACGGCTCAGATCATGTTCCTGAGCATGGCCGGTATGGAGGACGCCATGATAAAAGCGGGCAACGGCACCGTGAAGCGAGGCGGGGGCGAGGATGGCGACATGGATGCAGACATTGAGTACTCTAAGAACTATGGAAAACTGAGGCGAGCCATGAAGCCGGGCGGTGAGATCCGCCAAGAGATGGAAGAGATCCGAAAGAAGCAGGCACCCTTCAGGGCCGCATTGGAAGCTGAGATTAAGGCAGTGGTTGAGCAGGAGGCTAGATTCAGTTGAGCGAACGCAATGTCTCTATCAAAATCGGCGTCGATGGGGCAGAGATCGCCATTGCCCAGCTCCTCGAAATTAAGAAGCAGCGAGATGCCCTTCTCGGCAAAAACAAAATCAATCTCAGTCTGAACACCGCGGGCCTCGATAATGCCCAGCGAGCCATGGCGGACGCCAGGAGAAATGCCGGCGCAGCCACGCGAGATCTCTCCACACTCGGCAACTCTATCACATCCAAGGCTATTGCGCCCCTAGCGGAATATCAAAAGCTGCTGGGCAGCGCCCTGCAAGTCAGCAAGACATTTGGTGCTGCAGCAGTAACCGCCCTGCGAGGAGCATCGGCAGAGTTCCAGAAGCAAAAGACTCTGGCCCAATTTTGGGGAACATCCGGCTATCTGGGCCAGGGCATGAATTCCTTCAAGGGCTCAATCTCAAGCTTCTTGACGGGTGGAGGCGCAGGCTTCACCGGATGGTTGAAGAGCAGCTCCTCGGCCATCGCAGAGTACCGATTAGCCCTTGTCGGAGCCTCGGCGGTGCTGGTGGGTTTTGCGGCTGTGGCGGCCATGAAGTCCAAGACCACGTCAAACCTGATCAATTCCACCCTGGACACCCGCCTCATGACCAGGAAGCTCACCGACCAGGCCGGCGCAAAAGCCTGGATCGAGGGAGCCCAGAAAGATGACTGGTCCGGTGGCAGGGCCGAAAGGCTGGGCGTCTTCCAGACTATCCTCTCCAAAAACCCCCGGATCAATCAGGCCACGGCCCAACAGAGGACCGAGGAAATCGAAAAATACTTCTTTGCCAACCAGGAGATGCTCAAAAACAAGGGCATAGCATCTGCTGAAGCACTGGCCTCCAGGATCTCCGCTCCTCAGCTCGTGGGCGACGATGCCACGATGTTCGAGGACATTTTCGGACTCGGGTTCTCCAAACTCATGCCGGAGGCCCGGCTGGCCAGGCTCTCCACAGAAGCACCCGACCAGGACCAGATCGGCAAAGCCGTGGCGGCCCGGCCCGATGTCGTCATGGAGAAGAGGCTGAATGCCATGACGGCCTCGATTGGAGACTCCGTGCTGCCAGTGCTCAATGACGTGCTCGGGGCCTTTCTGCAGATCTCGGACGCCATAGGCTCCATCCCGGGCCTCGGGCCCATGATAGGCTGGGGTGCAGTGCTGACCGGAGCTGCCACGGGCGGCCTGGTGGTCGTGGGCATGCTGGGCAGCCTGATCCCGGGCCTGGAGGCCATGTACGCCCTCACAAAGGCCGACACAGTCGCCAAGATCGCCAACACCGTGGCTACAACAGGAGCAACTGCAGCACAATGGCTACTCAATGCAGCCATGACGGCTAATCCGCTCGGTATCGTTATAATGGCCATTGTGGGCCTAATAGCCATACTCTATGTGCTGGAGAAGAAGTTCGGAGTGGTATCCAAGGCCTGGGCCGTGTTCTCCAATAGCGGCCTCGGCAAAGGCGTGTTCGCTCAACTGGAGTCCGCCAAGAAGCTGGTATCCGACATAGGGAGTCAGTTCATGAAAGGCAACTCCGGCGGAGCCATCAAGATGGTCCTGGAGGCGGTGGCCATGGCATCGCCGATCGGGATGTTGGTCAAGCTCACGCTCTTCATGGTGGACTTCATGAGGAAGATCTGGGTGAATAGCGCATGGCTAAATAAGGCATTTGCGACAGGTTTGGCGATCTGGCAAAAGATGACGGATTTTTTCACCTGGCTGCTGAATCTCATCACGGGCATGCAAACCTGGCTGCGAGATGGCCTTGGTATCACGAAGTCTCAGAAGAAAGAGGAGCTCGATAAGGCCGCCGAGGCGGCAGGCGTGACCTGGGAGGCGGATGAGCAAAAGTGGTATAAGGACAATGTTCCTGCCGCCAATCCTAAGTCGGGCGTCTCGGCTGCGACGCTGGCAAACCTCGACAAGCTGAAGGAAAAGTATGAGAATACACCAGGGGGCTTCTTCGAGGGCATTCCGGGCATAAACGAGCTTACGGGCGCGATCAAGGCTCTGACGGATGCGCTTGGAAAAAAGGAGACGCCTGCTTATCAACAACAATACCCATCATCTTCAGAAGCCGGAACGGATACAAAAGGATCGTTTGCAGGAACGGGGCTTGGGCCGAACTCCCCTATTTTGCATTCCGAAGACAGAAAAACTGCAATCAATACCGACACTGGTGAGGAGTATACATATTCTCCAAATGCAAACGGCGGTATGGGTGGATATATACCCAAAATGGCTCGTGGGGGGCCGATTCTCGGCAAAGGATTCTTGTTTGGGGATGAAAGAGAAGAGGTAGATCCGGCGAATGTCGTGCAGGGAGGCGAGACAACCCTGGCAAGGATTAATAAGTTATTCTCTGGTATGTCAGGCGGCTCGATGGCAGGAGGGGCTGCACCCATGTCAGTCGGCAGTGTGAACGTTGATATCCACATCGACAAAATTGAGAAGGGTAGCGATGTCGATGGTCTCCTCGCAAAAATAAGTGATCAGGCAGCAGATAAGTTGCTTTTCGCCATGAGGAATAAGCTCGATAATCTCGGCCAGAGAGGGATAGCATATCAGAGGGCTTGAATATTTTAGGAGATGATGATTATCGCACTCAGAGAGCTTCTAAACATCAACGGTTCTAACTATCAGGCCCAGGTTTCTCTCGTGGACCGGGCCAAGCACGTCAAGATCCATGGCATTGAGTTGGGCATCCGAAACTACTCGGATCCGGACCTCAGCCAGCCAAATCCCGAGATGGAGTGGACCCAAGAGTTTGAGATTATCGTCCATAAGACTGTGGGCCAGAAGCCACTCACCCAATGCACCATCCCTGATGGCCTCTGGAACCTTGTGATGAAGTTTGAAACGCTCAAGGGCACGGACGGTGGAATAAGCGAGGTGCTGCAGAAGGTGCGCGATTTGGATGCAGGGCCCGGGCGAGTGGAGAGTGCATTGTTCAACTCCGGCCTCTGCATGTATCTGCAAAAGAAGATCATCAAACAGCCGAAGGGCAGCAAGGACTTTTTCCACACAATCGAGCTGACATTCATAGAAGCAAATTCAGGGAGTGTCTGAGCCATGCACATCATGCCGGAACTCATGATAGACGGCGTCGATGTATCTCGATATTTCATAAGCTGCCATGCCGAGCAGAGCGCCAATGGTACGAAGGACCCGGGAAAATATGATCTGGTTCTGGCCAACGTGGGTGGCAGGTTTTTTGGCGCGTTCGCCCCCAAGGCAGTCGAGCAGGTCGAGCAGGAGCAGCTGGGCAACTGGTCCCTCTCGCCCAAGAAGAAAGTCTCTCTGCGAATGATCTCCACCAAGTGGGGCTGCGAAGAGACGGCACAAAGCATCGTGACCATCTTCTCAGGCGAGATTCAGAAGGCTGAGGCGGACGAGCTTTTCGTGAGGATCGAGGGATCCTGCACGGAAGGCGGCATGACTAGCTATATGAAGACAGATAAGACCTTCACCGGCTGGAAGAACGAAGACATTGTGAGGTGGGTGTTAGATCAGTTTGGTGGTATTCCTGAAAGTAAACGGCACATCTACCCGGTAAATAACCTACCTCCGGATAAGACGCCCGAACTCAAGGGGGTTTTTGATTTCGATACAGCCCTCTACCTGCTATCGCAGTGGGCTCAAAGCATCTATTTCTTTGATGAAAATGATGATTTTTGGTTCGTGCCGGCTGCAGATAATAGGGGATTCCATGATCTGACCGGCAACATCCTGCGGGGCTCCACTGCATCCAATATCGTAGGATACTGCAATTATGTCGAGGTTTATGGGGGATCATACAATCCGCTGCCTGCCGAGGATGGATCAGAGGCCTATGACCATAATCTAATCTTCGCCGTTGCCAAGGCACCCGACTGGGAGATCCAGCAATGGAATGGTCTTGTGAAGGCCCCTCCTGTATATGTGCCGAATCTGAACCAGGAACAGTGCCAGATAGTCGCAGACAACCTTCTGCAATGGTACAGGCAATATCAGGATGTGCCCTCCATCAGGATCGTCGGGAAAGCGCCCGGCCTGCTCTCCAAGGTGGCCTATTTACCCTGGAATGGAAGCATCCCACCGATTGCCTGTGATGGGGTAGAGGAGGCCGAGATGGGGCTCGTGGAAGGCCTCGTGACGCGCCGAGTGGTGGACATCTCGGCGGACACCGGATTCATCACAACCCTCGATGTGGCCACTAATTTCATGGTTGCAGGCGTGTATGCCGGGAACGCGACTAACTTCAAATCCGACCAATCAATCGAGGGCACCTATGCAGGAGTGATATGAGCGTCAAAACCTGGGTTCTCCTGACAGCCGATACCTATCGGATTGCCATTGCATCTGCAAAGGCCAAAAACTCTACAATCGACTATGCCACTCTGAAGCATGATCGCTCCTGGACGTTGATCTATAACCCCGAGACGCAGGACGGCATATTCGTGAAGAAGCTGGATGCCATGACTTACTGGACATCAGGCTACTATGAGGCCTTCCCACAGTCGGGGCGGTCGAGGACACTCAAGCAGAACATACAGACCATAAACGAAAATGGCTGGCCAGTGATCACGGGGATTTGAATGGTCCTTAATACGCGTGACCGCAACATAGACTCGTCTCGGCGCGAGGACGCCCGGAAAGGCACGGTGGACCGCTGCGAAGTGATTGAGGTTCATCCCCACGTAGATCCCTTCGACGGTGGTGCAGGGGACCGAGATTTCAATGTGGTCGATGTCCAGCTCATCGACCGACCACGGGACTCAAGCGGCGCAGCACCTCTCGTGAAGAGGACCCGCATAAACTGCCTGCAGCATTATCATGGCTGCGTCCAGGGCGATCCCTGGACACCCAGGATCGGCGATATGGTCCTGATCTATTGGATCAAGGAACGTGAGGGCCTCGTCATAGGCACCATCCCATCAGTGCAGCAGGAGCCCATCTGCAGATCAGAGGCCACCTCGGAACACCAGGAGATCGTCTGCAAGAGGGCCCCGTGGGAGCAGCCGGGCATGAACCAGGACGGGAATTATGTAGTCTTCCCGCTTCCCAAGCACCCGGACTGCTTCAAGTGGTGGCCCATAACAAGAGACTACATCACTATTCATGATTGCCCCTATGGCCACAACAGGGCGCAGTGTGACAAGAAAGCGCCCTGCACATGCTTGGACGATCTGCAGAGCGGCACCTGGTGGAAAGTATTCTCGGATATATCGCCCACCATATATGATAAACCTCGGCGAGTGAAGTTTCACCACCACTGCGGGTCGTATTATTTCTTTGATGAAGATGGGACCGTGCATCTCGAAAACCGAGTTGCAGAGAACCCCAGGGCGCACATAACGCTTTATCCGAATGCCTCCGTGGTTATCAGGAGCGCGGATGATGATCCAGAGCTGCAAAGAGGTGCCTACATCTATTTGGCAGGATATCAGGGCGAGGAGCCAGGTAAGATCATCATCGAAAATTCGGAGACGCACGCACAGGCCGTTTTCGATACCGATGGCAGCATTGAACTAAAACACAGTCTCACCAGTCTTAAAATTTCCAATAGCGGAGCGATTATTCAGACCTCACCAACGGAGATCAATCTGAACGCTCCGGCAATCTATCAAAACGGCACGCAGATACATCCGAACGCTTCGGAGGGCTGGGCAGAATGAGCGAGACATGGGCCTACCAGGCCGCCAATACTATCGAGATAACCGGCGACCTCATGTCCAAGTACTGGCCTAATCAGCTTATCAGGATCACCCAGGGCACGGAGAAGTTCTTCGTCATAATAGCTGTGGCCCTGGTGGGAGGAAACACCAGGCTGACGGTATCGGGCGGCGGAGTCTACACCCTCACGAGTGCGGCCATCACGGTGCACGCCATGACCATGAATGCCGCGCCGGTGGGGTTGCCTGCAGGCTTTGCCGTGCAGGGGTTGGCCTACGGTGCCGCATCCAAGGACGCGCCCGCCGATGGGGATCGGCTCACCCTGTGGGACAGTGCGGCCAACTTCGTGCAGAAGGGGCTGACATGGGCGAACCTGAAGGCGGCGCTCAACACTCATTTTGATACCCAATATGCTCCGAAAGCTCGCTCATATAATATTGAATTTTCGTTGGATGGCGGCGGCTCGGCAATAACAACGGGCCATAAGCCGGGCGGAGATACACCCCTAGCCGGGACTATTACATCGGTCAGGGTAATCTCAACAGACAATACATCGGGCTCAATATCGATCACAGTCAATAAGGGAACGCTCGCAAATACTCCTGGCTCGATGTCCGCAATGGGGACCTATGCAATTTTATCGTCCACAAAAAACGTAACCACGGGATTGTCCATCGCGGTCGCTGCAGGCGATTGCTTTGAGATAAATGTTACGAGTGTTACGAGCCTGAAAAATGTTCTGCTGAGTATGACCGTTGAGGTTACATAAATGGCTTATACCGCAGATGTGCTGGAAGGCGGGACGGCTTACGATTCAGGCCATTATTCAGGATATCACGCTGGTCTTGCGTGCGATAACAGCGAAGCAGCTGGCTCTTATTGGTATGGGTATCCAAATAATCCAAACTGTTGGGGGTATTATTGGCCAGCAGGCACGTACAAGATGGTACGAAAGCTCCGAATGCGCAGTGTTTGGGTTGGCGGAAATGCATCTGGAATAGCTGGTTTCTCCTTATATGGGACTAACGATGGCACAAATTGGACGCTCATTTACAGCGGCACGCAGGGGAACAACGCTAACATCTGGTACGAATATACATTCGCAAATAATACCGCATACAACAGATATCAAATCAATTTTAGCGGAAGCTATTATGACTCAATAAGAACCATTGTACTTGAAATCGAGATGATGGAGGAAATAATCTATCCTCCAAATACACCATCAACACCCAGTGGAAATTCATCTGTTGTAACAGGAGTCTCAAACTCATATTCAACGGCGGCAACTGATCCTGCAGGGAGAAATGTCTATTATGTTTTCGATTGGGGCGACAACTCCGGTTATACATCTACGGGTTGGTATGCATCAGGCGCTACAGGTTCAGCGTCTCATGCTTTTGCGACTCCCGGAACTTATCAGGTCAGATCTTATGCTGTAAACTCCGATGGACTTAGCTCTGGATGGTCAAGCACTTTAACGGTCAATGTAGTTTCCGGCAAATGTTCATTCCGGCTGGTGGGCTTGTGCTGATAGCTGTGCCTGGTCGACCAGGAGAGAGCCTCAGGTGCCTAATATGCTTTTTGGAGACATTCAACTCAACATGACCTTCGACAACGGCACCTGCCGCTGCCATGGTCAGCTATCACCGAATAGAACCGGCTCGGGAGATATTGCACGCGTTACTCCCATCACGGATAAAGAAGGCAATACCGATTATACCGACTGCATCATGCAGCGCCTGGGAATCTGGCTGGCGGTAAAAAAAGGCGAACGGCCTCTCTTCCCAAATTTCGGATGCTGCATACGGGATTACATTAATGAGCCGATGACCTACTCGAAGCTTCTCGACCTTCAGGGACAGGTGGAAAGGGAACTGAGGAATGACGTATTTCCCGAGAAGGAATTTACCGTCTCCAATGTTCGGGTGGAGCCCATTGCACGCGGTGAAGTCCGGGTGTCGGCCAACATCGGAAATTATGCTGTAGAATTCCTCGGGAATGCAGCAGCCATCAATTCCCTGGAAAGCCAGCTCGCCCGAGCATTATCCAATCTCGGAATGACCAAAGTCTGAGGCTTTATGGTTATCGATTTTGCATCATTTTTAGAGATGTCACCGCGTGACATCTATGATGACTGGCTCGCATATATCCAGTCCAGAGATCCGCTTCTGAAGGACGTGGGCCCGGCCACCTTTAACAGCATCCTGGCAGAGGCCGTCGCCAGCCAGTTCTGGGTCTTCATACAGCTGCTGAAGAAGAAAGTCAAGGATTCCGGTATCCTCACGGCCACGGGCGCTTCTCTCTCCGCCATCGTCCTGGCCATGCTGCCAGCAGGCCGCTACCCTGGTGTCCGGGCATCAGGCGTGTTGAAGTTCTCCAGGCCCACGGCGGCCCTCTACGACATCGTGATTCCAGCAGGCACCCTCTGCGCCATGACGACCGAGGCTGGCCAGCTGATCAAGTTCCAGACCACAGAGGCCACCACCATGCTGACGGGCCAGACTCTGGCCTACGCTGCTGCAGCTGCCATGAACATTGGCAACGAGGGCAATGTGGCCGACAACACCATAAAGACCATTTTGACGCCCGTAATAGGCATATCCAACTGTACTAACGATGCACCCTTCACGGGCGGCACGGACCAGGAAGCGGACGAGGACCTGCGCAAACGTGCTCTCTATACCATCTGGGTAACGGGAAAGGCCACCATACCTCTTGTGCAGGAGCATGTCGCTGGCGTCGAGGGCGTGCGAGAGGTTAAAGTCGAGACTCTCGGCCAGGGCGACGTGCTGCTCGTGGTGGACTCTGAGGGAGGTACCGGGGCCCCAGAGCCCGCCATAGGAAACATGATAAGAGAGAACCTGGCAGCCGGCTGCACGGCTCCGGGAGTCCTGGGCGCGAGTCTGCGGGATGCCGGCGACTCCTTCCAGATCGGGGATTGCTCGGGCGGGCAGGTCTGGGTGAGGACTCTGCAGTTCCTGGCCGAGGAAACCGTGGTGCCTTTCGTCTACCAGACGCCTGGAGGAGTCAACCAGAATGGAACTATCACGTTCCCCGCAGGAAGTGTAGCAGGCTACACGGCCAAAGCGACGCTGGCCGCAGAAAATGCACTGGCGGCCAAAATTCTATCATCCTCGTATGCTGGGGCGCTATCGTTCGATTTATTCATGGGCCTTGGCACATATCCATTTTTGTGGGTGAATCCAACATTGCAAGCAGCCGATATCGCAGCAACGTTCGTACTTACCGCAACGCCTGAGGTAGGGCTACTCGACAGCATTAAGGCGTCGCTCACAGCTAAATTAGATTCTTATAAAATCGAGGATGAACTACAGTTCGAGGATGTCTTTATTTGTGCTTTCTTTGATTTCCAGACCGGCAGACGTTTCTCCGGCATAGATCGTGTTCCTACGTTCTCGATTACATGCAAAGGCGAGACCATCAGTGCCACTGGAGAACGGATCGTTATGGCAGATGACGATCGTGTGGAGCCAGGCGATATTAATCCAATTCTGGCGTAACCAATAAGCAGCAACGTAGTACTTAAATACAATTAACTACCAAGAGGTTTTGCTGGATACCTCGACGGAGGGAAAACCGCTTTCACGGGCGGCTTCCAGCGCTTAACTTCCCGTGAACACTGCGTGAGGTGTGTTAAATTACTTCTTATAAAAATATCTTGTGTATACAATGCGGAAGACTCGCCGAAGCACAAGTAAGTAACGCGGGTATGTTTTGTTCTCATGAATGCTCGGCAAAATGGCATAGTGGGTCAAATAATCCTATGTATGGTAGACATCATACAGACGATTCGAAACGCAAAATGTCAGAACATAATGTATCAAATAGTCCGGATGTTAAAGAGAAAAATTCTAAGGCACATATAGGTAAAAATGCGCGCGTCGGTGCCAAACATCCAATGTATGGGAAACATCATACCGAAGAGGCAAAGGAGAGAATATCCAAAGCACATATTGGAAGGCCTCGACCTCTCGAAATCAGGCAAAAAATTTCCAATGCGCATAAAGGAATGCATCAAACAGAAGAAACCAAACAAAAAATTTCTCATACAAAGATAGGAGTATACGTAGGCAAGAAAAATCCAAATTGGAAAGGTGGAATCTCAACATGGCCCTATTGTTCAAAGTTCAATAATTCGCTGAAAGAGGAGATTAGAACCAAATTTGGGCGACGTTGCTTTTTGAGCGGTGTAGAAGAAAATGGTCGTAAACTGGCTGTACATCATTGTGACTATCTAAAATCACAGGGGTGCCAAGGGCAAAGATGGAGTCTGTTGCCATTAGAGCATAGCTGGCACAGCAAGACCAATGCCAATCGTTGGTATTGGTTCAGTTTATTGAGAGATTATTGGGTTTATAAATACATTACATTTCACGGCATGGACATATTTGAAGGTCCTAGCAGATCGGAGTGGCTTTGGGAAATGTATAATGGATTGTAATCATCCAATTTGATGTTGTGAATTATCCGATGGGCCTTGCCGTTGCGGATGGCCCCAACATAGAGGCGTCCGATCATTTCGACGCAGAGGCATTCGAGAAGATTGAGGCTGAGATCCCGAAGAACTCGGTGCCGACTACGCTGAATGTTCAGCCGAGCCTTCTCACGGAGCTTAAGGCCCTGATCATCATATCGGACAGCTATGAGGATCTGACGTTCACGGTGGATGAGGCCGCGACAGAGTTCACCCTGGACGGGCCCCTGATGCTCGTAGGGGCCGGGAATATCGGGATGCTAGGGGCGACGGTGAACAACCTCATCTTCACAAATGCGAACGCCACCACGGCCAAGAATGTGACAATCCTGGTCGTCAGGGACGCGATCGAGGCGTAAGTGTCGGAGAGGATTCCGGAATGCCCGGCATACGAGATGTGCCGGGCCAAAAAGGCAAGCTGTGAAATCTGCGAGGAGCTGCCGGTTGATAAGTGGAGGGAGCATGTGAAGCGGGTAATGGATAAGGCCTGATCTATTTTCTTTCTGTTTTCGTCTTTGCCGCTAACGAGAATTTTCGGGCAGAGAAGCATTTACCACATTGTGGTTTTTTCGAAACATAAGAATTCCGCAATGATCTTATAAACATATGCAGATATGGTGGACAACAAAAATATCATCATCTGCATCACTATCGTTTTCCTATTTTTCCAAGTCGACCGATATTTATTTTATCTTGCTATTCTTTGAAGGGCGCGGCGAGAATTGGGCCAAACAGCATAAAACACAAAAAGTAAAATGGAGTCTGCTCTACACTCCCAGCTGCGGTATATGCGCCAGATAGCTTTCCTTCAACTCCTTCTTGTCGATGTGGTCATAAATATCGATCGCATCTCTTCTGACATCTCCTCGCAGCTCCTGGATGAACTCTCTTGGCATCCCGGCACGTCTCAGGTGTGTCGTGAACCAGTGACGGCAGCAATGCGGGCAAAATTGATCCTCAAGCCTCTCGGATTTGGGATTGTGCAGGCCGACGCGCTGGGCTGCCTCGGCTACCCTTCTATCCAATCCACTGGGGCCTAGCCGATCATCCTGTTCGTTCAGGAAAAGGGCCGGGGATGTCGTCGTCATCGTCTCGCGGACCTTCAGCCATCTCCGGATCGCTCGTGCGCATTCCGGCGTCAGAAATGCTATTTTGTTGCTCCTCTTCCTGGTTGGCTTCAGGTGGATCTCCATCTTTTCAAAGTCCAGGTCACCCACATCCAGCGATACAAGTTCATTTCGCCTGATGCCCGTGGTGAACAGGAGATATAGAATCGCACGATCACGTGCCCGCATGGTAGCCAATATCATTTTTGCGGCATCTTCTACGCTGATTAGCTGCCGCCGTCGAGTTTCGGGCTTGTATTCGTGGAGGTAGATCTCTTTTAATTCCGGGATGGGGTTCCAAGAGAGCTTCTTTTGGCGCATGAGCCACTTGAAATATACCGACAGGCTCGCAAATGTCTGTCGCAAGCTTGAGGGGCGCATATTCTGTTCTCTCAATTTGACCATATAGGCCAGAAGGTCCTCTTCGCAGGCCTGGGCCGGATTGCATCCCCGGGCGGCGCAAAAAGCCGTGTACCTGCGCAGGCAATAGTAGTGCCTCCGGATGGTGGCCGGCGAGAGATTGCGCAGCTTCAGATACTCGGTGAAAGCCTCTATTTCTTCCAGCGCCATCCCCTCTTTTCTTCCGCCACCACTCCGGCATCCTGCAGTCTCTGCATCAGGGCCGTAACGGCCTGCAGGGCGTCAACATCATGCGCGTTCACGTCCAGGGCCTCAAGGATATCTCTCTGGGACCACGTGCAGCCATCCTGCAGAATTGCGATTAAGCGACTGTCCAGCTCCAAGATCCCAGCGCTATTCTTTGCGGGCGCATATTTCAGCTTGAACAGTTCGGTCTCGCGGGCCGAAAGTGACTGCTGCAGAGTAGCATTTTCTTTGCGCAGGCGCAGATTCTCCTGGCGCAATGCCTGTATGTCATGGCTTGCGGGTAATTCCTCATCAGGCGATTCGAGGGAATTTTCGACAATTGCTATGATCCACTTGGTCAGCGGGATCTTAGCCAGGTGGGCCTTCTCTCTCCAGGATATAAGCATCTCCTTGGAGGGAAAATAGAGGGTATGGCATTTTTCGCCGAAACCTTTGGGCGGCATGAATCCTACATATACATATTACGGTAAATACTTTGTGCTTCAGCCAGAACGAGGATACGTTTAAAGTCCTGGACAAATTAGGAATTTCGCATGATTCAGGATTCCAGGCAGGGATTCTCTATCGTCCGGATCATAAGAATGACGTATGGCCGTATATTTTAGAGAACCACACATTTTACGCCGTGCCCATCAGCACTCACTATATGGACAGTAGCCTTATTTATGCCTGTGATATGAGTTGCTGCAGAGTGGAAAAACTGAACGGCAGCCAATGGCATGATTTTCTTGCGGACAAATTTGCAGAATGCAAGGATAGCAATGAGCCGATGGTCATAATCTTTCACAACTTCGTATCCGGAGAGAATCCGGAATACATGAAAGCATTCGAAGACTTCATTGAGCTTGCCGTATCGGAGAATGCCACCTTTGTAACTACGAATGATCTGGTGGAGAATGTGAAGGCGAAGTCAAATGGAACTGAAAACGGCTCTGCAACCATATTCGATCAAGTTGTCCAATATGCCAAAACATTAATTTGAATTTGAAGAGTGCATTTGGCCCGGAACACGTCAATTGGGCTACGGCAAAATAGAAAGCGATGGCCATAGCGGCATTCGGTGCGGGATCGCTCGCACCGATGGCTATCCGTTTTGCGTCATTCGAACTAAGTCATTCGAATTGCATCATCTTGGACAATGCCTTTTCCAGTTTTTTCCGGGTTTTGGCATCCGGATTGAGCAGCAGATCCAAGTCATTTTCAATTCGCTTCTGGCACTGCACTGCAGCCGGGCAGTCTTCATAGATCTCTATGCCCTGCAGCCCAATTTGGCCGGGGCTCAGGAATGGGCTGCACCTGCAGACCATCGGCCTTGCCTGATATATCTTGCAGCCCTTAATTGCTTCATCATAGAATTGGCAGGGTTTGCTCATTTTAAAAGCGCGAATATCAGGCTCGCTTGGATGCGGGATGGTGTACTCTTCCGCGGCTTCTTTAACCGAGATATTGAAAAGGCTCGCCAGCCTTCGGATATCTTTGGGATAAATGTCGATCGGATCGGCTACCTGACAACATATTCCGCATCGCCTGCATTGAAAGTCCAACTGGACTTGAATTCGCAGATAATCATAGGGATCAAGAGGCATATCATCACACGGCTTCGCTCGAATAGAGAATTCATTGTTTAGCGAGAAGATTGATAAATATATTGCAGCATTTTTGAAATGAATTGCGGGCAGTTGCATTGCAGACCGCCACCTTGCAAGCGATCACATTGCAGGTAGTCACATTGCAGACCGCCAACATTGCAAGCGATTACATTGCAGGCAATCGCGCTTTCATCCGGAAAGCGGAAGTTGATCAATGGTGCACTCTTCAGGCAGCTTGTCGTCCCTCGTCCTCAGGTACACGGGCGCTCGCAGGTGCCTTCTTTTCGATACCTCCAGAGCTTCCACTTCCACCACAAGCTCGGGTTTCAGCCATTTTGCGCCACGCAGGGACGGAGGATTCGAGAATGGCGGCTCTTCAATTACTTTAAATTTGCCTGAAATCCATTCCAGCTCCTTGAAGGAAAAACCGGAGCCGACCCTTCCCATAAATATCAGGTTGCCTGATTCGTAGGCTCCCAGGAGCAGCCCGCCGAAGAAGGGGCTGCGCTCTCCATTGCCGGGAATAAAGCCTCCCACCACCAGGTCAACGGTTAAGCGTTTCTTGATCTTGATCCAGTCAGGGCTTCTGATTCCAGGATGATATGCGGAAGCCGCCCTCTTGGCCAAGATGCCCTCCAGTCCCATAGAGAGAGCCGCTTTAAAGTAAGCTTCGCCGTTTTCCTCCAAATAGTCGATGACGGTGACGAAATCGTTCTCTTGCACCCGCTCTTTTAAGACGGCTTTTCGTTCCAGCAGCGGCAAGCTCATCAGGCTCTTTTGCCCATCGAAGAGGATATCAAAGACGATATAGCTGGCGGGCACAGCCCTGGCAAGATATTCGATTCGCAGACTCTTGACCTGTTGGTCCCTCAGTGCCAGTGAGGAAAAACTGGGGACGCCTTTGGAGAAGACAGCCATCTCTCCGTCCAGAATGCAATCGCCCTTTGCAGCTTGCTGCAACGCAACTGTAACCTCGGGAAAGCGATTTGTGATAGACCTTGATCTTCTGTTTTGCAGCTCCACCTTGCCGCCGGAGATATGGGCTATGCACCTGGTGCCGTCTATCTTCGGCTCAAAGATCCAATCTTTGCCGGAGAAAACCCTTCCAGAGACTGCGAGCATCGGTTTTATCGGAATCATCCACACATCGCTTCCTTGAATTAATATTTCCTTCTTAATAGTTTTTTGAATTGATATTTGCTCGAATAATCATCCGAAATTCATCCCAAAATTCATGCAAAATCAAGTTTCCATTCCATATTCTATTTCATGGCTGCTGCCGTAGCCTTCAGCTCTTCCATCAAGCTCTTGGCTTGTGGACGCATTTCTCTCTTTTCCAGGTGCAGGACCTCTCCTTTCACCTTGGACTTTGCCAGGGCATCAATCCGTTCGCGAAATGTGTCTTTGAATTTGCCTAAATCCAGTTCCCCTGACAATTTCTTTACGATCTCCATGCCAAGAGTCATCTCGCTCTCCGAAGGCTCAGGCAGATCTTTCAGCACCCCGGCTTTGCCCGGATCGAGTAGCTCGTCACTGTATCTCATGATCGTGGCCACGATGGCGCTCTGATAGTAGTGAACCAGGACGATATGCTCCTTGGATCTCATGGTAATCGTTCCTATGGCAGCCTTGCCGGTCTTCTCCATGATCTTTCGCAGAAGCGAATAAGCTCTCTCTGATCTTTCGGGGACGAGAAGGAGCGTGTTCTCGAAATAGTGAGGATCGGCAGCGAAGAAGTCCACAAACACCCAAAGATCGATGATATCGCCTGATGCGGGCTTTGCCGCCTCGATCTCTTCGTCCGTAAAGATCACGTACTTTGAGCCGCCGAGACTGTAGCCGCGAACGATCTCGTCGGACCTGACCTCATCCCCTTTCTCGCAGAACTTCCTGTAGTGAATGGGCGTCTCGCAGGTCTTATGGAGCATCTTGAAACTCACTCCCTTGTCCCTGGTTATGGGAATCGCTTTAACCGGGATGTTTACCAAACCCATGCTCAGACTGCCTGACCAGATCGCTTTGGGGAGAACGAGTTCCTGATCAGCCTGACCTTTGTCCGGTTCATCCGGATTTTTTGCTATTACCTTCTCTTTCGGCGAGGGACTGCGAGGCTTTTTCATGCTCAATAATTGGAACGCCAAAATACAAATAGATTTACCGGGTTGTCCTGCTGCACTCCTGGATCAGGGACAAATTCGAGCATAGAAAAAATATGTGAGAGCATTGTTGTTAGCATATTGTTTTTAGAACATTTTCGTTAGAACATTTTCGTTAGAACATTTTCGTTAGAGCATTGTCGTGAGATCACAGATCAACAAAGCCTGCGGACAGAATGAGTTGTCGGGGTTGAACGAATCCTGGAGTTCACAACAAGAGCGTCAATTGCAAAATTCGCTAAAATGATACTCCAAAAAGGAACATTACATTGATTCTAATCCGCAAACATGCCCCTAAATTCTAAAAAATTATTGTGGCAAATTTAAATATGCAAATAGACAAATTAACCACCACTAAATTTTGAGGTGTTGGAGATGAAAAGAGCATTGTTTCTCTCATTGATAATAGCAGCATTGATATGTATCACCGCTACTGTCGGCTCCGATTCCTTTGCCAGGCATTCAAAAGAAAAGGCAATAGGCGATCAGTGGGACCCAAATAAAAATTACGATAAGATTTGGACTGTCCAAAACGATAAAAGTCTCGACAAAAACTTCGACAAAAGCAATGCATTCGGCGTGCAGCACCGATGTGATTCCGGCTGCGAAAAATGCGGTGCAATCTGCAAGATCTATGAATACTGCCCTGGCTGCGGTGCGTACTTTAGCAGCAATGCCTTTGATGGCAAATGCGACTGGTGCGGGAAGGAATGCTGCCGGCTAAAAGGGTGCGGGAAATGCGGCAATATTCAATTCTCCAGCGGCTGCGGCATCGGTCACTGCGGCAACTGCAAAAACGGATGTGGTTATGACGGTGCAGGCTATGCATTTTGCCGCGATTGTTGCCATGTTGACGGCTGTCGCAAAGAAAGCTGCCAGAGCTGCATATTTCCGCCAAAACCCTGCAATCCGGGGATAGAAACCGCAGAGGAGCTTAAGCTGAAGATATACAGGGCGTCTATGCTGGACCCGTGATGGTTCCGTAAAATCCGAAGACAATGATTTTGAACACTAGGTGATACTATGAAAAAGAATTTTGCGATTATTAAGAAGATTGCCATCCTTTTGTTATTTGTTTTTTTCTCTCCGGCAGTGGCGGTCTTCGAGCCTCAATTGGCCCCCATTGCAGAAGTGTCCGTAGCGGATGGCCGGATATCACAGCAAATATCGCCGCATGGAATATCGCATGAAGCATCCATCATCAAAATAATGGATAGCTCTGGTCGACTTTCGTATGACGGCATGGATATTCTCAAAGGCATAGAATACAACCTTCAAGCCTCAAATGCCGATATCAAAACCCGGGGCCTGTTTCACAACGGCATCTCTTACATTTTGGTCTCAAATCCGTACGATGTCCCGAAAACAGTAGTGGTGAATCCGCAAGTGAGCGAATGGAACTTGGGAAGCACGCAAACGAAATATAGTGAATTAAAGCTGGAAAAAATCTGGAATTTGCTCCAGATCACAGTCCCGGCTTTTCAGTCAGGATTGGTAATCGTCCAGCCAAACAGCATGTCTGAGAAATCCTTTGAAAGACATTCGTACGATAATTCCTATGATAAATCCTATGATGATTCCTACGATAGCGATTCGGCTGGAGGATATCTGTCAGAAGGAGAATCATCATACGGCTATTCGTCCAAGGAAGATGCATCCGGCAGGTATTCAGACGAGAAATATTCGGATGGCAAATATTCAGCCAGCGCATATTCGCCAAAAGAAGATTTATCCCCAGCATATTCATCAAAAGAAGATCTATCCTCCGCATATTCTCAGGATAAATATTCGCAGGATAGATATTCGTCCGACAGCTATCCGTCTGATGATTCCTACAGGATAGTACCGTTGATTAGCGACGGAAAAAAATCGAGAGATAGTAGCTTGGGCGAGCGAGTCGGCAGCGAACAGTATTCGTTAACTGCATCGGCAGTTTCCGTCAATTTTGGTTCGGAAAAGGGTATTGACTGCCAGTGGATGCCGTCTCCCATCAAAATTGATGCATTTGGCCGGCTGACGATAGATGGCCTTTTCGGAAATGATTTTGATCTGCAACCTTCAAGCAGGGACGTTCTGACTCGCGGTTTGATCTACAACGGTATTGTGTATATTCTTGTAGCAAATCCGTGCAAAACGCCAAAAGATGTGACCGTGCAGCCTCAATTGAATAATTGGTATATCCAAAATGTGCAGGTCAAGTATGGAACGCTAATGGTATCGAAAGTTGGAAGTTGCCTGCATATCACGGTGCCCGGATGTCAATTTGCTCTGGTTATCATCACGCCGCAAAAAAAGAGATATTCGTTCACCGCCGGACCCAAGCCGAGCTACAGCTTCTCTGCCGGACCCAAGCCGCGTTACAGCTTCCAGGCCGGACCGAAACCGCCCTACAGCTTCAGAATCGGATACTAGAATCATCTCTCATTTTTAGATCAAATGATTCGCAATCTTTTTCTTCGCCGGTGACAACATAAAACAATATGAAGAGGCAGTCGGGATGGTGTGCCATCTTTATTTTATTATTTTTGATTTTCAAATGCTCTGCAATTGGCCAGGAAGATAACGCTGCATATTGGTTTGATAAGGGCAATGAATTACTGGACAACAGATCTTACGAAGATGCAATAATATTTTATGATAATGCGATTCAAGCGGATTCGCAATTTCCGGAAGCTTTGACGGCCAAGGGCATTGCTCTTGTCGGCCTGGAAAATTATAATGAAGCGATAAATTGCTTTGATAAGGCGATTCGGATTAATCCGGAATATGCAGAAGCCTGGTGCAACAAGGGACTTGCGCTTGCCAAGGGTTTGGGAAGGTATGAGGAAGCTTTGGACGCAAGCGAAAAAGCCATAGAAATCAGTTCGCAGGACGCAGATTTTTGGAATGCAAAGGGCATTGCTCTGGTCGGCCTCGGCAGGTATGATGAAGCAATGGAGGCTTTTGACAGGTCTCTCGAACTCAATCCCTCGGACGGGTCCACCTGGAATAATCGAGGCAATGCCCTGTTCAATCAGGGAAAATATGACGAAGCTGCAATTGCATACGATGAGGCCATAGCCATAAATCCGAAAGATGCGGAATCATGGAACGGCAAGGGCCTTGTTCTTATGAGTCAAAAAAGCTTCGACGAAGCAAAAAAGGCATTTGAAAAGGCGATAGACCTGAACCCGCAATCGGCATCTGCCTGGTACAATATGGGAAACTGCCGAGGAAGCCAGGATAAATATGAAGGGGCATTGGAGGCTTTTGAAAAATCAATCGAGCTTAATCCAAAGGACGCATATGCCTGGAATAATAAAGGCCAGGCGCTCAGAGATTTAGGGCGCGATTCAGAAGCTGATGCAGCCTTTAAAAAAGCTGAAGAATTGGGTTACAGTAACTAGAGCCGTGAGCCGTTTTCTTTTTCACCGCATCGAGACGCCGAAATGGGCCCGATCATATTTCCTCGTCTGAACGCTGCAATCCATTAGCGTTTGCAGGAGCACGTTTCCTTCTTCTTTTTGATCTCGACCTTCATCTGTTCCAGCAAGCCCTGTTCCATGTTGGCTTTCTCACAATGGGAGGCCACCTTCGGGTTGCAGTTCACCAGAATTCCCATCGCCATATTTGCCAGAGAATTGCAGCCGGAGTCTTCCAGGTCCGACAGGAACAATGACATGCGATTGGCAAATTCCCTGCATTTCTCATAGTTTGCAATGGCATCATTATGTAATTTGCAGAGCGCTTCAATCTCGATTTCCATCTGCACCCAATTTGGATTATCCATAATTGTCTGGTCCACATTTTTTTTCGGGCAGCACATATATGTCTGATGTATAAAAGGATTGGTGCTCAAAACTGCTGAGCAGTGCATAAACTCCTTCCGGTAATATTCTCGTGCCGGTCGGCATATTCTATTTGGTGCATTATTCCAGCTCGAAAGCTGCAGCCTGCAAATGACGCTATCTTCTCTCGCAAAAGCGCAGTAATCGAGAAAAGGCCGCAGAACTTCATACTAAACAAGACGAAGAAGAGACGAAGAAGAGACGAAGAAGAGACGAAGAAGAGACGAAGAAGAGACGAAGACGGGGAGACCGCCCCGTCTACCGATATCCTATGCTCACCGCCCCGGAACGGGCATCTTTCTTGAGAACACTGGTCGAATTCGGATCGCTCTGCATAATCGGAGTCTGGGCCGATCCTGCAACAGTCTTCAAACTGTTGCCCAAGCTTGCCGACCTAGCCAGGACGCCGACATCCACTCGATTCGTGCTCTCCTTTTCATCGGCCCATTTTGCCTTGGCCGTAAACGTCGCCGGGGCCTCCTGCCACCAGCTTGAAGCATTAAACTCATTCTTCTTGTCGTCCTTAAGAGCGCCGTTGCCGGAGTCTACAAGAATTTTATTAAAGGGCGGCCAGACCGGCCTGGAGTCGGAGTCCATCAGATACATGACGCAGATCAACTGGCTCCACTCATTCCTGCCGCCGGTGGAGTTTTCATCGATATCCAGATAGACCGTTTTATTCTTCAGCATCTCATCGGAATACTCCCGCGCCCTTTTTCCTTCCGGCGTCACAGTTGAGGGAGAGACGACATCCGCCAGCAGCACGCTGTCGATGTTCTTCACCCTGGCATCCGGCGTCAGCATCTCGATGCCGAAGGCGTTGCCGCTGACGACGCTCACCACCCGCCCGACGACCTCATCCGGCGCACCGGAGACAACGGCGGCAAATCCCCCGAAAAATAACGTGATCAGCAATAAGATCAATGGCCATTTCATATCCCAACACTCCATCTTTTTTATTGTTTGGCTCTTTAGCGGAGCCGGTTTTTCAGGATTTCAAGCTTTCGAGCTTCAAAGAATGCTTCAAAGAATTCTTCAATCCTTCGCTCTTAAGCCACCTTTGTTTGCAGGACTCTATATTTGCAGGAGCAACAGTGATTTTAATCGGGTCCCCAAGAATTGCCTGCAATGTCTGCCTTATCTCGCGGAATCAAGGTAAAAAGAAGCTGTGGCGAGCGTTTTCGCAAGGCCCTGGTGGAGACTGGAGCCTTCGACGCCAAACGCAAAATCCGCTCGGACGATTCAAACATCTTTTTGCCGGTCCATGAGGTCGATGATGAGGTTGCAGCCCGCTTGAGGCTGATTTCCGATTTCGAGTTCCTGGAGACGGAATTCTCGCCCGAAGAGCATCTCCCCACCCCGGAGGAGTTGCTGGGTTTCCATCCCAGCTTCGGGATCGTGGGAGATATCGCCATTGCGGAAGTTGAGGAGGCTGATGCGGAAAGGGTAGCCTCCGCCCTCATGGCCGCCAACAGAAGCATTCGAACCGTCATTGTGCCCATCTCGGACGTGGAAGGAGAATTCCGGACGCGCCGCTTCCGGCATGTGGCCGGGGAAGAGCGCACAGTTACCGTTCACAAAGAGCACGGCCTGCGCTACCGGATTGATCTTCAGGGCGCGTACTTCACTCCCCGCCTGGGAACAGAGCGGCTCAGGGTAGCGAACCAGATCCACCGGAGCGACACGGTTCTGGACATGTTTGCGGGCGTCGGTCCCTTCGCCCTCCTCATGGCGAAGAAAGGGGCCAGAGTAATCGCAATGGACAAGAACCCCGTGGCGGCAAAGTACATGCGAGAAAACGCCCATCTGAACAAAATCGAGAATATCGAGATCCTGGAAGGGGATGCAAACGAGCTGGCTCTCCGCTATGCCGACAGTGCCGATCATGTTATCATGAACCTTCCCCACAGCGCATCGCAATTCCTCATCCCGGCCATGAAAGCGGCAAAGTCCGGCGGCATTGTCCATTACTATGCCATCTCGCCGGAAGATGCTCTTTATGGGGATTGGACCAAGATTATGCAAGCGGCTGAGCGAATCGGTGCGAGGGCCGAAGTCGTTTATCAGGGCGTGGTGAGAAGCTATGCGCCCCACAGGCTAAATGTGGTCATCGACTTTCGGGTTGATAAGTCACCTTGAAGTAATCACAAATCGTGGATGAATCGTTATGGATGAAAGCATTATGGGTTGAAATAGTAATGAGCGGGAATAGTTATCGAATGATTCATTGGCGGGTAAGTTTACTGTAAGTTTACTTTTATCATCAGGTATAAATAAGGATGAAGCGCAAACCAAAGCCTAGAAATCATGAAAAATGCAGAGGTCCTCGCCGTCTTGGCGATAACGGCAATGCTACTGAATTGCGGCGTCCTGGCGTATTCAACCAATGTGGACATCGATTATCTCCATAATGTCGAAGGCACGGGCACAGTCATCACCGACTACCAGATGGGCTCCACGGAGAGCACAGTAGCAATGGGAAAAGTGCGTGGAACAGGAGAGGTCATGAACAAGTATCTCTACCTGAGCAATAACACTGAGAATGTCACCATCGAAGATCAGTTCTACCTTGCCGGAATTCAGGAATCCCATCAGATCTCGGTCGGCGATTATCCTCAGATGACCAGAGTTCCGGGGACTTTTCGCCTGCTTGGAACACCCTGGGCGAGCAAGATAAATTTGACGGGCACAAACAGCAGCAATTAGCATATCGTAACTGCAGTTGCGTCTTGCCGCGTGAAAAAATAATTTTTGGCCTGCATTCCATGATCATTTTCGCCTTCCGCAAGTCGCTATTGCCATCCAGCAAATCATCAGCTCATCGAAAATCGCACAAATTCGTCTCTTGCATTTGGGCATCTCAAGATCTGCTTCAAGACCGCAATCTTTGAGGGTGGCTGCCGGAATTCAAATCGATTAGTTTCGCCCTGCGCCAAAGCTTTATAGATAATTTGATCAAGATTAATCCAGATATGATAGACGCCGCCAAGACAATGGAAAAGTTGGCCGCTCTGCGCCATCTTGCCCAAGAGCCGGTCCAGGAAATTCGCCGCCACAGTAGTATTCTCTTAGTCTCGCATGTTGATGCGGACGGGCTGACGGCGGCGGCAATTATGTGCAGGGCCCTGGAGCGCCAGGGAATCGACTACAAACCGCTCTTCTTCCGCCAGTTGGATGAGGCGGCACTGAACCAGATAGCCGATCAGGGCTCGGATCTGGTCGTGTTCACCGATCTTGGCAGCGGGATGATCAAAGAGATATGCGAGCGCGGCATCCGGGCGGTGGTGACGGACCACCATAAGCCCGCCGTATGCGAGGCTCGTCCTCTGGCTCATATCAATCCACATCTGGTCGGAGCCGACGGCGCGACCCAGCTCAGCGGCAGCGGAACCGCATTTCTCCTGGCATCAGCTCTTGATCCCGACGGCAACCAGGATCTCTCCGCCCTGGCCATCGTCGGCGCAGTGGGCGACTTGCAGGACAATGCCAGCGGCCACCTCCTGGGACTCAATCGCTATATTCTGGAGATAGGCGCAAAGGCCGGAGCGCTCTCATTCTCGCGAGACGTCAAGCTCTTCGGACGGCAAACGCGGCCAGTCTACAAGATGCTGGAATACTCCCAGGACCCGTATTTTCCGGGCCTGTCGGGAAATGAGGATGCGTGCATCGCCTTCTTGAAAGAGGTGGGGATACGTTTGAGCGGCGAGAAATGGCGGCGCTGGATCGACCTGGATCAAGAGGAAAAGGCGCGGATTGTGACGGCCCTCCTGAAGAAAGGCTTGAGAAGCGGCGTTGACAATGCCAGGCTGGAGCGGCTGATCGGAGAGGTTTACATTCTTCTGGCGGAGCGGGAAGGCACGGAATTAAGAGACGCCAGCGAGTACTCGACGCTGCTCAATGCCACCGCCCGTTACGGCCACGCCGACGTGGGATTGCAGGTCTGCATGGGCGACCGGGAGAAGGCTTTGCAGGAGGCGCAAAAGCTGCTGGGCGAGCACCGCCAGAATCTGGTCAACGGCCTGAGGCTGGTGGCGACGAGCGGCATCACGGCTTTGAAGAATATCCAGTACTTTGATGCAGGCGACGCCATCCTCGACACGATTGTGGGCATTGTGGCCGGCATGAGCTTCCAGATGGCCGACCGCACTCGCCCTATCCTCGCCTTTGCCTCCACTCCTTCGGGCGACCTCAAGGTCTCGGCGCGGGGGACGCAGGACCTGGTCCGTTCCGGCCTGGACCTGGCCGATGCACTATCGCACTCTGCGCATGCCGTGGGCGGCGTGGGCGGCGGGCACAACGTGGCGGCGGGTGCGACCATCCCACCGGCAGCCAAGCAGGAATTCCTGGAGCTGATGGACAGTGCCGTGGGCAAACAGCTATGCCGCTAATTGATCACCAATCGATCCGATATTATTGCTGAACAATAGTCGCAAAAACCATTGCAGCTAAAGCTAATCCCCAAAACCGCCATTCAATGAGAAAAAAGGAAGAAAAAAAGAAAACCAACAAAATGCATAAGGATTGAAATGATGAGGCGACCCGGATTGCTCTTCTGTTTCTTGCTGGCATTTTTGACTCAATCATTTTTGATTCAATCATATCTATGTCAGGATGATGCGGCGCAATTGAGATCAAATGAAGACGGCGCACTGATCGATACCGGCTTTCGCCCCGAGGTAGACGGCTTCAGCTTCGAGAACTATGGCGATGACCGAAAGGCCGAGGGATTAAGCTCCGAGGAGCTGCTGCGCATGTTCGGCGACAAGGTATGCTCGGGAATTGTGGATGGAAAATGTGTCCTCACTCCGGCGGGCAGACACTGGATGGAGCAGGTCAATCGAGCAATGAGCGTCGGACACTGCGAGGGATTTGCCGTGTTGAGCCTGCTCATGTACTATGGATTCATCAACCCGGACAAATTCGGCGGGTCGAATGCGCATGAGTTGAACATAAGCAACCGGAATCTGCAAAAGGAGATCGCTTTTTGGTGGACCACGCAGGGATTATCTCCGGCCATAGACGACAAAGTGGCGGGACCGTCTAATGTTCTGAATGTCCTGACCGATGCGTTTTCTCAAGGGGATGACGCCTTCGACTCCTGGACCATCGGAATCTATAAAGAAGACGGCAGCGACGGGCACGCCGTTACTCCTTATGCCGTCAAGGATAGCGGAAACGGCCTGTACGACGTCCTGGTTTATGACAATAATTTCCCAAATCAGAAGAGAACATTGACCATTGATAAAAATAATAATACTTTTTCGTATGAGTCCTCAGTCAATCCCCTGGAGAGGTCGGACTGTTATTTTGGTTCAAATATTGAGATCACTCCCACTTCAAGCCGTCTGGTGGAGCAGAAGTGTCCATTCTGTCGCGACTCCGGTGCAGGAAAACTGAACGCATCAAGCTCATCTGCAGAACTGAATGCCACAGAATCCGCTAAAATGGTCCAGGTATGGCTCAACGGAAGCGCCCGCCTTCTGCTGACCGATGAGCAGGGAAAGAGGACCGGCTGGACGGCAGAAAACAGGCACGTAAACGAGATACCAGGCGCAAGAGTACAGAGATTCCTTTATGAAAATCCCGAGGATGAATATGCCGTGCAGCCGCTCTATCTCTTGCCGGACGGCACCAATTTTACGGCAACCATCGACGGCACACGGCTGAAGACCGGCAGCTATCAGGAGCTGCTGGTGATAGGGAACGGCTATGAGCTGAATGTAGAAGACATTTGGCTCGATCCGGGCGAGTGCGATAGTGTCGAGATCACCAAGTATGGGAGCGACTACTTTGGCCTGGCTTACGCGACCAACTATACAGAATCGCCGGATCTTGATATAGGTCTTGAGACCGAGGACGCGGACTGGGAATTCATCGTCAAAGGTGCGGAGATTGAGTCAGGCGGAAGCGTAAACGTGGATCTTGATTATGACAGCGGAGACTTCATCTTGCACACATTCGGAAACGAGGAAACGGGATGGTATCAGATCATGGTTATTCGCACTGACGACAACGAAACCCAGGTCTTCGCCAATGATGAAATCTCCATGTCGCCGAATGAGACGATGTATGTGAATTTCCTTGATTGGAAAGGTGATGGCGACAGCATGCCGCTGGACTTCGATCTGAACGATGACGGGATCATCGATAAATCCATCCTGGCCGGAGACGCAAGCGATTTTTACAGCGATCCGTATGCCGATTGGGAGGCAGATGATGTGGAAAGCGATGAGGTCAATTAGCCGGGCGAGAAATCGGCGCCGGCAGTGAGAGATGATATCTCGAAATGACAACTGAGATAAAATAGAGATATATTTCCATCTTCATTTCAGTTTTTATTTCCGTCTATATTTCAAGTCTATATTTCAGTCTATATATCAGTTTAATTCGACTCGCTACACACACGGCAGATATCCGCACTCGCACATGTGGTTCTTTGCGACAATGATCTGCTCTTCGATGCTGAAGTTTCCTACGAACATGTGATTTATGCGTGATTGCTCAACTTTGGTGTCACTTGTCTCAGGGTCCAGGATCAGATATCCAATGCGGCCCACGCCGACAAAGTCCGCCTCAATTATCATCTCGGTCAGGTTTGGAAGCGCCTTCAGCTCCATCCTGGTAGAAAGGCGTGTGGCATCGGTGAACTCCTTGGAGGCACTCATATTCATGGGATAATTCTTGAGGTATGTGCTCTCCCGGAATTTCTGGTCATATGTGAAAAGATGAGCATTGGGATTGCTCTTGCTGCCAAGCTCCATGACGTAATGCTCAGCCAGGACCGGGCAGACGACTGCCAGGAAAATAATCAGCACTGCAAGCTCGCATCCACCTCGCGTCATGACCTTCCCGACTCTCCTGATTCCTTTACAGCTCCTGAGAAAGGCTCCATTGATACTCTTCGCTCAACTCTCCGGAATAAACAGTTACCGCCGGACCTTCCATAAAGGCTTTGCCCTCCTCGAAGGTTATGATGAGCGGCCCGCCTTTGGTCTCCACCAGCACTTCATCTCCGACCAGTCCCAGCCGATGAGCTACGGAGGCACTGGCCACGGCTCCCGTGCCGCAGGAGAATGTCTCACCCTCCACGCCCCGCTCGAAGGTTCTGATCTCGAAGGGTTTTCCGGGCTTGACGAAATTGACGTTTGCGCCTTCCGGGAATACACTGCTGTGCCTTATGAGCGGCGCGATCTCATCAATTGCCAGATCCAGGTCCTCGACAAATACCACGGCATGAGGAACGCCGGTATTCACCGCCGAAACTTGCATGTCCTCGATCTGCTCCATAATGAGATCGCCCGAGCCGCAGGCAGGAATGGACTGGCGGTCGAACTTGGGAACGCCCATGTCCACCTTGGCCCAAAAGCTGCCATCCATCTCTCTCACCTGAACGGGAATTATGCCCGCCAGTGTTTCCACGTCGAAGGACTGGCCCACGTAGCCCGTCTCCCAGGCATACTTGGCCAGGCAGCGCACTCCGTTCCCGCACATCTCCGCCTCGGAGCCGTCCGGCTGAATGAGCCTCATGCCGAGGTCGGAGCGCGAGCTGTTCACCAGGAACAGGACTCCGTCCGCGCCGATGCCGAATTTTTGCCGACAGCACCGCACGGCAAAATTTCGTTTTGCGGCCTCCGGAACCATCTCCTGGCGCATCTCGTCAATCAGGATGAAGTCGTTCCCATTCCCGTGCAACTTGGTGAAGACTATGCTGCTGCTGCGAAAGGGATCATCATCATATTCTATCTCAGAAATCTCTGCCAGCTTCATTTTATATACCATGCATCAGTTTACCCGTTTAGCCTTGTGCTGTTGTGGTGGTGATGTGATATTAAACCCATTCTACAGGTGGCACTGGATCTTCTGGAGCTTGACAGATCAGTTCAGATAGCCAAAGAAGCGGTTTTGGGTGGCGCAGACTGGATCGAGGCCGGAACCCCGCTCATCAAGAGTGAGGGAATGAACTCCGTGCGCGAGATGAAGAAAGCCCTCCCAGGAGCCAAAATCGTCGCGGATATGAAGACCGTCGATACGGGCGCAATGGAAGTGGAGATGGCGGCAAAAGCGGGCGCGGACATCGTAGCCATGCTTGCCTCATCGGATAACTCGACCATCGAGGATGCCCTGCGCGCGGCGCGCCAGTTCGGCGTGCAGATCATGATGGATCTTCTTACCGTCCCCGATCCCGTAAAGAGGGCTCGCGAGCTTGATGCCCTTGGCGTTGACTACATCTGCGTTCATGTGGGAATCGACCAGCAGATGACGGGTCGCGACACCATAGATTTCTTGAAGCAGATCGTAAAAGAGGTTAAGACGCCCGTGGCGGCGGCAGGCGGCATCGATGCGGTGACGGGCGCAGAGGCCATCGCCAACGGTGCGGCCATCGTCATCGTGGGCGGCAGCGTGGTACGCAGCGCGAACGTGACCGACTCGGCCCGCAAGATTCGCGATGCCATCGACCATGCCGAAAAGAGCGCCGCACCCCGTCAGAGCCTGGAAGAAGAGCTTATTTCCATCCTGCGCGAGGTATCGACGCCGAACATATCCGACGCCATGCACAGAAAGGGTGCCATGCGCGACATTCATCCCATAAATCTCGGCACGAAGATCGTGGGAACGGCGGTCACTGTGCAGACCTTTGCCGGCGACTGGGCCAAGCCCGTGGAAGCCATCGACATCGCCGGGCCCGGAAATGTGATTGTCATCTACAACGGCTCAAACAGCATCGCACCCTGGGGCGGTCTTGCCACCCTCAGTTGCAAGATCAAAGGCGTGGAAGGAATGGTCATCGAGGGAGCAGTGCGGGACGTGGACGAGATTCGGGCCATGAATTATCCCGTATTCTCTTCGGGCATCGTTCCCAATGCAGGCGAGCCCAAAGGCATGGGAGAGATCAACGCCGAGATCACCTGCGGCGGCCAGACGGTACGGCCCGGTGACTACATCGTGGGTGACGAGAGCGGCGTTGTGGTCATACCCAAAGAGAGAGCCTACGAGATTGCCAGAAGAGCCAAAGAGGTGGAGAAGATGGAAAGCCGCCTCTATGAGGAGATTCGCAGAGGCAAGACGCTCGCTCAGGTGGCAAACCTCAAGAAATGGGAAAAAGCCTGATGACGGAAATATGGATCAGGTATTGGATTTGATCTGTTTGATGGTATACGTCTGAAAGATGGAGTGGCCGAAAAAAGATGAATGCTACAGGATCTAAAGACGAATATCATCAGGATCTAATGTCGGTGGCTGCAGAGATCTAAAGATGAATACCATTAGGATCAAATGTTTGCGGCCACCGGGATTTAAAGATGAATACCATTAGGATCAAATGTTTGCGGCCACCGGGATTTAAAGATGGATGCAATTAGATCCGGTGATGGATCAAATCGGATGACAAGTCGTAAATAGATTGAAATATACTTAGAAGGCGTATAACATCAGTCAATATATTCGCAATACAAAAACTAACTGGTGGGTTAGCTAAGAGCAAGATTCGAGGAGAATTACATGGAATTGGAGGAAATCATTTCTAAGTACCCACCCAAGCAGATAATGCTGATTCCAATAGCTATTATTATCTTGGCATTTATCAGCTTGGGCGCTACCTATTTCAGCACGGGATCGCCCGTGCATCTGGGAATAGAGTTTACGGGTGGCACGCTCATAACCGTGCCTGCAACAGGAACCGAGGACGCCGCAAAGGCTCAATTTGCGCAGTATCCTCTGGTAGATGTGAGGGACATCGGCAATAGATACATGATTCAGTTCGGTCCGATGAGCGATTCGGAATATGCCGCCCTTGCCAAACAGGTCAATGCAGAGTATGACGGGGCTGAGATCAGGCATATGGGTCCCATCTACAGCAAAGAGCTTCAGGCGCAGGTTATGAGATATCTTCCCATATCCTTCCTCCTCATGGCCTTGGTGGTTTTCATTGTCTTCAGACAGCCGATGGTCTCTTTGCTGGTGGTCGTCAGCGCCTTGGCCGATATCTTGACGGCTGCCGCATCCATGAACATAACCGGAGTTCAGCTCTCGCTTGGAACCGTGGCGGCTCTGCTCATGCTCATCGGTTATTCTGTTGATACCGATATTCTGCTCTCGATGAGAGTGTTAAAGCGCAAGGGAAGCGTGGACGAGAAGATCATCGGTGCCATGGGAACCGGCCTGATGATGAGCGGCACCACCATTGCAGCAGTGATCGCGCTTATCATCGTCTCAAATTTCCTTTATCTCATAATACCGTCCTTCACCAGGATGGATGTCATCGCCGACATGTCCACGGTCCTTATCTTCGGCCTGGCTGCCGATATATTCAACACCTGGGTTACAAACGCCCAAGGCTTGAGATGGTATTTTAGCCGGTCCAGCAAGGCCGTCAGGGGGCAGAAGAAATGAGCCTCATCAATGATCTCTTCAAGGACACAAGGGTTGTCATTTACGCGGCAGCCGTGATCTTAGCCATAATTCTAATCGCGGTCTTCGGCCTCAAATTCGGACTGGACCTGGAGGGCGGCTCCTACTTGCAGCTTCAATTGCAGGGTGCTGTAACTCAGGTTGACGTCACGCCGGAAAAGATCCTGGAAGTTCAGTTCGGTGCATCGAATGCGGAGAAGCACGGAGATACTTACGTCGTAACGGTTCCGGGAAAGCTGGACCCGACGCTGGCCGATGATCTGGGCTATTCGGGCGCTAAGGTTGTGACGCAAGGCAATGCCACCAAAGTAACCATAGTGGCATCTTCCGAGACCATCATTACCAATTATCTCAAGAAGAACCTGGATGCCGACGTCAAGATTGTGGGCGTGGCACCCATCAAGTACGAGATCCGAACCAACGTCACTCGCGAGTCTCTCAATGCGCTCCTGGCCCCTGTGGGCGGCTCTGTGCCCGTGGGCGAGGATACATTTGTGCAGGGCGTGACCGCAGAAACGGTTGACGAGACCAAGAAAGTGCTCGACTCCAAGCTCAACCGCCTGGGTCTGCAGGACATCAAGGTCAGGATCGTCGACAACAAGTACATCCTCATCGATCTTGCGGGAATGGACGTGGCCACGGCTCAGGATGTTGTGGGCAAGCCCGGCAAGTTCGAGATTCGCATCGAGACAGAGAATAATGAATCGATGCATGTGCTCTATGGAGATGCAGTCGAGTCCGTGGATATTCCGCAAGGCGACCGTCAAGGCGGATGGGGCGTGCCTTTCACGCTCTCTGAAGAGGGTGCAGCGGTATTCCAGAAGGCAGCCATCGATGCGGGAGCCACCAAGAATCCCGATGCTCATGATATCGCCATGTACCTGGACAAGGATGAGATCTTCAGCGCACCTCTGGCAGCGGAGCTGGCCGGTAGCCTGAACAAGGTTCCCGTAAGAAGCATGGAAGCCAGGGTCGGGTCGGGAGATGCCGGATCTGCGAAAGCTAAAGAGCTTTACATCCACCTGCGTGAGGGTGCCCTGCCGGTCAACGTCGAGATCGTAGGATCAGGACAGGTCTCGGCAGCTTTGGGTGCACAGTTCAAGATCCAGATGGTCTTCGCCGGACTCATTGCCCTTCTGGCCGTGGCGGGAATGGTCTACTACCGCTACCGGGAGAAGAGGATCGTCCTGCCCATGATCACAACCTCCTTCAGCGAGGTCATCATGATGCTGGGCATCTGGGCAGTAGCAGGATGGCAGCTTGATTTAGCAAGCCTGGCCGGTATCATCATGGTCATAGGCACGGGCGTGGATCAGTTGGTCATCATCACCGATGAACTGATGAGAGGCGGAGAGGCGGCAGCGGCTTCTGCGGACCGCAGCATCAAGGAGAGGGCTGCCGCCGCTGCCGAGAAGGCCGGTGCCAAGATGGCAGCGACTACAAGCAAGGTCTACTTGAGCCGCCTGTCGAGAGCGTTCACCATCATCCTGGGAGCTGCGGCGACCACGGCTGTGGCCATGCTGCCTCTGCTCTACATGGGCTTTGGAGCGTTGACCGGCTTCGCACTGATCATCATCCTCGGTGTGATCCTGGGAACATTGATCGCCAGGCCCGCATACGGCAGGATCATCGGACACATCCTGGGAGCCTGAACGAAAAGAAAAAGATGAAGGAAAGCCTGCAGGTCGCGTGGCCTGCAGGGATATCTATTTTTGGAAGTCTTCAAATTATAAATTAATCTCGATCATCTTTTTAATATTCCATTTATCGATTCGCCGGCAAATGCCGCGCCCACGACGATATTGCTAAAGTAGGTGATGAGTCTCCAGAGGGCTACCAGAGGACCCAGCAGCACGGCAGGGACGAACAGGGAATACAGATAGCTCATGCCCAGTTCCGCCACGCCGCTGCTGCCGGGAGTGAGGGGAAGGATGGCAACAATGGCCAGGATGATCTGGGAGGTGATGGAGAAGAGAAATTTTGGGCCTTCTCCCATGCCGACGAGAAGGGCCGATGGAACGAGGAAGTCGCAGATCCAGATAAGAGTCGTGAGGCCGACCATGACGGGAATATGCCCCAGTGTCTCTTTGGCAAGCCGGATGGCGGCATCGCGAAAGAGCCAGATCTCTCTTTCCATCGCTGAGATGATTGGTCGGTTCCCTGTCTTCGCCTTGGCCCAGCCCATGAAACGTGCGATTCTGTCCGGCCTGACGGCAAGCTCCCTCAGGAATATGGCCAAGAGCAAGAGGAGGAGGAAAAAGACCGCCCCAAGCCCCAGCCCGAAGCCGGTCATGAAGCCGGATGCGGTAAGGAATATGGCGAGAGCGGCCAGAAAGAAGATGCTGTCCAGCAGCCGCTCGCCCACGGCAACGGCGGTGGCGCTTCCGTAGCTCATGCCGTCATCGGCCAGGATCTTGATGCGCAGCGGCTCGCCTCCGGCGGAAGACGGCGTCAGGGCGGCGAGGAAGTTGGATGCGAGGGTCGACTTGAAGGATAGGCGAAAGGAGATCCTGTGCCCGGCCAAAGATGTCAGTCGCTGGAGCCTGACGGCATAAAAAAACCAATTGAAGGCATGCAAAAGGAATGCCAGCACCAGGAATCTGCCGTCGATCCTCTTGATCAAGCTCCAGCTCAAGCTCGCATCAGTGACCTTCAATATGACTATGATCGCGGCCAGGCTAATTAGCGAGGCTATGAGAAGAGCCCTTATCCGTCGGTCTTTTAGGTTGACTCTCATTCCTCAGCCGACCTCTTCATAAACCGATTCGATCTTGTCCAGCACGCACTTCCAGGAATATTTTTCCTGCACCGCCTGTCGGCCTCGCCTGCCTAATGACCGTCGCAAGGATTCGCTCTCATGCAGTTCCAAAATGCTTTGAGCCAGGTCGCCGGTGCTGGTGAATACCCTACCGCCTTGCAGTGCCACCTCGTTTACTCCCGGCGTGTCATAGGCCAGCACCGGCACCTCGCAGGCCATCGCTTCCAGGAGGACGATGCCGAATGCCTCCAGGCGGCTGGCGGTGGGAAGGACGAGCATCTCGGCCCGGGACATGAGGTTGATGAGCCTGGATCGCTTCAGCCTGCCCGTGAATGTGGCTTTAACTCCGAGCCGGATGGCCAGGCTTTGCAGGTGGTTTCGGTCATAGCCGTCGCCCGCCAGCACCAGGCCGAGCTTGGCGCTCTTCTGCACGACACTCATGGCCCTCAGCAGAGACTCGACGCCTTTGTAGTTCACCATGCGGCCCACATAGAGCACATATCCTTTTTTGGGCCGATCAATGGGAAAGAGGGAACAGTCCACGGCGTTGGGCACGACTCTGATCTTGTGCAGGTAGTCATGAAGGACAGGGGACGTCTCGGCATAGCTCCTGGTGGTTGCCACGACGATCTCCGCCTCATCCAGTATGGGCTTGACGAATCTGCGATTTGCCCACTCCAGTGATTTGCCGAAGAGCTGAGGAAGGCGATATCCGTTCAGCCTGGCCGGAACTACCACGTCATTGTGGTACGTAACCACATGAGGCGACTTTTTGCGGAGCATGAAGGCGAAGAGGGGACTGGGAATGTGGCTGTGGTAGATGTCGGCGGCAACTTTCGGTAGGTGTAGCGGCAGCGGCGCATAGAGCAGGTCGATGCTGGGAATTCGGGTGAAATTCTTCTCCCATTTTCCGCATGAGGAGGCCACCCGTACACTGTGACCTCTTAGGGCCAGTCCATCGGCCAATCCTTTGACGTGATACTCGACACCGCCCATGTGGGGCGGGAAATAAGGAGAAACCTGAAGGATCTTCATTATCAAGCCATATTCATGCATTTCAAGCGACTTAAAGCTAATTCATAATTGCACTGATTTCCTTGCGCCATTACCAAAAATTGCTGCGACAAATATATTATTTTTAAAAAATGATGATGTGTTTCCGCGCAAAGGTGTTTCCGCGCAAAAATGATAATCACCATTTAATATATGAATTCTGCATGTAATTTGTCCGTCCCTGCCGTCTTCCAACAATCATTTACAAGATAATATTATTATAATTTATTTCTTCAAGCGGTATCTCTTCAATCGGTGCAAAATTTTTAAATACGTGAGCTGTGCACAACAGCATAACAAAATTTGTACTGAGCTGCAGATTGATGTGCCAGATTTGGCGTGCCGACTCATTTTGAGCTGGTCAGGGAGGCTGCAGAGATGAAATCAAGCGCTAAAGGGAAGAACAAGACCGAGCCTGCAGAGGCTTGTGTCCAAGGCGAAAACGTCGCCGTCAATGCTTCGCACGCCCCGCCTAATCTGGAGGCCGACTATTCATACAGCGCACCCAGAGATATGTGGATGCTGAAATACGACGTGAACGAGGACGGGATTGGACAGATTCTATTGCCTCCGAGCCTCTCCATCTTGCTGCAATCGGACAGGATCTCCATCGCGCCATTCGCCGGAGGGCTTCTCATCCGGTCTATGTAAGCTATTATGCGTCATTGGTTCTGGAAGAAATCGATGGGGATGTGATATGAATTGTCCTTCTCTTCTGATTTCTGACAAATCGTGAACCGCCGTCGGGATTTCGCGTCTATAGCGCCTTCGCGTGAACCCTTGCAAGAATCTCATGCGAAGCCGCGAGGGGGCGCGAAGTCGGGCAATAAATTATTGATGCATTATGATTTTTGGCCATCATGCCCTCAAGCACCGGATTGCAATAATAATATTAGTGCGTAATAATAAATGATATCGGTTCGTAATAATAATATTGGTGATCTAATTGCACTTTCCTTAACCGATGACCAATGTGCATGTCATAGGTTTTTTTGAAAGGCAGAATTAGATAAATGGTTGAGATTTTCTCAACCGCCGCCAAAAGCTCTTTCGGCAGATCTGCTATGCTGCCGCGTTGTCCCTGATGATGCGGAATAATCGCTGGCGCTCATTGATTTCGAGTCCAACAGGCTAACATGGGTATTGGATGCCAGGGAGTTTAGGAGACTGTAGTCGAAGTTGCCATGGCCGTTCCAGAAGACGATGTAATCGATTCGGTCGTCGCCGTCAAAGTCAAAAGTTCTCATAGTTGTTGTGATCTTGTTGGCCTGAATCATCATCCGGCCTGATGCCAGGAAGTCTCCATTGGCAAGCTCTTTGATCGTCGGGCTGGTGTAGGCATTTCCGCTGGAGCGGGAAGTCCAGAGCCGCTCCAAATTAGACTTTGTGGTGGCTCTTGATTCCCATGTGGTCAAGGCATGGGGAGTAATATAAGGAATAATTCCATCGCCTAGATTAACCTTAATGGTCATTCCCGGTTTTTCGTCACCCCATTGAACATAGGCGGACGTCTGATAGGGCGTTAAAAAACTTATTTCGAAGGTATCATATTTATGGCTATAGGCAGCACCGGCAGCAATAGATATGACGGCTGCAAAGATCAATATCCCGCAAAGAAGCAGCTTTGCATGTATAGTTTCAATTCGATTAAACATCTTGAACATCCCCATATTACTGGGCAAATTGTTTTAACAGGAAAAGAATATTTCGGTTGTTTTGTTGGGCGATGGAGCCGGACGCTCGGGAGAATGCCGACACGGCTGGCCGGTCAAATCCCAAATAATGCCCACCTGCAGCGTTTTGATGAATGGGCTTCGCTCGCAAAGACGAATAGGATTTAAAGAAAGCCCAACCGAAAGCTCTGCCATGCGCGAGCAAGTACTGCCGGACGAAGTAGCTGCCCAAGAACAAGCTGCGTTACGAAATGCTGCCTTAATTGCGGGTTTGAACTCGCATAGTCTCGGTGGATAATAGCGCTGAGGGTGAGATTTGAACTCACGGGGTGCGATGCACCACTGGTTTGCTTGTCCCGGCGTCCGAAGGATGTCGAAACCTCAAGACCAGCGCCGTAGGCCGCTTGGCTACCTCAGCACATCTCTTCTGCTTTTTGCTCCGTTGCTTTTAAGCCTGACGAGTTGAATTGATCTTTGGCTGAATCGATCTTCTAGCTGAATCGATCAATACCCGGTTAAGCTTGACTGGCCAGGATCTCCCGAATTGGATCCAATCTAGCTTAAGACGAGCAAGCAATTAAGGTTTATGTGATTGCTTATACGTTTATCGATCATCCGGATAATTTTTATACCTTTCTTGCGTTACTGATATCTATGCTCATCAAAGATGTCTCTCTTTTGCAGTCCGGTCAGCTCTTGAATGGGCGCGATATTCTCATTCAGGGAAATAGAATCATAAAAATCGGTCGCGACCTTTCGGACGAGCCTGATGAGGAGTTGATCGACGGCCACGGCCAGCTCGCCATTCCGGGCTTCATAAACGCTCACACTCATCTGGCCATGACATTGCTTCGCGGCTACGCGGATGACATGGAGCTGAAGCCCTGGTTGCAGGAGAAGATCTGGCCCTTGGAGGCCCGCCTGACCGAGGAAGATATTCGCTGGGGCGTCAAGTTGGGCTGCCTGGAGCTGATTCACTTCGGAGTCACCTGCTACAACGATATGTACTACTACCCGGATGCAATCGCCCTTGCCACCAAAGAGATGGGCCTGAGGGCATTCGTCTCCGGCGTGGTCTTCGATATGAAGCCCGAGATGCTCGGTCAGGTTGAGCCGTTCATCTCTCGCTGGAAGGGCGACGATCTGATAACGCCGGCAGTGGGTCCTCATGCCGTTTACACCTGCTCGAAAGAGACGCTGCTCAAAGCAAAGGAAGTCGCTGATCGGCATAATGCCATGATTCATATTCACCTCTCAGAGACTCGCGAAGAAGTGGATGGGTTAAGCCTCACAACGGGAAAGAGCCCGGTAGAGTATCTGGACTCCCTTGGAATGGCAAATGAGCGTCTTGCGGCTGCCCATTGCGTCTGGCTCTCCGAGGAAGACTGCTATTTGCTGGCAAAAAGGAGGGTCAATGTGGTGGACTGCACGGTGAGCAATCTCAAGCTGACGTCGGGAATTGCTCCTCTGAATACGCTGATGAAGGCGGACGTGAACGTATGTCTCGGAACGGACGGCGCGTCGAGCAATAATAATCTCAATCTCTTCGAGGAGATGAAGGTGACAGCCATTGTGCAAAAGAATGCCTATCACACGCCGGCAGCGTTTTCTGCCGAACAGATCTGGCGCATAGCCACAGAGAATGCTTACCGGGCATTCGGCCTCAACATGGGCCTTCATGAGGGCGCGCTGGCCGATCTTTCCCTCATCAACCTGAAAAGAAAGCCCTGGCTTTATCCTTTCAGCAACATGGTCTCGCATCTGGTCTACAGCATGACCGGCGGAGTTGACACGACCATCGTCAACGGCAAGGTCCTCATGCGCGATGGAGTGATCCCCGGAGAGACGGCAATCCTGGAAGAAGCCCAAAAGCGTTTCGAGCGGTTGGTTTCCCTGACCGAATAATTCTACATCATTTCTTTTTGGCCGGGCTGGCGCGCCCTGGTTGGCAGCTCGTCCGCTTATCGCCGAGCCGGTCATGAAAGCTGCCGCTCCTGTCGAGGAACCTGTCGCTGAAGCTATCGCCGAAAATTCCTGGTCTTTCTCTTCTTTTGGCCGAGCAGCGTTCTGCCACCCCAAAATCCTCCGACCAGGAGCAGTAATCCCGCTGTGGGCATCATCAGCCATCCCAGGAATGAGTCATTTTGCACATGAATGAGAAGGGCCAGTTCCTCGCTTCGCATATCCCCGTCTTCTCCATTTCTGTACGATATGCTGCAAGGCAAGGGGTAATATCCCGGCGTAGCGTTTTTGTCGGCACGAATCAGCAGCTTTGTCGAAGCCCTGCCGCCCGGATCGATCTGCAGCCGCTCCCGAGAATTTTGCACCTCGACAAAAGGCGGCAGAGCCCGTATCTCCATCTGAAGGTCAACCGCAATCTCATCGCCGCGATTGGCAAAAACCGCCTCAAGCTCCGACTCCTTTCCCAAAGCGACATTGCCCTTGATCTCGGTTTCGATCTTCGGTCCCTGCACCACGTCGACCTCAATGGGCAGTTCCAGCCGTTCCTCTTCATAGCTAAACGATACATCCGGCACGCTCTCGTCTCCTGTGCTGCTTACCTTTGCCAGTCGCGAGAAGCGAAGTTTCAGTTGCAGAGGATAGACGCCCTTTGGCGTGCTCCCGGCCAGAACCGAAAAGCGGACGGACCGGTTCATTCCCGGAGCAAGAGTTCCGAGCACCTGCGGTCCGGAGAGCACATTGATGCCGTCGTCCTGCGAAGAAAGCTCGGCCACTATTGCGCCGGCATTGTCCTTTGATCTTTCCGCATCAAGCGCGTCCGGTTCTTTGTCGGATTCTCCGGTTTCATGTATTGCATCATGTTTTGCATCATGTGTCGCATCATAAGTTGTATCATAATTTGTATCATAAGTTGCATTGTTGCAAATTTCGACTGCAATCACGGAAGGCCTGTCGATCTCCAGATTTCCGGAAGTGGACACGACCTCAAGATGAGGGCCGTCTTCCGATGAATCTGATGCGCGGCAGCAGGCCGCCAGCAGGAAGAGAATGAAGAGAGTCGCCAGAGCTTTCATCAGCCTAATTGAATTACTGTTCCTTCTTATCTTTACTGCTGTGGCGGCTTGGCGAAACGGGTAATCTATTTTGATGACGAGATATGCAAAGCTTCCCCGGCACCCAGGCCCTTGTGGACCACGCCGCAGATGCGCCGCGTAATGAGTGCCGGGTCTTCATGCTGGAACACATTCCTGCCGATGGCCACTCCCCGCGCCCCGGCTCCTATCGCTCCTTCTACCATTGTCAGAAGGTCCAGCTCCGATTCGATCCTCGGGCCTCCGGCGATGACGACCGGAACCGGGCAGCTATCCACAACCCTGGCAAAACTGTCCTGGTCGCCGGTATAGTTGGTTTTGACGATGTCCGCGCCAAGCTCGGCTCCAACCCGTGCCGCATGGGCGATGTTCACCTCGGCATATTCATCCTGGATCTTCCTGCCGCGGGGGTACATCATGGCCAGCAGCGGCATTCCCCAATCCCGGCAGTGGCGGGAGACTTCGCCCAGTGTTGATAACATGCGCCCTTCGTCCTCCGCGCCCACATTTACATGGATACTTACGGCATCCGCCCCGATCTTCAGGGCCTCCTCCACCGTCGCTACCAGGACCTTGTTGTTGGGATCGGGGCCCAAAGCCGTCGACGCCGAGAGATGGATGATCAGGCCCAGGTCGCGACCATAGCCCCGATGCCCGAAGGCTGCCGCCCCCTTGTGGACCACGGCGGCGTCAGCCCCGCCGGAGGCCACGGCATCGGCGATGGCTTTTACGCTGCGAATGCCCTTGATGGGACCGACGGTGACGCCGTGGTCCATGGGAATGATGACTGCATTGCCTGTGTTGCGGTTGATTATCCTCTCCATGCGAATCGATGTTCCTCTCAATTTCAGCACTCCTATCGTGATTCATCTCTTTTTGCATTTTTTTTTTTTTTGGATTTTTTGTGATATAATGCAGTATTCTTTTAATGAATTAATTAGTACATCATAGTTCAATTTAGTACACTAATGGATTTGTTTGTGGTATTTATAGTTTCCTGTTTTGACAAGCCTGAAATAGTGGCAAAATGCCCAATACACTAGTGCACCATAACGAAAGTATTAAATCTTATAAAATATCTAGGATATAACTTGTGGCGAGAAAGACAATATTCCGCGTGAAATTGAAAGAGGAAGAACGAGACGGTCTGAATAAGTACATCCGTTATGGAGAATCGTCCGCAAGAAGCTTGACTCGTGCAAGGATACTGCTCCTGGCTGATGAAGGTCAATCTGATGCCGAAGTCGTAAATGCCTTGAAGGTAAGCAGA
>Ga0074198_1000376_pt1 | contig 50148 bp, 44 predicted proteins | sample EPASupsiteSAE323_FD_64527 | JGI IMG/M metagenome (GOLD analysis project Ga0074198, IMG submission 64527) | Bioremediated contaminated groundwater from EPA Superfund site, New Mexico - Sample SAE3-23 | ecosystem: Environmental > Aquatic > Deep subsurface > Groundwater > Contaminated ... | reverse complement strand
TTCGAAGAGGCAAAGACAACACTAGATAATGAGAAGGTTGGGGAAGAACTAGAAAAAAGCTATGCTGGACAATTTGGCAAGGCCATTGAACCAGCTATAGCACCGCTAGGGTTTGATTGGCGTATTGGTATCAGTTTGGTGTCAGGTGTTACTGCGAAAGAAGTGGTCATCAGTACCATAAAATCAAAGGGGAAATGCAGATGCCATTGCCCGAGGATGTCCGTCTATAGGGGCAGATGTCTTAGAAGAAGCAACAAGGGTGCAGTTCAATTTTGATATTGAACTGCACCCTTTCTACTCACTTTATTATATATTGCGAAACTTCTTATTCCAGAATTTCAGATGTTTAATCTGTAGTTCTTCTCGGGTTAGTTCTGTTGGCCAGAGTTTACTTACAGGACTATGGCGCATAGCCGCCCCGAGATGACCATAAAGTAAAGGGTTATTTTTCCCTAAATCCCGGATCATATCTTTAGCTTCTTGGCGCTTTGTATGACCATTTAGGGGACAGGGACTTGGGATGGGGGTGAAACCATGAAATTTTGGTGTTTCTATAAGCTCGGCTTCCCGAAAATATACAAGAGGACGAATGACCGTAAGGTTACTCTGATCCAAATACGTGGTCGGCAAGAAGGTATTAATTTGTCCAGAGTAGAGAATACTCATCAAAAAAGTTTCTACAGCATCATCATGATGATGGGCATAGGCCACTTTATTAAAACCATTTTCTGTTGCAAATTTATTAATGGCACCGCGACGAAAAAAAGCACAGGTAAAGCAAGGATCATCACCATTGTTTTTGTTAATAATACCTGCGATATCAACTTTTTTAGTATGAAAGGGCACGTCAAGATCCCTGCAAAAGTCTGCTAGTGGGCTAGTGTCAAAATTAGAAGTAAACATAGGATCAATCGTCAAGACTTCAATTTCAAAGGGGGTTGCAGAGCGCTTACGCAAGATGGACAGGGCATAAGTAAGAAAGAGGCTGTCTTTCCCGCCTGATAAACCAATAAGGACTTTATCTCCTTTCTCAATCATATCGAATTCAATAATTCCACGGCAAAGACGGCTGAAATAATGTTGTGGCAGATTTTTGTCCATGTAATACCTCATTGTTATTCGTTTTATCTAGGTAAAATGAAAGATTTCATTAGAAATTATGATAAAGGATTTTTAAGCTGTAGTCCAGTGGTTAATAATTTTTATGCTATTCAATTCTAGCTTATTAGGGTAAAATATAGAGATGTATAAATTTAATTTTGAAGAAACAACACTGGGGGAAAGTTCATGAAAGAAAATTCTAAACCTATTTATGTAATCGGGCATCGTAATCCGGATACGGATTCTATTTGTTCGGCAATTGGTTATGCCCATATGAAGCAAGCTATGGGAGAAAATGCTATACCAGCTCGCACGGGAAAAGTAAATGCTGAGACGAAATTTGTCTTAGAAAAATTAGGTTTTGATAAACCTCAGCTTATTATTGACTTGTATCCGCGAGTTAGAGATATTATGAATACCAAAGTAGTAACGGCACAGACTAATGATACCCTGCGGGATCTAGGCCGTATGATGAAGGAACATCATGTCAAATCCGTATCCGTTGTAAATGACCAGCAGATGTTAGTTGGCGTTGTGTCTGTCGGGGATTTTTCACAGTTATATTTTGACGAATTAGAAATGCAAGACTTGAGTCAATCTGGGGTAGATTTTGCAGGAATTCTTCGAGCTCTTGAAGGAACCTTGATTTGTGGTGAATATTTGCAGCGTAAGGTTATTGGCAGGGTACATATTGCCGCAGGCAGCAATGAAGTTATACAAAAACTCATAAAAGTGAATGACATTGTTCTTGCAGGTGACCGTACAAATGCTCAATTGGCTTGTCTAGAATGCGGCATTGCATGTCTTGTTGTGACCGGTAATTCGGAGGTTGCCCCTGAGGTGCAGGAACTCGCCGCTAGAAGAGGCATTATTGTTATCAAAGCAGCTTATGATACCTATACTTGCGCTCGCCTTATTAATCAAAGTATTCCTGTAGAAATGATTATGCAGAAAAAAATTAGCTGCTTTAAGCCGACTGATTTAGTAAGCGATATTAAAAATATTATTGCGAATACCAATTATCGTTTATACCCAGTATTAGAAAATGAAAAAGTAGTAGGAGCCATTCATCGCGATAAATTACTTATACAAGAACGTCCGAAGGTTATTCTTGTGGACCATAATGAGCGAGGGCAAGCGGTAGAGGGTATTGAAGAAGTACAAATTATAGAGATTATTGACCATCATCGTTTGGGTGGTTTGCAAACCAGCGAACCTATTTTCATTCGTCATGAGCCTGTGGGCTGTACAGCTACGATTGTAGCCAATATGCATTGGCATCGTAATATTGAGATACCAGCCAATATTGCTGGAGTTTTACTTGCGGCTATTTTATCAGATACAGTGCTCTTTAAGTCGCCTACATGTACTGATAAGGATCAACAAACTGCTGAAAAATTAGCAAAAATTGCAGGACTAGATGTTCAAGAATTTGGTATGAGTGTGCTCAAAGCTGGTGCAAGCATTAAAGGTATGGCGCCACGTGATATTATACGCAACGATATTAAAGAATTCCAAATTGGGAATTATCGTATGGCCATTGGTCAAATATCGGTTATGGATACAGAGGAAATTTTGGAAATCAAAGAGCAGTTGGTTCAAGATATGGAAAGTATTCGAAGTAAAGAAAATTATGATATGGTATTACTCATGGTTACGAATATTATTGCAGAAGGAACTCATTTGATTTATGTAGGGCAGCCCGTTGGTTTATTGAACCAAGCCTTTGGTGACAGTCTTGAAGAGGGTGTGCTGCATCTGCCAGGAGTTATGTCCCGCAAAAAACAAGTCATTCCTCCTCTTTCAGAAGCTGTAAAGATGTAACGGATATCCTGGTGCTATAGCTGGCAAGAAAGGGTTGATAGTATGAGTCAATTCCTCATTACCTTTCCCTCTGTGTATCATGCTTTTCGGGCGAGGAAAATCTTGACGGAAAAAAAGATTCCTGTGGAACTTATTACCATACCTCGGGAGCTGAGTGCTGCTTGTGAGGGGCTAGCTGCTTGTCTTGATGAAGAATACGTAGTGCAAGCAGTAGAAATCTTAAAAGAGAAGGAAGTCGTCATGTTACATACTGGAATTGAGTATACAATCGATAAATAAAGGAAAGATCGGTGTGAAAGCCGATCTTTTCTTTATTAAAGATATTTAAAGGAAATAGGCGGATTTTGCAGAATGTAATATGGTTATAATAGTGAAAAAGTAGTGCTTGTACGGAGGAAAATATGCAGAATATTTTAGAGGGACTCAATCCCATACAGCGGGAAGCCGTCATGTATACAAACGGACCACTTTTGATTATGGCTGGTGCGGGCTCAGGAAAGACCAAAGTTTTGACTTGTCGTGTGGCTTATCTTTTGGGCCAGGGCGTAGCACCTTATCAAATTTTGGCCATAACCTTTACGAATAAGGCTGCTGCAGAAATGAAAGAGCGGGTTCGTTCTATCGTTGGTCCACAGAGTAAGGATATTTGGCTTAGTACCTTTCATGCCTTTTGCGCCAAGCTCTTGCGTTATGAAATAGAAGGTATGGCTGGCTATAAACGTAATTTTGTTATTTATGATACTTCCGATACCCAGGCACTTGTGAAAAATTGCTTGAAACAATTGAATCTTGATGATAAACAATATCAGCCAAGCAGCATTTTAGCAGCCATTTCAAATGCTAAAAATGGACTGCAGGATGATCGGAATTTTACAAAACAGGCAAGTAATTTTCATGAACAAAAGGTAGCTGAAGTCTATCAACTGTACCAGCAAAAATTGCGTAACAATAATGCTCTGGATTTTGATGATTTACTGATGTTATCTGTAAGGCTGCTAGAGAGTAATGAGGAAATCCTCAATAAATATCAGCAGAAGTTTAAATATATCATGATTGATGAATATCAAGATACCAATCATGCTCAATATTTATTAGCACGGATGCTGGCAGGGAAGCATCGGAATCTTTGCGTTGTAGGAGACGCGGACCAAAGTATCTATGGCTGGCGAGGAGCAGATATCCGTAATATTTTAGATTTTGAGAAGGATTATCCAGAAGCTAAAATTATTACCTTAGAACAAAACTATCGCTCTACCCAAGTCATTCTCGATGCTGCTAATGCGGTAATTGAACATAATAGTGATCGCCGTCCGAAGGAACTTTGGACGCAAAATACTCAAGGCGAGCTTATTACTCACTACTTAGCCCATCATGAACGGGATGAGGCTCAGTTCGTTGCAGATACTATCACCAAATTAAATACCGTATATTGCACACCTTACGGGGATATTGCCGTGCTCTATCGTACTAATACACAATCACGGGTAATTGAAGAAGCGTTTATGAAATGCGGTATTCCTTATGTTATTGTAGGGGGACTAAAATTTTATGATCGTAAGGAGATCAAGGACATTCTATCTTATTTACGTGTAATTTTTAATCCCTCTGATAGTGTGAGCTTGCGAAGGATTATTAATGTGCCGCGACGCGGTCTTGGTGATACCACCATTAGTCGTCTTGAGGAATATGCTATCGAACATAATATGACCTTGTTTGACGTCGTGAGTAATCCAGATTTAGTACCTGGGCTAACGGCCCGCGCTAGACGGCCTTTAGAATTTTTGGCAGAACTTATTTTTAATTTAATGTCTCAGGTTCAATCTTTGTCAGTAGTGGATTTAGTAAATAAGGTTATGCATGACTCAGGTTATGTAGAGGAATTGCAAAAGAGTACGGATCCCCTTGATGAAAATAGGCTAGATAACTTAAAGGAATTCTTGAGTGTGGCAAAGGGATTTGCTACAGGAGAAATAGAAGAAACCTTAGAAAATTTTTTAGGACAAGTGGCTTTAGTCGCTGATATTGATAATGCAGTGATGACCGAATCCCGTGTAACGATGATGACCTTGCACTCTGCAAAGGGTTTGGAATTTCCTGTAGTCTTTATGAGCGGTATGGAAGAAGGACTATTTCCTCATTCTCGAACATTAATGAATGAAAGTGAAGTCGAGGAAGAACGGCGTATTTGCTATGTAGGTATTACACGTGCTCGGAGAAAATTATATATGACCAATGCACGTATGCGAACGATTTATGGAAGGACGCAAATGTTCCCAATTTCTCGCTTCTTAGATGAAATTCCCGGGAAAATGGTGGAAAAATATACAGGACGGCAGAATCACTATGGATTTGCTAGTAATGGCAGTAAAGCAACGATTGTTGCTCCTCCATCCTTATCTTCGGTGGTGCAAAGTCCTTTGAGGACGCCAGCTCCAAAAGCATTAGAGCCTAGGCAACAAGTTGATGCTACTTGGAAAGTAGCCGACCGGGCACAACATTCGAAGTGGGGAATGGGCACTGTTGTGGAAGTGCGTGGCAGTGGTAATGGACAGGAACTTAAGATTGCTTTTCCTGGGCAGGGAATCAAAGTTGTGGTTGCGAGTATGGCACCCATTGTAAAGGTGTAGTGTACTTTATTAATTTCTAAAAAGGAAAAGCTACAGTCGCGACTGTAGCTTTTCTAATTTGAATCGAGGAGTGTTTATATGACAGATCCGATTGAGAAAAACGTTAAGGCCGTAGCCAAAGAGATAAGCGAGTTACGAAAAGAACTAGATAAACACAGTTATCGCTACTATGTTCTTGACCAGCCTGTTATAGAAGACGCTCAATTTGATGCACTCATGAGGCGTTTGCTAGAACTAGAAAATGCCTATCCAGCTTTCATTACAGTGGACTCACCTACACAGCGAGTTGGAGGTATCGCCGCTGGTGGCTTTTTGCGCGTGAATCATTTAACAGCAATGCGTAGTTTAGGAAATGCTTTTTCCCGTGAAGAATTGCTGGCTTTTCATAATAAAGTCCAAAGTAACCTTACAACTGACGGGCAGCTAGAATATATTGTAGAACTAAAAATTGATGGATTGGCCATTAATCTTACTTACGAAGAGGGAAGATTAATTAGTGGTGTAACAAGGGGAGATGGTACCCAGGGGGAGGATGTAACCAGTAATATTCGAACCATTAAAGCAGTGCCTCTGATTCTGCGCCCCAAAGCCATTGCAATTCCTCCTGTTCTTGAAGTGCGGGGCGAAGTATATATGCCAAAAGCGGAATTTCAACGTCTGAATCAGGAAAGGCAAGAACGGGAAGAAGCACTGCTAGCCAATCCTCGTAACGCTGCTGCTGGCTCCTTGCGTCAGCTTGACCCAAAAGTAACAGCCGAACGTTCCCTTGATATTTTTTTGTATGGTATTGGAGTTTATACAGGTATTGAACTTACTACTCATGGAGAAATGCTAGAATACTTGAAAAAGTTAGGTTTTAAGGTTAATTCTCAGTATCGAATATTTAATAATATGGAGGATGTTATTGAATATTGCCAAAAATTTGGAGAAAAACGTTACGAGCTTCCCTACGATATTGATGGTATGGTCATTAAGGTCAATGATTTAGCAAGCCAACAAGCATTAGGTTACACTGCCAAAGACCCTCGTTGGGCCATTGCTTATAAATTTCCTGCTCAGCAGGCGACTACAATTGTGGAAGATATTTTTGTTGGTCTCGGCCGTACGGGGGTGCTTACTCCGACCGCGATATTACGTCCGGTAAGTGTTTCGGGTTCTATGATTAGTCGAGCTACGCTGCATAATCAAGATTTTATTGAAGAAAAAGATATTCGAATTGGAGATACTGTTGTCATTCATAAAGCAGGTGAAGTCATTCCAGAAGTAGTCTCCGTCCTGACAGAAAAACGCACAGGTGCAGAAAAAGTCTTCGTTATGCCAGAAAGTTGCCCTGAATGCTATTCTCCTGTAGTGCGCCAAGAGGGGGAAGCTGCTCATCGGTGTATTAATCCGAATTGTCCAGCTCTTTTTCGGGAAGGCTTAATTCACTTTGTTTCTCGTGATGCTATGAATATTGATGGACTAGGACCAGCCGTATTGATGGCCTTAGTTGAGGCAGGGCTAGTTAAGGATGCTGCTGATTTATATCAATTATCGATGGAACAAGTGCTTACGGTACCGCGAATGGGGCAAAAATCTGCACAAAATTTACTAACCGCCATTGCAGAAAGTAAACAAGCTGGACTGGGACGTTTGCTTTTTGCTCTTGGAATTCGCCATGTGGGTATAAAAGCTGCAAATATTGTGGCTCGTTATTTTGGAGATATGGATGCTGTACAGCAAGCTAGTACTCAGGAATTATTGCAACTTGAAGAAATTGGAACAAAGATTGGCGAAAGTATTGTAGCATATTTTGCAGTAGAGGAGCATCTCCAGTTAATCACAGATTTAGCGGCAGCTGGTGTTAAGATGACCGAGGAAAAGCAAGAAAGTACGGACAATGAAATTTTTAAAGGTAAGACCTTCGTCCTCACAGGTACTCTTACTACCTTAAATCGTAACCAGGCCACTGCAATGATTGAAGGATTAGGCGGCAAGGTATCGAGTTCTGTCAGTAAAAAAACCAGTTATGTCTTAGCAGGAGAGGAAGCAGGCAGTAAATTAGATAAAGCTCATAAGCTCGGGGTAGAAGTAATTGATGAGGATAGATTTAAGGAAATGGTAGGAACTTTTTTAGCCTAAATAAAGGTTTTTAATTAATTTTGTCAAATATTATGAATATTAGAATAAACCGGTTGAGTTTTTCTTATAGGATTTTTCCTTGTAAAAAAAGAGGCTTTTTACTCTGTAAAATTTGCAGTGATGAAGGTGAATCGTACCATTCCACTACTTATTTTGTAACAATAAAAGTTTATTAATCCATTTCTATAGCAAATGTGAAAGGGAGGGTATGTTGAGGATGAAGACTTATAATGTAACTTACAGTGAGGATTATGACTTGGTTGCCTTTTGTCAAAAGGAAGGGATTGAGCACGCTCCAAACGTTTTAGTTCAGGTATTCACAGGTTTTCGTGATTTAGAATATATAAGGCGAGTGCAGCAGGCAATACGTACGGCAATGCCTCTCGCTAAAGTGGTCGGAGCTAGTACTGCTTCTGAAATTTTAGATGGTAAGATTGTTACCAACACTTGTATTTTGGCGATTAGCGTCTTTGAAAAAACTCAAATTTCTACTCACCTTGTACCTCATGAGGGAATTTGTCATGTTAGCTCTGGTGAACGGTTAGCACGAAAACTCTTTCGCCCTAACACACAAGTTTTGATTTTGTTTGGTGATGGACTGCATAGTAATGGAGAAGAAATTATTCAAGGTATTGATTCTGTGAATCAAGATGTAGTGGTTGCTGGTGGACTCGCTGGTGACAATGATTTATTGATACAGACTTTCGTATTTACAGAATCGGAAATTAGTGACTGTGGGGTAGTTGGTGCCGCATTGCATAATAGTGACTTATGTGTATATACTACCTATAATTTTGACTGGGAGCCTCTGGGGAAACCTTTGAAGGTAACAGGAGCTGCCCGTAATCATATTTATAGCATTGAGAATCTAACGGCAGTAGGTGCTTTTGGGAAATATCTTGGTGAGGATTTTGCTAAAGGGCTCCCTTATACAGGTCAAGAGTATCCCCTTATGGCAGAACGAGAAGGTGCTATTATTTCTCGCCCTGTAATCGGACGCCTTGATAATGATGGAGTCGTAGTAAATGCCAATATGAAGGTAGGAGAAACAGTCCGTTTTGGCTATGCTAACTTTAATACTGTTTTGGAATCGGCAAGCAAAATGCATAAGCAGCTGGAAGAGCAACCGATGGAAGCTGTATTTGTTTATTACTGCACTGCCCGCCTTGGCTTTTTTAAATCTGCAGGAGTCACTGAAACCTTGCCCAAATATTTTGATGTACCCGTAAGCGGTTTCTTTTCCTATGGTGAGTTTTCCCGTATGGAAAACCGCAATCAACTGGTTTGTCAGACTATGACGATTTTGGTATTGTCAGAAGATCCTAATTCTAGAGGGAAGAGACGGGAAGAGACTGCTGGCGATATTAAAAATCCTCTCATGAGAGGCAATATGGCCTTATACAATCTAATCAAAGTTACATCGACTGAGTTGGCGGAAGCCAATACAGAATTAAAGACAATGAACGAAGAATTAAATGAAGTCAATCAAAACCTTGCCTATGAAATTGAAGAACGAAAACTGGCAGAAGAACAATTGAAAGAGGCTAATACTGTGTTGCAACATACTCTAGAGGAGTTGAAATTAACCCAGGAACATATGATTCGTTCCGAAAAAATGGCATCCCTAGGTAATTTGGTTGCAGGTATGGCACATGAAATTAATACACCTGTTGGTATTAGTATTACTGCTTCCTCTCACTTAGAAAAAATAGCAAAAGAATTTAAGGTATTGTGCCAAGGCGATGAAGTATCTTACGAGGAACTAGAAGGGTATTTAGATGACTTTATTCAAGCCGGACAAATTATTAAGGGTAACTTACTAAGGGCCGCTCAGTTAGTCAATAGTTTTAAACAGGTATCGGTGGATCAGTCGAGCGATGTAAAACGCAAATTTAATGTACGTCAATATCTTGATGAGATTATAATCAGTCTTCATCCCAAAATTAAGCAGACATCCCATCAAATTATTGTAGAATGTGACGATGATTTGGCAAGTAATAGTTATCCTGGAGCTTTATATCAAATTGTAAGTAATTTGGTGTTAAACTCGATGACCCATGCTTTTGACGATAAGGTTGCAGGTGAGATTAAGATCAGTGCCAAAGAAAAGGACTCTAATCTGCAAATCGTATATTCAGACAATGGAAGAGGCATTGAAAAAAATATAGTAGATCGGATTTTTGATCCATTTTTTACAACCAAACGAGGCCAAGGCGGGACGGGTTTAGGTTTATTCATTGTTTATAATTTGGTTACACAAAAAGTATTAGGTACCATTAACTGCTCGAGCGAGTTGGGGGTGGGAACTGAATTCGTTGTACAAATCCCTATTGATATTGATAGAGTTGGGGGGATAAACGATGAATGAGCAGTGTGAGAAAAAGGTCAAGTGGCTTCGTAATGGGGCCGATAAAAAAAACAATCTGCCTGGATCTCATGGCGTATGGAAAGTATTAATTGTCGATGATGATTCTGAGGTTCATGTTGTCACAAAAATGGTATTGAGCAGAGTGATCTTTGAAGAAAAAAAAATCCGATTCTTTAGTGCCTATTCTGGAGCAGAAGGGAAAAAACTATTAGAGGAACATCCAGATATTGCTGTTATTTTTCTCGATGTAGTTATGGAATCGGAAGATGCAGGTCTTCAGCTGGCTCGCTATATTAGGCATGAACTCAACAATAGAATGGTACGCATTGTACTGCGTACGGGACACCCTGGACAAGCGCCAAGTGAAAGTGTCATTGTGGATTATGAGATTAATGATTATAAGGAAAAGACAGAGCTTACGACTCAGAAGCTATATACGAGTATGATTGTTGCACTGCGTTCCTATAGAGATCTAGTGGTTATTGATAATAATCGCAAAGGTTTAAAAAAGGTAATTGAGGCTTCTGCTAGCATTTTTGAGTTGCAATCTCTTGGGCGGTTTGCGACAGGAGTATTAATTCAACTCGTTGCTCTTTTGCATCTGCAACCTAGTGCCATGTATTGTACAGAGTCCATGTTTGCTGTGGGGGAAAAGGGAGCCGATGCCAATGACTTTTATATTCTGGCAGCTACAGGAGAATTTGAAAAGAACATTCAGAGCAAGGTAGCGGGAGCAGTATCTCAAGACGTAAAAAAATGTCTAGATGAAGCTTATCGTTTAAAAAAGAATTACTATCTCGGTAATAGCATGGTGATCTACTGTGCTAGTCAGCGAGGGGCTCAGCATCTGATCTATTTTGAGGGTGTTAACCATCTAACGGAAGTAGATAAAAATTTATTGGAAATATTTGCTCTTAATGTATCGGTGGCCTTAGAGAATATCTATTTAATGCAAGAATTAGAGGATGATCAAAAAGAAGTTATTTTTGCCTTAGTTGATGCAATGGAAACACGATCCTTAGAACCTGTATACCATGCGAAAAGGGTTTCGGAAATTGTACGAATTTTGGCCCCCTATTGCGGTTTTACTGACAGAGAAGTTGCGGAAATTAGTTTAGCTGCGGCTATTCATGATGTAGGAACTTTAGGCGTGGCAGATCGTATTTTAAATAAGGTTGGTTCATTGGATAAGGCTGAATATGAGGAAATGAAGAAACATTCACAAATTGGTTATCATTTATTAAGGGCTAATAATCGTAAGAAACTCCATTGCGCAGCAGATCTTGCACGATTGCATCATGAGCGATATGATGGCAGCGGATACCCTGCTGGCTTGGTAGGGGAAGAAATTTCTTATGCTGGTCGATTGATTGCTGTAGCCGATGTATTTGATGCTTTGGGTAATCGGCGGTCATATAGAGCTCCTTGGGAACTAAAAGATATTATTGACTATATGAAAGACCAAAGTGGTAAACAATTTGATCCGCAAATTGTGAAAATCCTATTGGAGCATATTGATGAAGTGGTTAATGTTCGCGTTACTTTCCCTGATGAATAAAATTACTAACAGTTTATAAATTCCCCTTGCAGGGGAATTTTTTTGTTTACAAATAATTACCATATATAGTAAAATAACAACAAATGGAATTATATGTAAATATAAAAGGAGTGTAATTATGGAGGAGAGGGAAAGTTTCCGCCCGCGGCTTAGTAGATCAGCAAAACGTTTAGCGGGGAAGGAAAGAATGGAAGATATTAAATTGGGATTACTTAGTTGTTTATTTATTGTTATGAGTATCACTCTCTATAATGTAAGGCTCTAGAAAAGGAGAGGTAATAACCATGAAAATAACAATTAATGGTGGACATTATCCCGGATTGGATAGTGGTGCAGTTGGTTCTACTGGGCTGCAAGAGGCGGTTGTCAATCAAGATATCATGACAAGAGTTGCTGCTTATTTACGTGCTGTTGCTTATACTATATTAGAGGTTCAAGAAAACGTATTAAGCGAAATTACAACCGCATCTAATAATTTTAATGCTGACCTATTTGTATCCATTCATTGCAATGGTGCCATAGCTCCCGAAGCAAGAGGAACAGAAACATTTAGTTATTCCGCTGGCGGCGAGAGTGAAAAACTTGCCATCTGTATACAAAAGCAAATTGTGGACAACTTAGATACAGTAGATCGTGGTGTAAAGACTGGGAATTTTTATGTATTACGTCTTACGGATTGCCCTGCTGTTCTTGTTGAAACAGCTTTTATTACCAATCCGGAGGATGAAAAACTCTTAGGTGATGAAAGGATACGAGATCAATTTGCAGCAGCCATTGCAAGAGGTATTACAGATTATGTAAGTATGCTATAAACATGGACATAATAGAGTAGTTTGAAAAAGTCCCCATACTATTGTGGGGCTTTTTCGCTTATCTATCCCTCCTATACAAGTCGCACTTAACAGTAAGAATTTACATAGTATATAGCAACATAGTATAGGAGGGATTATCATGAAGCGTTGCCCGTATTGTGGCAAAGGTTATTCGCGAAAGGTTTCTCGTCAACTTTTTCTTGGCTTCGGCAGTTGGGGGTGGCCTTTTGGCTGGGGATGGTATCCTTGGCAAAAGGGTTGGGGGTATCATGGCTGGGGTCATTTTTGGTGAAATGACGATTATTAAGGGTGGTAAGCCATCACTATTGGTAACAGTTTTAATTTTGGGGTTGCAGTAAAAAAAACTATGTGGTAATATATCCCTTGTAAATAAATTGCAAAAAAGGAATATCCGTTATAGAAAAGGGGGATACTAAGATGTTAACTCATATACCATGTGGTGGTATTGTTATTTTTAATGAGGATGGAATGGGACGATGCCCAGAGTGCGGCAAAATAATTAATGTGCGAATATCCAATAAATAATTAGATCGTCTGCCGAAAGGTAGGCGGTTTTTTCGATTTTATATTTTCGCCAATTATGGTATAATATACTTTATTATGAAAGTGCCTATACATTATGAAGTTTGGATGGTGAAATTGTGAAGATTACATGTGAAGATGTTGCAAATGTTGCCTTATTATCGCGACTAGAATTTTCTGAGAGTGAGCTCGAGACCTTTACAGGGCAGTTGGATGCCATTTTGGAATATGCGGATGTTTTGAATAAGTTGAACGTGGATAGTGTAGAGCCTACAGCTCATGTTTTGCCATTGAAAAATGTTATGCGCGCTGATGAAGCCAAACCATCATTGCCTAGAGAATTGGCTTTGGTTAATGCCCCTGAGCAAGAAGATGGTTATTTTAAAGTGCCGAAGATTATGGAAGGATAAGGAGAGTAAGCATGGAGCTATTTAAATATACGGCTCATCAGTTGCATGAGAAACTGGTAAGCAAAGAAGTATCAGCAGTAGAATTGACTAAGTCTGTCCTTGCCCGCGTGGACGCTGTGGAGAAAGATGTACAGTCCTATATTACCCAAACGCGTGAGAGTGCTTTAAAGCAAGCAGAAGCAGTAGATGCTAAAATTGGACAAGGACAAACGATCTCAACATTGGCAGGAATTCCAGGTGCCTTGAAAGATAATATGTGCACCCAAGGTACGAAGACAACTTGTGCATCGAAAATATTAGCTAACTTTGTACCGCCTTACAATGCCACCGTTGTTGAAAAACTAATGGCAGAAGATACTGTTGTCATTGGCAAAGCCAACATGGACGAATTTGCCATGGGTGGTTCTACGGAGAACTCAGGTTTTTTTCCATCACGTAATCCATGGGATTTAGCTACAGTACCAGGCGGTTCTAGTGGCGGTTCGGCAGCAGCAGTAGCCGCTGGGGAAGCTATCTGGGCTCTAGGCTCTGATACGGGCGGATCCATTCGCCAACCTGCAGCTTATTGTGGCCTAGTGGGAATGAAACCTACTTATGGACGTGTATCTCGTTATGGCCTAGTAGCATATGCTTCCTCTCTAGATCAAATTGGACCCATTACCCGTGATGTTACGGATTGTGCCCATGTACTCAATGTAATATGCGGCCATGATGCTAAAGATTCCACATCTATTAATACGGGTGTACCAGATTATACTAAATCTTTAGTTAATGATATTAAAGGTTTAAAAATTGGTTTACCACGAGAATATTTTGCCTCTGGTATGGATCCAGAAGTGGAAAGAGCCATTAATAAGGCCATTGAGCAGCTTGTATCATTAGGGGCTGAATATAAAGAAATATCCATGCCACATACCGAATATGCCTTGTCCGCTTACTATATGATTGCTCCTGCAGAAGCCAGTTCAAATTTGGCCAGATATGATGGTGTAAGTTTTGGACAGCGAGTGGAAGGCACCGATATTGTGGATATGTATAAGAAAACGCGGAGTGCTTTTTTAGGAGCAGAGGTTAAGCGACGCATTATGCTTGGTACCTATGCCCTAAGTGCTGGTTATCATGATGCTTATTATGTAAAAGCACTTCAAGTCCGTACATTGGTGAAAAAAGACTTTGATAAAGCCTTTCATGATGTAGATGTTATCATTACGCCAACAGCACCGACCACTGCTTTTAAACTTGGTGAGAAGACCAATGATCCCCTTGCTATGTATTTACAAGATGTATGTACTATTCCTGTTAACCTGGCAGGTGTGCCAGCAGTATCTATTCCTTGCGGCTTTGCAGGTGGTATGCCAATAGGCCTACAAATCATCGCAAAACCTCTTGGGGAAGAAACCCTGATTCGCACGGCTTATACCTTTGAACAAAACAATGACTACCACAAGGGATTTGCACCCCTATTGGAGGTAAAATAAATGGATTATGAAATCGTAATTGGACTGGAAATTCACACTGAACTTAAGACTCATTCTAAAATTTTCTGCGGTTGCAGTACCAAATTTGGTTCTGAGCAAAATACCAATGTTTGCCCAGTATGCCTTGGACTGCCAGGTGTATTGCCGGTAATCAATGAAAAAGTGGTAGAGTTTGCTGTTCGGGTAGGTTTAGCTCTAAACTGTGAAATTTTACCTTTTAGTAAATTCGATCGTAAGAACTATTATTATCCTGATTTGCCGAAAAATTTTCAGACAAGTCAATATGACCTGCCTATAGCAGTCAATGGACATTTGGATATTGAAGTCAATGGGGAAAAGAAACGCATTGGTATTACTCGGGTTCATATGGAAGAAGATGCTGGAAAACTCGTCCATTCTGGGGCTACCATTACAAGTTCTGATTCCGCATTAGTGGATTACAATCGTACGGGAGTGCCACTTCTTGAAATCGTTTCTGAGCCAGATATGAGCTCTGCGGAAGAAGCAAGAGCATACTTGGAAAAAGTGAAAGCAATTTTAGAATATTTAGATGTGTCCGACTGTAAGATGGAAGAAGGCAGTCTGCGTTGTGATGCCAATATCTCTCTTCGTCCTCGTGGTACTACGACCCTTGGTACAAAAGCAGAAATGAAAAACCTCAATTCCTTCCGTTCTGTACAAAGAGGTATTGAATACGAAGCAATGCGTCAGGAAGAAGTACTAGAAGAGGGTGGGCGTGTTGTCCAGGAAACTCGCACTTGGGATGAAGCCAAAGGCATTAGCCTTTCTATGCGGAGTAAGGAACAGGCCAATGACTATCGTTATTTGCCTGAACCAGACTTGGTACCTATCATCGTTGATCCTGCTACCGTGGAAGAAATTCGCCTAAATTTGCCAGAATTGCCAGATGCACGGAAACAGCGTCTGATGGATGGCTATGGCCTTTCTGAATATGATGCAGCGGTAATTACAACTAGTAAAGCTATGGCGGACTATTTCGACCAAAGCGTTGGATGTAATGCCGATGCAAAAACTGTGGCCAATTGGCTTATGGGTGAAGTCTCTAAACATCTTAATAATGAAGGTATTAGCATTTTGGAATGCCCCGTTGCGCCGAAGCAATTGGCAGACCTTATTGCTTTAATTGAAAAAGGTACTATATCCAATAAAATAGCCAAAGCTGTTTTTGAAGACATGTGGACCAGCCGTAAAGATGCAGAGGTTATTGTAAAAGAAAAAGGTTTGGTACAGATTTCCGATAGTAGTGAAGTTATTGGGATTGTTGATGCTGTAATTGCTGCCAATCCTCAATCCGTAGCTGATTTTAATGCAGGTAAGGATAAGGCTATTGGTTTCTTGGTCGGACAGATTATGAAACAAACCAAAGGAAGAGCCAATCCTGATATGGTGAATAGCCTGCTTCGGGAGAGATTACAAGGCTAGTCACTAAAGTTCATTTTTAAAAGAGTGCGTTAATGCACTCTTTTCTTTATGTGAAAACCGATTTTTTCCAAGGATGAAAGGCGAGATGCTCGTGCATAATGGTATTGATAGCTATTTATAATGACGAGGTAAAAAATATGCTCCATGCCAAAGTATCTTGGAATCTTACTACGGTATTTACACTTCACATATTGCGTTTGGTGATCGGTTTATTTTTTGTTCGGTTGTTATACCCCCTCATATTTACAGTTACACCCTTTATTGTAGAAGTGACGGATCGTTTGGTAGTACTGGCTTTGGTCTGGTTAACGGTCAATAAGTATGGTGGTGATTTTAAAAATCTAGGTTTATCCTTTCATCATTTAGGAAGTAATATTCTAAAAGGCGTCGCTGTTGGTTTTATCTTACTATGCATCAGCACCTTTAGTGAAAGGATCTTTGCAACTATGCTTTATATAACACCAACCCAGCATCCCCTGGTGGTGCAGGTAGAAAATGCAAAAACATGGCGTGACCTGCTGGTACCTTTGCTCTTAGCGGGAATGCTCGCACCTTTTGCAGAAGAAATTCTCTATCGCCTATTTACCTTCCTGCCGATGAAGGAAAGGTGGGGTGTTTGGGGTGGGGCAATTGGCAGTTCACTAGTTTTTGCCTTTATGCACTTTAATGTGTATTGGCTGGGAGAAATGATGATCGTTGGAGTAGGCTTAGCGCTTCTTTATTATTGGACAGGATCATTAATCAGTGGGATGGTTGCTCATTGTGTACTTAATACTTCAAAGATAATAATGCTATTTTATGGGATATCCTTTCTGTAAAGAAGCTGTGTGTCCTTCATAAAAACGTAGGAATATTATATAAAGAAAAATACCTAATATTGGGACAATTTATTAAAAAGAAAAGGTATTTTAAGCAAAATAGTCGAAGAGTAAAAAGAGTGTTATACACACAACATAAGTCAGAAGTGAAGAGGGGAGCAATATCATGACAACATATCTTGAACTTCCTGTAAGTGAGCTCCGTTTTATGTGTGATGAAAATATGTTTGATTTTGATACAACGGCAAATATTTCACCGCTTGATGTTATGCTTGGACAAAAACGAGCTGTTAAGGCAGTGGAGTTTGGTTTGTTCGCTAAAAATCAGGGATATAATATTTTTATTTCAGGGTTGGTAGGTACTGGAAAAATCACCTATGCCAAAGCGGCTGTAGGGAAAATTGCAGCCAAGAAACCAGTCCCTGGAGATTGGTGCTATGTCAATAATTTTAAAAATAGCAGTCAACCAATAGCCTTATTGTTACCCCCAGGTAAAGGGACAGAATTTTGTAAAGATATGGAAGAACTGATTGAAGACATTAAAACTGAAGTTGGCAAAATCTTTAGCAGTGATGATTATGAACAATCTAAAAATGATATTATCAAAAGATTTCAAGAGCGACGCTCTGTCATCATTGATTCCTTTAACGATAAGGCTGAAGAAAATGGCATAATGCCTCAGTGGTCAACGACGGGCTTCATTGGTGTTCCTATGGCGGATGGCAAAGCCATGCCTCCTGAGGAATTTCAACAATTAGACAAAGAAGAAAAGGAAAAAATAGAAAAGAAAATATTGATGGTTCATGAAAAGGCCATGGAAGTCGTTCGGCGGATGCAAGAACTAGAACGGGAAATGCGCGAAGAAATACGCAAACTAGATGGCAAAGTAGGCCTTTTTGCAGCTGGCAGTCTAATTGAGGAAGTAAAAAGTAAATACCAGGAACATACGGATGTGGTAGAATATTTAGAGGCCATCAAACAAGATGCCGTAAAAAATATTAACGACTTTAAGGCGAGTAGTGGAGAAGATGAACAAAGCAATCCGTTTGCTTTTCTGAAAAAAAATAACCAAGAAGCCATTCGTGATAAATATAAAGTCAACTTACTAGTTGATAATCGAGAATTAAAAGGGGCACCTATTATTGTAGAATCCAATCCTACCTATTATAATTTAGTGGGAAGGGTAGAATATGAAACTCGTATGGGTATGATGAGTACGGATTTTACTATGATTAAGGCAGGGGCCCTTCATAAAGCCAACGGAGGATATTTAATTTTAAATGCCCGCGATGTGTTGACGAATATAGGGGCCTGGGAAGCTTTAAAACGCATTTTGAAAACTCAAAAACTATTTGTAGAAAATCTAAGTGAACAATATGGTATGACAGCGATGGCATCGTTAAAACCAAAACCTGTACCCATTGACGTGAAGGTTATTCTGATTGGTAATCCCTATCTATATTATTTAATGTATAATCATGATGAAGATTTTGCTAAGCTATTTAAAATTCATGCTGATTTTGATACACAAATGGAAAGTAATATAGATAATATTCAAAAAATGGCACGTTTTATTAGCTCGACAGTGCTACAAAAATCTCTAAAACATTTTGATCGTTCGGCAGTAGCAAAAATGGTAGAGTACTCCTGTCGCTTAGCAGGCAGTCAGAAAAAATTAACAACTCGTTTCAGCGAAATCGTTAAAATTTTATGTGAAGCCGATATTTGGGCTACTATGGACGAGAGCGATATCGTTACCGGTCAGCATGTAAAACAAGCCATCACAGAGAAAAACTATCGCTCTAATAAATATGAGGAACACTGGCAAGAACTCTTTGCTGATGGAAAACTCATGATTGATACAGAGGGCAAAAAAGTTGGTCAAGTCAATGGTCTGGCAGTCATGTCCGTTGGTGAATATATGTTTGGTAAACCTTCAAGGATTACAGCCAATACTTATATGGGTAAGGGCGGCATTGTAAATATTGAGAGGGAAACCAAAATGAGCGGTACTAGTCATTCCAAAGGGGTACTCATTTTAAGCGGATATATTGGAGAAAAATTTGCGCAGAAAACTCCCTTAGCCTTAACCGCTAGCATCACTTTTGAGCAACTGTATGGCGGGGTGGATGGGGATAGTGCATCAAGTACCGAATTATATGCTTTATTATCCAGCTTAGCCGATGTGCCTATCAAACAATACATTGCCGTAACCGGTTCCGTGAATCAAAAAGGGGAAATACAACCCATTGGTGGTGTTACGGAAAAAATAGAAGGCTTCTTTAATGTATGTAAGATGAAAGGTTTAACAGGAGAACAAGGCGTCATGATTCCCCATCAAAATGTAAATGAACTGGCTTTGAATGATGAAGTGATAGAAGCAGTAGGCCAAGGGCAGTTTCACATCTATCCAGTGGAAACCATTGATCAAGGAATTGAAATCTTAACAGATGTACCAGCTGGTGAATGCAGTGATGGTACTTATCCTGTTGGTAGCATACACGATTTGGTAAGTAAGCAACTAAAAGAATATACAGATCATTTTATTAAATTAAGCAAATCAGCTGAGGACAGCAAAACAACTTCTTAATAGTAAGGGGTGCCCTAGGGTGCCCCTTATCATGTGTTATAAATAGAAAGGTGAAAGAACAATGGAAAAACATAAGATACCTGTCAGCAAAAATAATATCTACACAGTAGAGATTGCCAGTCTCGGGCATAGTGGGGAAGGGGTCGGCAAGTATGAAGGATTTACTATCTTTGTACCCTATGCCTTGCCTGGGGAAACTATTGAGGTAAAGATTACAGAAGTAAAAAAGACCTATGCAAAAGGAAAGCTAAAAGCTGTAAAAACAGCATCCCCTTCCCGCTGCCTAGCTAAATGCCCAATCTATTATCAATGTGGCGGCTGTCAATTACAGCATGTGGACTACGAAGAACAACTCCTATTAAAACGCCAGACCGTAGTCAATAGCATTCAGCGCATTGGTAAAATCGAAGATGTCATCATACATAAAGCTATCGGTGCTGAGGAACCTTGGTATTATCGTAACAAAATGCAGTTTCCCATTGGTACGGTGGATGGAAAAGTAGCAGTAGGCTGCTACGCTCAAGGAACCCATCAGATCATCAATACGGAGCATTGTTTAATCCAGCATGACGCTAATAATAAAGTAGCGCAAACAGTACAAGAGCTAGTAACCGAGCTAGGTATTAGTACTTATGATGAAGAGACTGGCCGTGGCGCGATGCGTCATGTCTTAGGACGAGTTGGCATAGCTACCGATGAAGTCATGGTGGTGCTCGTCACCGCAACACCAACGCTGCCACAACAAGAAATGCTTATTGAAAAGCTACGCCAAAGGATACCGGGACTAGTCAGCATTATACATAATGTAAATTCCAAACAAACCAATGTGATTATGGGTAACCAAACCAAAACATTGTGGGGCAGGGATACCATTACGGATAAATTAGGTAACTTTACCTTTAATATTTCAGCTAAGTCTTTTTTTCAAGTCAATACCAAACAAGCAGAGGTCCTTTATAGTAAAGCTGTCGAATATGCCCGTTTATCAGGAACAGAAACGGTGATTGATGCTTATTGTGGCACAGGTACAATTACCCTATTCTTAGCAGAAAAAGCAGCAAAAGTCTATGGCATTGAGATTGTAGAGCCCGCCATTCAAGACGCTTGGCGCAATGCGGAACTTAATAACGTAAATAATGTAGAATTCACAGTAGGCGATGCCATCCACATTATGCCCCGCATGTTTAAACAAGGACTGCGCCCAGAGGTTATCGTTGTTGACCCTCCGCGAGCAGGCTGCGAGAGAAAGGTACTAGAAACCTTTGCAGCAATGGAGCCACAGCGGATTGTATATGTATCCTGTAATCCTGCCTCACTCGCAAGAGATGTAGCAGTGCTAGCGGAGCTTGGCTATGTGACGAAGGAGATTCAGCCTGTTGATATGTTTCCGATGACTTATCATGTTGAGTCGGTTGCTTTGATTGAGCGTCGAGAGGCTTGATATCAAAGGTGTTGTGGGTTTTGCTAAAATTAACTAGTGTGTTTTTATGTTTTCGTAGACGTTGATTTTAGGGGGCGAACATTTGTAGGGTGTCATACAGATACACGAAACTCGAACTGTTACACGAATATCCTCTTAGTTTCGTGTATTTATATGAGATTCGGGGATTTGTTCGACACCCCATGAAATTTGGAAGTTTATATAGTTATAATTTTATAGGTAGATTGAATTTTCGTTTAGAGTTTGGTTTAACTGATTTTTTTAGTGAAGATGAAAATTTTGAAGAACTTTCATATAGAAGTATGGAATTTAGACCCAAATAGCATATTTCCACATCATGTTTTAAAAAATATGCACAAGAGCTATACGAGTAAATCTATAGGCGATTACAAACTACTGGCTATTCGCTTTAAAGGTAAGATGCCAAGAAAGGCGCAATTTTAAAAGAAAGTGATATAGAAAGAAAATGGGGCCGATGCGAAATTTTTTTAAGCGAGGTATTAATATGGTAATAAGGCAAAGTTTCACTATGATCAAAAATAATGAATCGAAAGAAATATGGAGCGACCTTGACACTTTCTAACGGGTGGGGAGGTGTGTGGGTGCTGGGATAGTGTTTTGATTAGGTAGTTGCCGGAGGGTGGCTACTTTTTTTATGCTGGTGATAGAACGATAAATGAGTAAACTTTGATTGTTTCGCAACATGAAATAATAGAAGGTATATATATACAGAATGTTGAACAATGTAAAAAAAGAAATGAGTGATGTTATGAAAGTTTCTAAGAGGTTAAAAACATGTATTTTGGGCAAGCCTTATAGAAATAACTTAAATTGGGGCGTGATAGGGTGTATTGCTTTCATCTGTTCGTACATATTATTAGTTTTGTCTTCTTTGATGAAAAACGACCCGCAAAATAATCCTCAAGCAGTAGTATATTGTTTTGTAGGAATTATATATATGTGCTACCCATTTATGCTTGTAAAAATAATAAAACAGCATTTAAAAGATTTCTTTTTAGATACTCAGTCAGCTTTTTTAAAGCAAGTTTGGATTGTAGTATTTAATTTTATTTTTACTGTGGTATATTGGAATATAGTATGCGGGGTAACTATATTTCTAAATGGGATCAATTTTATATTGAATACAGAAGATCTATTACGTCTAAGACCATTACTGAATTTTATAGTAGCAACAATAGTTTTATTTTCCCCTATATTTATTATGGGTAATTTTATTAAATGTTATAAGAAACAAGTTACTGAGCAAATTGCTGACTGCAAATTTCTTACTACTTGGATTGCTCTTTTAGCATCGATCACCCCTTTGGTTATTTATTATTTTGCATTTTTTTCTTATGGAGAAAATGCAGCCGATAAAGAAACGATTGAAATAGCAAAATATATAGTAAACATTATAGGCCCAAAGGGATTATGGGGGTTTGGAATTTCACTATTCTTGTTTCGCGCAGTAACTGAATATTATTCATTGGTAAAAGATGATGTTAAACCAGAAGAATTAAATAAAGTCCAAGAAGAAATCAGCGAAGAAAAGAAGATGTTACAACAACTGCTAAAAGAAGTGCAAGAGATGAAATCTGAAGTTACAGATGTTAAAGAAAAAATTTGTAATGTAGAGAAACAAACTAAGAATGTTTCCAAAATCAATTTCGAAGTAAGTGCATTAAATAATAGAGTTATGATTTTAGCTAGGAAAATAAAAATCGTCTCAACGGACAGGAATGGAGGCTGAAACGTTATATCACAAGATTTTTGGGTCCTGCTGCAAAAAGTTTATAAAAAATAAGAGGAGAGAATATATGCCATTTTTACAACTGCAATAATTACCCGCCAAAAAAGTTCGCAGGGATTTAGAGCAAGAACTCATTCAGCAATTATTAGATGCAAGAAATGCTTTATTCAGTGATATGAGCCGTCGGAATTTATTAGGTCCTAGTTCGATGGGAGAAACAGGTGTTTATCGAATTGCAAAAAAATGGACAAGAAGTTATGAAGCGAGCTAGTATTTATTTTATGGAACATCGAGCGCCAGAAGAAGAGAAGGTTGAATTTGAATCGTTTATGGAAAAAGTGCTTGAATATACATATTCTATAATAATGACAGAATTCTCTAAGCCACCTTTTAATGGATGGATTCATTCTTTAAATACCCTTAAAGCGGAATTATGGCGGTGGGTTGAAGCTGACTCTGCAGTATTATTCCCGATTTATTTAGCCAACAGTGCCGAGCATGACTTTCTTACAGGTTGTCGTATCAATAGTGAACAAGTGGATTGTATGTCGTCTCCGGAATTACGTACAATAGCTAAACGAGACTTATTGGAACTAGAGGCGGCTTTAAAAGCAGGAAGCATCAAGACCGTTTTAGTGTTGAGTGGATCAATTTTAGAAGGACTTCTATTGGATCGTCTTATTACGAGAAGAGCCGAAAAGCTTCACCCGAAGTCATTACCTCTTGAAAAATGGCAGTTAAATGATATTATTGAGATTTCAGGGAAGCTAGATATTTTATCCACTGAAACCATTGCTAAATTTTCTCACGGTCTTAGAGAATTTCGCAATCTAATTCATCCAGGGCGAGAACTGCGAGATAAACTCGTTATTGCAGCAGAAGAAGCTAGCATTGGTGTTGAAGTACTAAATATCGTGTTTCGTACCCTCTCTTAAATAAACGAACTAGACTGTGGTGGTTGATTTATCGGTTATTATAAAAAAGACTACAGATAGATAGTCTTAATCGCTCAAATGGAAAGTCTCGTTAATAAAAATAAATTGAACATAGAAATTCATATAGCAGGGAGAGTGAACTATGCAATTCAAGGAGAAGTTTATTGCATTTGTAGATGTTCTGGGTTTTAAACAAATGGTACATGCTGCGGAAAGTGGTTTAGGAATGCCTTTGCCTGAAATAGTTGATATGCTAAAAGAATTAGGCACTCCCGATGATCGGAGAAGGTATGAAAAACACGGTCCAACCATGTGTCCGCAAAGCAAATATATTCAACGTGATCTAGATTTTAAGTTAAATCAAGTATCAGATTGTGTTGTTGTATCAAGTGAAGTATCTCCTGCCGGTGTAATTAACTTAGTTAATCATTGTTGGGGTGCTGTCATTATGCTTTTGCACAAAGGTATAATGTGTAGGGGTTATATCACGAAGGGACTAATTTATCATGACGATGACCTTTTTATCGGATCAGGCTATCAGGAAGCATATTTGAAAGAGGCAAATGTTAGCGCCTTTAAGCGTGAAGCTGATGAGCGTGGAACACCTTTCGTTGAAGTTGATCAATCAGTATGTGACTATGTGGCTGAGCACGGTGATCCTTGCGTAAAAGAAATGTTCTCCCGTATGGTAAAGGCAGACGGAACGGTTACAGCTTTGTTCCCTTTTCAACGTCTATCCCATTCCTTTATCATTGGGGGGCTTGGACATAAATTTGATCCAGTAAAAGAGAAGAAGAACAACGATAACCTTCGCCAATCGATTATAAAGATAAAAGAACATGTAATGTCATTTGTTGATAATAACAACCCTAGTGCGATGCGAAAGGCAACGCACTATATAGACGCTTTAGATGCTCAGCTTATAGTGTGCGATGAGACTGATAAAGCAATTGATATGTTATGTGCTCCATTTCCTCCACGCAGGTTATACTAATCATATAGTCATGATTTTGAAGATCGTTACCCTATCGTTTGATTAATCGAGATGTCAGTTCTCTTGGCAATATTGCCAATGCCTAAGCTTTTCACTTAGGAACGTGTCGCTCATTATGTTCGCTCAGACTTCGGTTTGAGCGATTTTTTCATGGGGGGTATCGTGGAGGAGAGATGATTCGAGTAAAAGTGTGTACTTTCACACGAAAAATCCATGTCACTAGTTTGGCACAATATATAATTCACAGAGATAGTAGATTAAATAAAAGTTACATATATGATCGAATTATCTGATAATTAAACTGAGAACTGGCAGGTTAGGAATATCATTGAGTTTGTGGGATTACGAAACTGATTACAACTGTTTCTGAGTACAATGATATGTTGCTTACAGTACGTATTTTTTGCATTAAGAAAGGAAATATGATAAAAAACTGCGAATCTAACTTTAACAAGTATTAGTGTGAAGGGACGTGAACTCAATGCCCTCTTTGAAATATAATTGGCAACGATTCTGGTGTCCACGCGAAGGTAACGTGAATTTTGATAATGGTTTTATTCAAGATCCAGATGGCAAGTGGGGTACAATTTTCAATCCTGACGTAAAACGTATTGAAGAGTTTGCTTCATATCCATGCTTAATATTATTAGGAGAACCAGGACTCGGAAAATCGTCTGAGGTCAAACGGAATGAGGAACTCATTAGTGCAGTAAGTCGGGAGGATGTTCAAAGTCTGGTTATAAACTTGAGCAGCTATGATAGCGTTGAGCGGTTCGAAAGAAAAGTTTTCCAAAGCAATGAAATCAAGGCGTGGCGCGCTGACGGAGATAGCATACTCTATCTGACACTGGAAAGTTTTGATGAATGCCTAATTCGAGTTGAAACATTAACAAGTTTTTTGTTAGATGAATTCGGTTCATTACCGCTCGAACGTCTCTTCTTAAGGATTGTTTGTCGGACAGGCTATTGGCCAGCGGTATTAGAACAAGGTCTATTAAAGCTTTATCAAAAGGATACTGTAAAAATTATAGAATTAATGCCGCTTCGTCGTGGAGATGTTCTGCAGTCAGCTACAGATGAAGACATTGATGTTAAAACATTTATGGAGGGAATATTCTCAACGGGAATTACAGCTTTCGCTGCTCGTCCGATTACTTTACTTACTCTTATTCATCGATTCAAAAGGATCGGAGAATTGCCTAAAAATCAGGTGGAAATGTACCAACAAGGAAGCCTAAGATTATGTGATGAGGTTAATGAACTAAGACGCGGTAAAAAAACAGCCGGTCAACTCCCAAGTCAACAAAAGTTGATTATTGCTGGAAGAATGGCTACAGCTCTTATGTTCAGCAACAATTCTACCCTGTGGACACTGCCTGACGATGGAAATATGCCCGATGGTGCTATGCCCATAGAAACAATATTTGGCTTTGATGAACTTGATGGCCAACCTATATTAGTTGATCAACATTCTGTCATGGAAACTCTTGCAACAGGTCTTTTTTCCGCGCGGGGACAAAATCAGATGGGATGGTCTCATCAAACATACGGGGAGTTTTTAGCTGCGGACTATTTGATTCGTCATTCTGTTGACGAAAATAGAATTCTAAGCTTGATAGCTCGACCTGAAGGTAGATTAATTCCCAAACTCTATTCTGTTGCTGCTTGGATAGCGGTAATGAATCGCAGGATATTCGAAATCATAATGCAAAATGAACCAGAAATATTATTATTAGGTGATATTACCGTTACTACCGAATCTCAGAAGTTTGCCTTGAACGAGTTATACCTGTCTCGCATCGCAGCTTCGAATGCTGTAGACTTCGGCATGAGGACCAGTCTTCGCTATGATCGGTTGAAGCACGCTGCTCTGGGTGATCAGATTCGGCCTTATATCACAGACCATAACGCAAATGAGAATGTAAGAATCGAAGCAATGTTTATTGCTGAAGCATGTTGCTTGCAAGAGTTAGGATCTTTACTGGTGGATGTTGCACTCAATATTAAAGAGTCTGTTAATATTAGATCGATGGCGGCATTCGTAGTCTCTCGAGTTGCAGAATCCGCTGAACGAGCGCGGTTAAAAACATTAATCCATGAGGACACCATAGATAGCGCCGATCAAATACGAGGTTATGCTCTTACTGCAACTTGGCCAGAGCATTTGACTGCAGAAGAAGTTTTCAGCGTTCTAACTCCACCGAAACGGTCTAACTATTCAGGTGGCTATACGGGATTTCTTTCTGAAAAATTAGTTCCAGGACTTAGCCCCAGTGATCTACCGGTAGCACTACAGTGGGTCCTCGATCAACCCGAAGAGCGCCGGCATTTGGCCCCACGTTTTGAGCAGTTGCCGGATAATATATTACGCTATGCTTGGGCAGATATAGAAACTCCCGGAGTACTTGATCTTTTTGCAAAAATTGTATTACGGAGGATCAAATCGCATGAGGATATTATAGGGGACAGGTATAGGGACGATCCCTTTAAGTTTAGTGCAGAAGATAATACGAAACGTCGGCTACTTATAGAAAAATTAGTGTCTATGCTTGACAATGAAAAAAGTGATGGCTATGAATTAATTATGTCCAACCCCCCGTTGGTTTCTGTTGACGATATCGAGTGGCTGTTTGTCAAAGTTACTCAAACCTTTTACGGACCAATAGGGCAGCAACGCTTATGGGCACATCTTCTTAACTGGCTTTGGAACTGGTCAGGAAGTTCGTATGACATAACGGATAAAATTTATGATATCTACAAAACCACTCCGAGTCTTGCGGATATTTTCTCAAGGAGCTTTGAGGCGGTAAATTTAGCTTCTGATCAAGCGCGTATTGCAAGAGAACATTATGAATCTGAGAAGAAATACGAAAAGAGGAGAAAAGCCGAATCGAATGCTTCTAAATTTAATATAGTTAAACTTATCAAAGAACAGTTAGACCAACTTGAACAAGGCAAGGATATTTGGTGGACATTGACCTATTGGCTGGCCTTCAGAGAGGATGGCAGCCATGCAGATACATATGCTACAGACATTACTACTTTACCAGGATGGGCTTTGCTAGATGAACCTACTAAAGAGAAGTTTGCAGACTTTGCGGAATCATATCTTTTGACGCAAAAGCCTAAAGTAAGTAATGATCCGAGCACCTTTTATCAAACTGATAGTGCGGCATATAAAGCCCTGTTTTATCTGAAAATCCATGCTGTAAAAACGTATGATCTATTACCATTGACTATTTGGGAGAAGTGGGTGACGATCATTGTCCAGTATCCTATATGGGCGGATCGCGATAATATGCCAATGCACCAACAGCTTATTCAAAGCGTTTATAATAAGGTGCCTCAACAAGTCTATAAATGCTTGGGAAAATATATTGATAACGAAAATAAGCAGAGCGGAAATCTTGATTTTCTTGATAAGTTTGATCTTTGTTGGGATAAAACTCTATGCCTTTTTCTACTTAAAAAAGCGAAGGGAAAGGCAATTACGATTAACACTTTATCGAGCCTGTTATGCAAGTTGATTGACAGGAAGTTCGATGAGGCATTGATATATTCAAGAAAGCTAGCTTATAATTCCAATAAGGAGAAGGCATTAATTGCAACTTTTGTTCTATTATTTCACTCTTATGTTAATGAATGGGATTTTATCTGGACTAAGATAATGCCTGATATAGAATTTGGGAAAACCCTTATGCTTCAAGTAGCCGGATCTTTTGAATATAAGGCATCATTCACAGAAAAATTATCGGAGATACAGTTGGCTGATCTTTATGTATGGCTGGCAACGTACTTTCCTTATAAAGAAGATCCATATCATGATGGAGTGTTTCATCCAACGGCCAGAGATCAGATGGTTCGTTTTCGGGATGGTATTCTTGAGACTCTCAAATTACGAGGAAACGACCTATCCTGTGAATCGATTGAACGAATTTTACGCGAGTTGCCAGAATTGGATTGGTTAGCCTCTTCTCTAGAAAAAGCAAAAAAAATTCGTGTGGAAAAGGCATGGATTCCCCCTAGTCCTCAAGAGGTTCTATCTCTGGTTCAGAATAGTAATTCACGACTGGTTAAAGATGGAGACCAGCTACTAGATGTCGTAACAGAAGCATTTCAACGAATTCAATCAAAATTACAAGGTGAGACACCACTGGCCCCCTTTCTTTGGGATCAAGTCGTAAAGCGACCGAAGTGGGAGAATGATTTCTCGGACTTCATCGTATCGCAATTGAGGGATGAACTTGCCAATCGGGGTATTATTCTTAACCGCGAGGTAGAGATTCGCTCAAACCGTAGCGGCGTGGAAGGAGAACGCACCGATATTCATATAGACGCTATATCAAATATTAATTCGCATGATATAGTAAAAGTCATCGTGGAGGCGAAGGGCTGTTGGCATGATGAACTTACAACGGCAATGGAGACTCAGTTACTTGGAAAGTATATTAAGGACAATGACTGCAAGCATGCAATTTATTTAGTGGGTTGGTTTAATTGCCCACAATGGGATAAAAAAGATTCGCGGCGACGTAAAGCTTTTCATCATGATCTAGAAAGTCTCACTACAGCACTTAACTCTCAAGCCATAAAGTTATCAGAGGGTGGGAGCACTATTCGTGTAGTTATTCTTGATGCATCGCTAAGACACTTGCATGTGCCAGAGTGAAGGAATCCATAAAAATGTATCATTTTCAGGTGAGGCAAGGGGAAGTTCCTTTCTTGATTCTGCTAAGATGAGTATGAAGTAAAAGGAACGTCCTCACGTCTCACCTATCAAATTAGCCGGATGACCTAACAGTTATCTCTCTAAAACTAGTTGACATAATGTTTTTAAAATGATATTATATCTATCCGACGTAAAATAAATTATGTAGTAATTGACTCCGTAGCCCAGCTGGATAGAGCGTTTGACTACGAATCAAAAGGCCGCAGGTTCGAATCCTGCCGGGGTCACCAAAATTCACTTACAAAAACTTGCCTGAAATGAAATGTTATCTTAGATATGTCCAACCTACTTTTATATATCGGGAATTCAATGGTATGCAGCTGTCGAGCCATCTTAGGGTGGAGGGCAAAAACATATCTCAGGATGCCCACCTGCTGAGTGCAGGTTTGGACATATTAGGAGACGACATTTTGGGTTTTCAAGATGGAGCGGTACTCAAGTGGCTGAAGAGGACGGTTTGCTAAATCGTTAGAGGTCGTGAGGCCTGCGTGGGTTCAAATCCCACTCGCTCCGCCATTACTATTCAATATGGGCGATTAGCTCAGCTGGGAGAGCGCCTGCCTTACAAGCAGGATGTCGGCGGTTCGATCCCGTCATCGCCCACCATTTATATGCTGGAATAGCTCAACTGGTAGAGCACCTCACTTGTAATGAGGATGTTGCGGGTTCAAGTCCTGTTTCCAGCTCCATTGGGGAATTAGCTCAGCTGGGAGAGCACCTGCCTTGCACGCAGGGGGTCAACGGTTCGATCCCGTTATTCTCCACCAAATATTCAGTGACGATAGCTGTGGGGTTCCACCTGTTCTCATACCGAACACAGTAGTTAAGCCCACATACGCCGAAAATACTTGGTTGGAAACGACCTGGGAGGATAGGTAGTTGCTGATTTTAGTATTATTACTGGATAGCTCGGAGGTAGAGCATCGCCCTGCCAAGGCGAGGGGCGAGAGTTCGAATCTCCTTTCCCGTTCCAAACAGGGGTGTAGCTTAATTGGTAGACTACCGGTCTCCAAGTCTTTCTACCCCTGCCACAAGGATTGTTGACCCACGGAGAATTATCTCGGTGGGTTTTTGTGTATTATATATTGAATGTGTTCTTATTTCTATAAAGAATGATATACTATATTTGTCTACTAAATACACAAGTAGTATTTGCTATATTTAGATTCAGATACGAAGGAGGCCGAGCGATGTCAGTAATAGATTTTAAAGCAGCTCAAAAATGGTCAAAAATTCCTAAAAAAGTACAAGAACTACTTATAGACAATGTTTTTTGCTCTGATTGTGGAGTGACCACTATTGTTGAATATACTCTGGGGAATGATAAATTAGGTGTTCTTCTAAAAGGGAAATGTAAAAAATGTGGCAAGGACGTAGCGCGGCTTGTTGAAGATGAGTAAAGATGGGCAAATCAAGTGAGGTGGAAGAATGGTGCTCGAAATCTTAGATAAAAATATCATTTCAGAAATTAAGCAAATCATGAACATTGCCCGTGAAAATGTGGCAAGGCACATTAATAATGAGTTACTATTGGCGTATTGGCAGATTGGTAAAACAATCGTAGAGTATGAGCAAAATGGTAATGTAAAGGCAAAATATGGAGAAAAATTGATTATTGGCTTATCTAAAAGACTAACACAAGAGTTGGGTAAAGGGTTTTCACGCTCGAATATTAAAAAGATGAGAACGTTGTTTATAAAGTATAAAAAAAGCCAGACACTGTCTGGCGATTTATCATGGTCGCATTACTGCGAATTATTATCCATTTCGGATGACTCGGCTCGAAGTTTTTATGAAAAAGAAGCCACAAACTCAAAGTGGTCAGTTAGAGAGTTGAAAAGACAGATTGCTACGTCGCTATTTGAGCGACTATTATTATCAAAGGGAGATGCTAATAAAGAGCAGGTATTGCAGTTGGCTCAAGAGGGGATTACCTATCATCAACCACAAGATATTTTACGCGATCCTTATGTGTTTGAATTTTTGGCATTGCCAGAAGATAAACCTGTACTGGAGAAGGATTTAGAGAAAGCGCTCATCATACAGATCGAACATTTTCTATTAGAATTGGGCAGGGGCTTTATGTTCGTAGGTTCACAACAAAGAATTACTCTTGGCAATACACACTATTACGTTGACTTGGTTTTTTATAATAAAATATTAAAAGCGTATGTACTGATTGACTTGAAAATGACAAACCTAAGACCTGAACATTTTGGGCAGATGAATATGTATGTGAATTATTATCATGGTGAAGTCAATGACGAAGGAGATAATCCACCGATCGGCATATTACTTTGTACTGATAAGGATATAGTTGTAGCAGAATATGCATTAGGTGGTCTGAGTACCAATATTTTTGCATCAACTTATGTAAAATACATACCCAATAAGGAACAGTTAATTCGACAAGTGGAATATGTTTTGAGTCAAAATAGGGAAAGTGAGTGACGTATCCTTCCATTGCTTCTGGGAGTGTAATATTCACGATAGCAGTAGTGTATGCCATCAAGCATGCATTACTGCTATTTTAAGTATTTGTTCTGAATAATTCATACTTTATCACTTCGGAGTAGGTTTATTAGTAAATTGACTTTCGTGCACACAGTTGTAATTTTAATATGCATAAAAGTCAATGAAGGTGGTTGGAGGTCAGAGAGAGAACTACCCCTGGGGGAAATAGTATTATATAGGTAGAGAGTCTATTAAATTTTTAAATGTTATCCTATACTTTTTCGCAAAATAAAAAACACGCTAACCCCCTGTATTTAAAGGTCTGCGTGCATGAAAGTAGATAGATAATACTACCCCCCAGCCTATTTATTATGCGAAATTCTGCGCGAAGGGAGGCACCGGTCTTAAGAGGGAAAGCCGTAGAGATTTAGACCCCCCTAGGGGGTGTAGCGATAATCCCTGTTTAAGTGATAAAAGCCAACCTGCTACTTTTTAAAATGATAAATGTATCGTTTGTATTTTTTTATGTGAGCAAAAAAATATAAAATTCTTATATAGAAGACACATGTAAAAGAAACATTCGAAACATTTTTTAAGAAAAGCCCGGAATTCAAGGGGCTACTACAATTGTGAATAATGAAGACAAGAACAAGCGGGCTCTAACCCTACAAGGTTAGGGCTTTTTTCTTTCGGCGATTCCCATTACAATAGCAAGGGTGCTGGTTTGTAGTGCAGATAGTACAACGTCAAAATAGTGTATTGGTTCTACTATGACCAATTTTCCTTCCCTTACTAACTGACGTTGCTCCTCAGTAAAAGTAGCTAGTACCTCAGTCATTGTGTCTACATTTTGCTAGATTATCAATAAAAGCACCAAACTCATCACTTTCAATCAAAGCATTAAAAGTATCAATCAAAGGCATTTCAAATGGCTTCTGTTGGGTATGATTCATAATTTCTATTCTAGCAAGGGCTTTGTCAGAGAGACCATACTTTTTCCTGAATATCTGTAGATAACTCTTTAAAGGTAGGTTTTTTCCGGTTTTATATTTCATCTCATGGTGTAAATCCCCTAAAATTTCTGCTGATACTTTTCGGTCATACATGATCGTGAATGCCTCCCTTTGTCAGTTATTATAAATGCGAAATAATGCTGTACGTTAAAATACTTTATTGTGGCTATTCCAAATTAATTAAAAAAAGGGGGGTGAAGCAACATCAATATACCCGAGTTGCTGAAAAATGAGCGTAGGTTTGTCTGTCACGATAAACAAAAACGCCCGATTAATCGATTAACAGTTAGCCTTGCTAAGGTGGCAGATTCGAGCACTTGGGCAAGTTTTGCCGAAGCGATAGCTTGTATTGGTAAATATAAAGCGATTGGCATTGGTTTTGTATTGGGCGAAGGTTTTCTTGGAGTCGATCTTGATACATGCATCAATAGGTATCTACCTTATCAATAATTATGTTTTTATATGGGTCTAACATAGAGTTATATTCTCGCTTAGACTTAGGCAATGCTGGGTCTCTAGCTGACTCATTTATATACTTGTCTATTGTTCTGCGATTGCAGCCCATTCGCCTAGCAAGCTCACTTTTATTCATTAGCATCACATCCTTTCTATTTAATCGATGGATCTCATATGCAATATCCTGACGCAATTTTTTCATCTCCCCACAATCATCAGATGAAAAAATTATACCGAATTTAAGCATATAAAAAGTACACAATTTTGTGCAGTTTTATTTTGCAATAATTGTGTACTTTCATATTAACATTTAAATATAAATATAATAATTTATATTTTTGCCTTTTTACTGGTTGAGAAGAATGGTAGTTTTAATAATAATTTACCAACAATATAGGTTATAGGCCAACTGACTATGCAAGAAAGAAACCATTTTAAAAAAGGATTCATTTCATATGGGACAAGATACAAAACCGGTAAAAATACAAACAATATATGGCAATAGTACATAGGGTAGGAGTTTGAAGCTAAGTCGCCCAGTATACTATTTGTGAAATTGAAAAATTTGTAAAAAATTCCTAGCATACCAAAGACAGAGCTTGTTAAGAGTAAAGCGTGGGTGGCTGAAATTAACAATAGGAATTCAAGTGGACTAGATACATATGCTGGACTATGGCAAAAACTCCATGGCAGGATAATGCAGGATACAATCAGCAAAGGCGTCCATTTACCTACAGATGGAACATATCCACCAGTCTCAAACCAGTGATGTTTCCAGGCGTATACACCAAGAAAAAAATATAGCACATACAAAAATATACGGCTAGGCTGTATAACAAATAAATAAGAAATAGGTATCCATAAGTATTCATCACCTGTAATCATATCTATAACAGTAGAATTTGTGAAACTAAAAATAATGATTAGTAAGAAAAACCACCATTTTGGTTTATTGAAAGATACTTGCTGCACAAAGGATGCCTTAGCTTTACAGATGAAGTATAAAGCTCCATAAAGCACCATCAATACACCAAGATACCAGTATGGCACGTGATTATAATAAACACCGAATCCACCTGTTTCAGGATTAAAAAGATAAAAATTTAAAAGATATGTAACAAAATCATTGCAAAGGCCACGACTATATGGTATTAGATAACTTGCTATAGGGGCGAAAATAAGAATACCTGCAATCCATGGTAATCCTATGCGCATCCATTTATCTTTCCAAAATGCAGAGCCGGTTTTTTTTGCAAGTGATTTAATGCAGAAATATCCTGATATATAAAACATCATTGGCATAATAAACATATCCGTAATCAGAATCCAATATGTCATCTCCACTCGTAAATCAGGATTTAGTACATACCACCATGTCAAAGGCCCTGCAATGTAGCAAAGTCCAATATGGAAAATAATCATTAAGTTTACTACGAAAGTTTTTAAGTTATCCAAAAAAAATAGCCGTTGCTTCATATATATTCCCCTTTATATTTAGTGTATATACATCATTTATTATAAAAAAACACTACAAAGAACCGAGTTCTTTTAGAACGCGGTTGATAATTATTATTTCATCCTTACCAAATTTCGTTTCAATGGAATTTTGTGCTTTTTCCCATGCTTTGGTAGCAACTACAAGCGTGTTAATTCCTTCTTCTGTAATGGCCAATTGACTATTGCGAGTTCCTGTGATTTTACGGTCAACTATAAGCCTTTTTTTAAATAATGGCAGTATACTGCGGTTAACAGTAGACCTTTCTAGAACAATCATATCAGCTAATTCTCTAACAGAGCAGCCTTCGTTTGTACTGATAAGGGTAAGAAGTGTAAATTGCCGTCCTGTGATGTCATAACTATTCATATGACTATTATAAAAATCTCTAAGAGCAGATTCTGCCCAGCGGGTTTTTACATAATAACATGGAAAAGCATCAAAATTATAGTTCATGTTAATCTCCTTAGTATGATGTATATACATCATACTAACATTGTTGTATTAACCCGTCAAATACTATTTGAATCGGCTACAATAAATAGAACAGAAAAAAAGAGGACATGATAAAATAAAAGAAAGAGTGATAAAATCATGTCAAGATACACAGAAGAATTTAAAAAGCAAATAGTAGAAATGTATAATAACGGAAAAGTACCGGTTGATATTGTAAAGGAATATGGAATGGCTAGATAATGCCTTCATAAATGGATAAAGAATTACAGAAATATGGGGACTGGAATGTTGTTTTAAAACAGAAGAAGTAATAAAATATATTCAGAGATGAAAGTTGTATCACGAGAACTAAAAGAAAAGAATCTAGATGTTTATGTTTAGTAGCTCAAATCCATGAAATGGATCTAAAATGGGGGTGTCGCAGGGGGGCGGGTGTCATGTCTTCAATTTTATCGTGTATTAGTATCAACTTTCTATGATAACACATGTGGAGTGTGTGGCTTTGATAGAGCGTAGATAGCCAGTATTCGCGGGTGAGGGAACACCGCCCTCTAGTGTGCAAAATTCTTGACGTAAAGTCTAATATAGACTAGTATTAACAGAACCCGCCACGCCTCTTAACAATGCGTACCAAGGCGGGACATTTTTATGCAGGTGAAATAATGACAATTTTACCTCTAGGGATAAATTATTTCAGTAATACAATAAATGAAATACCGACTGACGTCACTTAAAAAAACAATGTCAGTCGGATTAAATCTAAGATATTCTACGATTGGCTTTTTTTATGTCTATTTCAGCAAAATCATGATTTGGATTACCGCTTTACAAGTTTCATCAAAACTGATATCTTTGGCATAAGCAAATTCCTTCTGGTAATTCGCCCAGAATTTTTTCAATCCAGAATCGTTCCGGATGCTATCAATAATGCTTTCATATTGAGCAATAACCGATAAGCTGCCGCGCTTCTTAGAGGTCTCTTCCAACGCAGACTTTAGAATCATAGGATTAAATTCTGATCCGCGAAGCGCATAGAGGATGTAGACATCATAAAAGTCTCTTGGTCGGGTATTGGCGATGTTGCGCGACAATATGGTTTCGAGCTTTTCGGCCAGTATGGTCTCTTTGTTATATAAGCCTTTAATTGCATGGGATTGTTGGTAATCATAATAGAATCTCCATATACTTTAAAACCTTCGGTTTCACACGAAGTTGATTGGCGTAGCTCATGAGTTTGGCTATGTCTTTTTCTTTTGAGATAGCATAGGTCTTCATGGCTTGGTTGATTACTTGAATATCAACTCTGTGACGGGTTTTAACAATATCGCAGAGGGTACGTTCAATATCGTAAACTTTGATTGGATTGCCAACAGGAGAAGATACCGTGATAATGCCTAAATCATACGTTTCTTCTGTAGACAGCTTAGCAACGATGCCCTGTTTTTAATACTTCATGGTCTCGCTCTCACGAGGTACAGATACACGATCTTCCATTTTCTTTTTCTTGATGAGCTCACGCACATCATCACTCGTTACCATCGTATGATTTACGGCATCCATATGCACTGCGATGATCTGAGCCTGCGGAGCAACTTTATAGGCATGGATGACATCATCTGTTCCCATGATGAGACTGCCAGAGAATGCCTTGCCATTCAGGCCGTCGTTCACGCGGGCATAGCCTGTATTCAGTACCACGATATCCGGATGATACATTTCCAGGGCAACGTCCACATACTGATTCCAGATTGTATCACCAACGACATAGACCGTCTTGGCACCTTCCATTTCGAGTACAAAGCCCATAGCTTCATTCAGGACTTCTGCTGCCCAGGGCTTGGAATACATTTCATCCGTGCCGTGCTGACCGCCGGTTTTGCTGATCTTTACCTTACCAAAAGGCGTATGCTTGCCGACGACGCGAACATCCGTAAAGCCCTGCTCGCGGATGTTCCGGGCATCCCCTGCATTTTGCACAAAGAAAGTAATATCCTTTGGCAGCAGCTTCTGAGCTGCCTCGTCCCAATGATCCAGATGGGTATGGGTAAGGATGACTGCGTCAACGCCCTCGATGACCTTCTCTGCCGGCTCGGCAATATCAATCATTGGAATACGCTGATGCTTATTCGGATTCTCGGCGGACAATTCAAAGCCTGGATAAGCTCCCTTCTTTGCCAGAAACGGATCAATAAGGAAGGTTTTGCCACCATATTCCACCTTAGCCGTAGCATTGCGTACATGCTGATATTTTACTGTCACCTGCACATCCTGCTTCTCTGCCGCCTGGGCATACATGCTTCCAAAAGTGAACACTGCTACAGCACTTATCACTGACAGTGCTCGCGTAAAGAATTTCTTGAACATCTCATGACCTCCTGTAATTCATTCTCTTCGAAAAATCTCTTGTTTCGAACTATCTTTATTATAGGGTTTATGGGCCCTCCTACCCATAAGCTAAATCAACTCTTTCACCCCTTTCACTTGAAAAAATCAAGTTTTATCGAAAAGATGATATAATACAGTTAGAAAATGAACTGCAAGGAGGAATTCTAATGTCCGGCAAAGAACACCGTCTTGATAAAATCGACGACGCTATCGTCAGGATCCTGTCCTATGACGGACGCATTTCTATGAAGGATCTGGGGGCAAAAATCCATCTCTCTGGGCAAGCCACCAAGAATCGTGTCGAGCAGCTGGAAGACATGGGTATCATTCAACGCTATACCGTCAACATAAATTGCCCGGTATACGGCTACAAGGTACATGCCCTCATCCAGCTTACCATACAGCTTACCAACAAGACCGCCTTCAGCGACTTCATACAGAACTGTGAATCTCCGATTCTCCATTGTTATCAGATTACTGGCGACAACACCTATGTCATTGACTCACTCTTCAGCTCCATGGAGGAACTCCAAAGCTTTATGGAAAAACTCGAAAAATATGGCACCTGTAAAGTAAACATTATTTTAAAAGACATCACGTTTAAACAAAAATGAAAGTCAGTACCACCCATTTTACGGGTGGTACTGACTTTAAAATCAAGTTATGAAACGTTAATTTTACTTGTTATTTACAACTAAAACAAGACGTCATTTTTTTTCGACAGCCGAATATTTACAGGTAGAAAAACAGTTGCCGCATTTAATGCAGTTTTCTTCACGGATACGAAAAGGTGTAAACTGCTCAATGCAATTTGATGGGCAAGTTGCTAGGCAAGCGCCACACTTAGTACAAATATCCAAAATCTTATAGCCTGTTTCTGTGACTTGCCCCCCTCCGAAAGAGAAGGATTCATGGAATGGGGGCTGTTGCCGCATGTCAAAAAAATCACCTTCTCCCTCATAAAGTTGGAATACTGTTAACACCTTGCGCGATTCTGCCTTGGGATAAATCTTGTGCATGTAGGGATTATTCTCAAACACTTTATCAACGAGGTCTTTCCCCAGTTCGCGAACTTTCCCGCGTATCGACACAACAACTGTTGATAAGGTATCATTTCCTTTCATACCGCTTAATGATACGAAGTGCTGATTATTCAGTCGGTCATAAAACCCCTTGCCTTTTGAAGTGAGAAAATAAATACTGTCATGGTCACATAGCATAATGTTAATAACACAGGTGTGAGGAAGTCCTTTTTCGTCAACAGTTGCAAAGACTGTTGAGTGAATTTCATGAGTCAAATATGCAAGATAGTCTTTTGCTGGCACACCAAATCCTCCTGTCAAATTGAATATTCCGCCGGGGGATTACCGGAAAGATTGCTAATGGTAGCTTTGCCATCGGTGAGATAAAATACCTCAAATATTGGATTATCAGCTGTTTGGTACTGCTTTTTAACAATGGGATTGTTTAGACAGCCTTCTTTGATACTACGGTTATCTTCAAATACAGCTTTGCCATTTAGACGAATCCAGGCAAAATCAGAACTAGTGATGCAGAGTTCTACATAGGGATAGGCCTGTAAATCAGCGTATACGTCCTTTTTGTTGTTAGTGCAAAACCACAATTTTCCATGTTGTTCAAAACAGAACATAAATGGACGGCACTTTGGCTTTCCGTCTCGCCCAACCGTAGCCAAAAATTGAACAGGATTGTCTGTCAGGAATTTCACGACCTCTTTCATCTTATTAACCTCCACGGAAGATTATTATTGGCAATTACTGCCCATGAGATTATAATAGGGCTGTAGGGAGTTATTGTAAAGTAGGAACATTTTTGTAATATAGTATCTTTTTGAAACCATTGAAAAGAAGGGGATGTCCATGAAAAAACAACTGCCACGTTGTCCGGTTGAAGTTACGTTATCACTTATTAATGATCGCTGGAAAGTGTTGATATTACGTGAACTTCTTTATGGCACAAAACGCTTCGGTGAGATACGAAAAGGCATTGGTAACGTATCAACCAAGGCATTAACCGCTGCTCTGCGGTCAATGGAAGAAGATGGATTACTTACTAGGCAGATTTACCCTGAAGTTCCGCCTAGAGTTGAATATACCCTTACCGATACTGGATACAGTCTAAAAACAATTCTATTTGCTATGGTTGAGTGGGGTACTGAATATAAGAGAAAAGTTGAAGGCCAGATGCCAATGAGAACCCACAAAGGTAATACATTGATTATTATGAAAGCGAAGCAGCAAGATCTGCAGGAAATTCTCGACCTGCAGTATCATGCTTCGCCTATTCCTCCATTACAGACTTTGAAAGAGATGCAGCGGGAATTCGAAAAAGGTATTTTTCTAAAAGCGATTGATGATAATGATATTATTGTTGGCACGGTTCACGCCTATTCAGAAAATGAAACCCTGTTCATTGAAAAGCCGATTGTTCGTCCCGATCTGCAAAGCCAGGGTATAGAGACAAAGCTTCTTGAGGAAATGGAAAGAATTTCTCCACATCCACGTTATGAGAAATCTCTGCCTGGACTATGAAAATATTTTTTGATAAACTAAACCAGTAGTAGTGTTGAGCATGGAAGGAATGGTAGCTTTGATAGATAACCCACACGGTGGCTTTTTAATCTCACAAATTAAGCAGATTAGCGGGCGGATTTTTGAAAAAATACTTGCCGAGAAAAATATAGATGCATTTAACGGGCCGCAAGGAAGAATTTTATATATACTTTGGAACGAAGATGCTATTCCGATTAGGGAGTTGTCGAAAAATACCGGACTTGCGACAACCACACTTACCAGTATGCTTGATCGAATGGAAGCAGCAGGGCTTGTAACTCGAACTTTTGACAGGGATGACAGAAGAAAAAATTTAATTGTTTTAACCGAAAAGGCTCGTACACTAAAAGCAGCCTATGATGAGGTGTCATCAAAAATGAGTGAAATTTTCTATCAAGGTTTCTGTGGCGCTGAAATATCACAGATTGAAAATTATTTGGTGAGAATTTTAAAAAATTTAAGTGAGAGAGAAATAAATAAATAAAGCTATATGATTATGCCCTACAGTTCTGAGATGAACTGTAGGGCACTTGTTGTAATGGCTGTTATCAACTAGGCCAAGTCAGATTTTTGCATGGTGTCTGGGATAATTTTGTTAGATACATTATAGTATAAAGAAATTTATCTAAGAGGACCTTTACAAAAATAGTACCATATAGTAATATCTCATATAGGATTACTTTAAAGGCTTTGGCTTTAAGGATATTGAAGTTTTAAAAGAAAGCGGTACATTATTTGGAGAGATTACGTTAACAAAAACCAATTATTGCCGGAGATACTATTTGGTATGACGCTATCAAAGAAGCAATCGATACATATAAACCGGACATTATTATATTGAGCCGGCGGTGCCCAGTTCGTGACAGGCGCCCGATTAATCATGAATGCAGATGACGTTTATGAGGTATATAAAGATGCTCCGCAGGCAAAAAATATTGCCAGTCATATGGAGCTGTTAACCACGCAAGAGTGGCAAGGAGAGCGTTGAAGCAATTCGCTGATGAAAAGGGGATATCTTCCAAGATGTTAATGCCGGCTGATGGAGAACAATACACATTTTAAACTATAGGCATGGAGGGAGAATACCCTCCTTCTTTCATAGTTCCCCTGATTATGGCAATTAAAAACAAATTCGATTTTTTGAATAACAATAAAGGGTGAGATTTTCTAGCAAGTTTTCAGTGATGGTGAAGTATCAGAGTTTGAAAATTATTTGGTGAGGATATTAAAAGTTTTTGACAAAATGCGTGAAAACTCGCAGCATGTGTATCTATTCTTGACCAAACGACCAGAATGCATACAATTTGAAACAGACCTTAATAATGTATGGATGGGAGTAACGGTAACCATACGAATTAATGCATCTGCCGTATTTGCACCGTTGTGGGGATGTCGCTAGGGGTGTCGCACTTTTACACGAAACTCTATACAAATACACGGAATAGAGTAAGCGTCAAATAAGAAAGTGGATAAAAAAAGAACAAAACTTGATGTATACCAGATCAAGTTTTGTTCTTTTTGCATCTTGCTTGAATCTGCGAGTTCCAAGGAAGATAATCTTCTAGAATTTCAGGATATTGCCTAAACGGAAGTCCGGGTAAATCCTGAAGAAGGAACTCTAAATAGCTATACGGGTTTAACCCGTTGGCTTTCGCAGTTTCGATTAAACTGTATACAGCAGCGTTTGCAGTAGCTCCTTTAGGACTACCGCTAAAGAGCTAGTTCTTGCGACCAATGGTAAAAGGACGTATGCTGTTTTCGGCTAGATTGTTAGAAATGGAGCAGTGCCCATCTTTTAAATAATTCATCAGGTCGTCTTTTCGATTGCAAAAGGCAATACCTTGGCTTACCATAGCGGTTTACGGAGCCTTTGTATCATTAGGAAGAATATCAACAATTTTCCTGCGAACATGCGCCCAACATAAGCAACGGGTGATCTTCGGCACTTTTGCGGCCTTCTTCCTTCATGACGGAAACCGTACATCGACATGCAAATACTTCTCCTGCACTATCTGTTGATGAAGTAAAGTTCGATCTTCTTCGGCAAGTCGGTAAACCTTTTTAACATGTTCAATCGGCTCGGCCAACAGCTTGTAGGCGTCTTCGCTGAACTCTCTGGAATGAGAAAAACTTGACTTTGTGTTAACACCAGGTGATATCCTTAGAGTAGAACGAAAATCTTAAGGAAAGACTTCGAAAGAATGGGAGGCTGAATTTTGGGCAGAAATATTTTAAATGTTATTATGGTGATTTTGTTTCTTGTTATGATGAATTATCGTTTCATAGGAAATGCACCACATGAAATTACTGGCATTGTACTATTGGCGCTGCTTATCTTACATAATGGGGTAAATATTCGCTGGTATAAAACTTTTTTTAAAGGAAGACAGAGCATTCGTTATTTGTTGCCTACGATTGTGAATTGCTTATTTATTTTTGCAATGCTCACAACGATAATTTCTGGTTTTTTGATTTCTCACACGGTATTGCCGTCACTGGCACTTCGGGGAACGAATACACTTTGGGTACACAATCTGCATCAGGGCAGTGCTTATGCAAGTTTTATCTTTATGGCAGTTCATTTGGGCATGCACTGGGATGTGCTTATAATCCGTGCAAAACGCTGGCTCAGGATTGATAGAGCTGGCGTGAGCTATAGCATTGTGAGCGGCACTGTATCCGTGTTTGTTATCGGTTATGGCATTTATGCATCCTTTATAAACCATATCGGTACGATGCTTCTTATGCAGCATGCTTTTGGTGAATGGGGAGCAGCACCGTCTGCCAGCAGATTCTTTGTAGATCATTTAGCGATAATAGGATGTTATAGCGGGATTACGTTTTATCTTATGAATGTATTGCAACAAAGAAAAAACTGAGAGTTTAAAATTCATGATGATTAAAAGAGGGGGTATTTTGTGATTAAAAAAAATAATTTGCTTATTTTTATATTAACTGTAGGCGTTTTTGGCATTTTAAATACGGAAATGGGGATGATCGGCGTATTGCCTTATATGGCGGAGCGGTTCCAGGTTAGTATATCCCAGGCGGGATTACTCGTGAGTCTCTTTGCGCTGGTAGTTGCCATATCCGGTCCGACGATGCCGCTCTTGTTCTCTGGGATCAATCGTAAGAAGGTTATGCTGCTAGTACTAGGGATTTTTATTGCCAGTAACATTGTTTCGATCTTTGCGACAAACTTTACGATTGCTCTGATTGCCCGTGTGGTTCCGGCCTTTTTCCATCCGATTTATTGTTCTCTGGCGTTTTCCGTAGCAGCTGCGTCGGTCAGACAGGAGGAAGCTCCTAAGGCTGTTGCAAAGGTGTTTGTCGGAGTATCGGCCGGGATGGTTATTGGTGTACCAGTCAGCAACTTTATTGCTGGAACAGCTTCACTGGAAATGGCGATGGTATTTTTTACTATCATAAACGTTATAGCATTTGTAGCTACAATTTTCTTTGTACCATCGATGCCGGTAAAGGAAAGGCTTTCCTATGGAGAACAGTTACGTGTTTTGAAAAAAACAACGACCTGGATTTCCATTAGTGCTGTTATTTTAATGAATGGTGCAGTATTTGGGGTGTTTAGCTATCTGGCAGAATATCTAGAAAAGGTTACAACGTTTTCCTTGCATACAATCAGCCTTGTACTACTGGTGTATGGTTTGGCAAATATTCTGGGCAGTATTATCGCCGGAAGACTGCTTACAAGAAATCCACTGAAAACAGTGGTGGCTTTTTCGTTTGTACTAGGAGCAGTTTATGTTATATTATTCATGACTGGGCAGTTTTCGGTGCCTATGGCTTTGATTACTTTGGCATGGGGAATTTTAGGTGGTATAGGGGGCAATATTAACCAATATTGGATTGCCACTGCAGCTCCGGAGGCACCTGATTTTGCGAATGGATTATTTTTAACATCGGCTAATTTGGGAACGACGATAGGAACAATGGTATGCGGATTTTTTATATCCGGCATCGGTATAGAGTACGTTGTGCTTGGGGGACTGTTGTTTTCGCTGTTAAGTATTGTATTCATTTTTATAAGAATTTATATGTGCAGCTCGGAAAAATCAAGTTCTGTTATGAGTGATATGGTTGAAACGGGAACTAATTAATGATTCCAATAATCATCTGATGTTTATTTTATCGTACATCAGATGGTTTTTTTATTCAGACAAAAAAGTGTGAACCCCGAATATATACGGGATTCACACAGTGGTTTTATTCAAAGTACTATTGGTATGCGAAGGCTAGTGTTATTTTAGATTTGCTCTAAAGAAGGACTCGAGCTTGTCGAAGGGGATGAGATCTTTTCTGTCGTACAGGTCGATGTGTCTTGCGCCTTTGACAACATACAATTCCTTTGGTTCGGCAGCCATCTTGTAGGCATCCTCAGTAAAATAGCGCGAATGTGCATTTTCACCCATGATGAACAAGATTGGTCTTGGCGAAATCGATTTAATATGATCAAGCAAAGAGAAGTTCATAAAAGACATAGCGCTCGTGATGGAAAATGCACCTATCGAATTTGGGTGGTGTCCACGTGGAGCTACGTAATATTCAAAAAACTCGCTTGTGATAGGATCTAGTCCCGCTGATGGAATTTCAGCAGGAAATTGTGGGGTCAACTGAGGAGAGCTATTTTCAAAATCTTTCCAACGTTGCTCGCCAAGTTGCTCGAGAAATTTGTTGCGCTCCCCGTCGGTCATGCTGTCTTTCCAGCCATTGCGTATTACGCGGCTCATGTCGTACATGCTTGCAGTGGCAACAGCCTTTATGCGATGGTCGACTTGTGCCGCGGTAAGAGCGAAGCCACCGCTGCCACAGATGCCAATCGCACCAATTTTATTTCTATCCACATATGGGCGCGTTCCCAAATAATCTACGCCCGCGCTGAAGTCTTCAACGAAAATATCGGGAGATGAGATATGCCTTGGTTCGCCGCTGCTTTCGCCGTTATAGGACTCGTCGAAGACAATTGCGACAAAACCGCGTTCTGCCATTGTTTGTGCGTAGATTCCTGCACCTTGTTCTTTTACGCCGCCATACGGGGTACCAATGACAAGAGCCGCATATTTCTTTGTTTGGTCGATATCTTTTGGTAGATACAAATCGGCTGCAACGGTAATGCCAAACCTGTTTTTGTATGAGACTTTTTCGATGGTCACCTTGTCGCTCGGAGGAAAGGTCTTAAAGTGTCTGCCGCGGATGCAACGCCGGTCGTGGATACAAGCACGCCTAGTACCAACGCTGTGAGTAAGTGGAGGCTACGTGTAAGAATAGATGTTTTTTTCATTTTTTAAACCCCTTCCAATTTTTATTTGCAAATTAAATGTATCATCTGGTGTTAACACCAAGTCAATAGGCTTTGTAATTTTTTTGATGCTCTTAATTTTAAGGGGTTCCAATTGCTTTCACTGTTTTCAGCAAAGGCTCAGCTTTTAACGAAAAAAACACTTGACTTGGAGTTAGCACAAGGTGATAACCTTACAGTGTAAAGTTATGTTCTGATTAAGGCAAAGCATTGAAATAGGCTGAAAAATAAAGGAAAAGAAGGAGTGAATCAAATGATAATTTCAGAGGTAAGTGAAAAATACAGTATGACACAGGACGCATTGCGCTATTACGAACGGGTCGGTCTGATCCCGCCAGTTCCGCGTAAACCAAATGGGATTCGCGACTATGACGATTACAGCTGCGGATGGATTGAATTTATTCACTGTATGCGAAAGTCTGGTATTCCAGTAGAAGTCCTTGTTGAATATGTCCAGCTTTATCAGCAGGGGAGTAAAACAAAGGAAGTAAGGAAGGAACTTTTACAAGGAGAATTAAACCGTTTAGATGATCGTATTGCAAATTTGCAGGCAACAAGAGAACGACTGGCCTCAAAAATTGAAAACTACGATGATCTTGATAAATCCTGATGAAAATGAATGATCTCATTCAACATGTTTATATAACCAATAGGGAGTGCACAGAATGAAAAAAATGCTAGCTGCAGTTCTTGCGCTTATGTCTATCCTTGCTTTTGCAGGATGTGGTAATGCGCCAATAACTACTCAATCTGCCAAACTATTTTACAATCTTGTATAAAGATGAAGATATTTCGCAGCAATTTGGCTATCAGGTTAATCTTGGGGTAATTAATGCACCGCTTTCTGTTATGGACACATTAAGCGACGACATTACAATCAAAATTGAATTGGCTAAATGAGAATAGAGGGAAAGTTTAATTATGATTTTTAACATGTATGTACCTACAGGTATTATTTTTGGCAATGGGCGCTTGAGCAAAAAGCATGAGGATCTTTGAAAAACCGTTCAGATAAATGTGGAGGGATGTTTGAATGAAAATGAAAGGATCAAAAAGATTCTTGATTTTGCTCTCTGTGTTTTTTATGTTCTCCCTTACTGCTTGCGGCGCTGCCAAGATTTCTGGAGAAACAACAACAGGCAGTATAGTTACCCCAAATTCTGGTTCATCAATGTCAAACTCTGGGTCTTATACGGAAAGTAACCGTAAGAAAAACGGCGATATTGAAGTTGAGAAAATGATAAGTGCAAAAATTACGGTAGGTAATAAAGTTTTTCCTGCAAAGCTTTATAATAAAGAAACAACACAGGCCTTGCTTTCAAAGTTACCGATGACCGTCAATATGACTGAACTGAATGGCAAGGAGAAATATTACCATTTATCGGAGAATTTGCCAGCCAAATCGACAGAGACGCCTGCAATAATCAATGCAGGTGAGATTATGTGTTGGTCTTCTAATACCTTGGTACTATTCTATAATACGTATTCCAATTCGTATGGTGGATACGTCAAACTCGGTTATATAGAAGACATTTCTGGACTTAAAGAGACTCTGGGAAAGGAAAATGTGCAAGTTACATTTGAAGTCAGCAATTGATCAGCAGTAGTACTGCGCATCAATTGGGGGCTATCCGTAATTTGTCCTCAATTTTAGATAAAGCCTATGAAATGGGAAATTTGGTTTAATCAGTTAGCTATTCAAGTATAAGAAAAAGTATGAGGTGTAAAGAACTAGCCTAAAATGGCTTATAAATATAAAAAAGGAGCGATTCGAGTGAATGATTTAAGTAATAGCGTAATTTTTCCAAAAGGTAACAAGATGCCGGAACCATATAATAAATACTTTATTGGACAAGCATATCTTCAGATGTTGGTACCGGGGGACACGGAGTTCAACTGCCCAATGGGAAACGTAACGTTTGAGCCGAGCTGCCGCAATAATTGGCATAAGCATCCGGGCGGACAGATTCTTTTGGTCACGGGCGGCAGAGGATGGTGTCAGGAAGAAGGAAAACAAGCGCGCGAACTCAAGGCTGGCGATGTTGTAAAGATTCCGGCAAACGTGAAACACTGGCACGGTGCTGCGAAAGACAGTTGGTTCGTACACCTTTACGTTGAAACCAATAGCCAGGCAGGTCCTACAGAATGGTTGGAACCTGTTACCGATGATGAGTACAATAGATTAAAATAATCCTTTATCTAGATTAAGCACTATAGGGTGCTGTGTTGAGTAATTTTTAGAAGTACAGCACCTTTTTTAACAGAAAAAAAGTTAAATTATGGGGAGAATTGTATTGAAAGATGGTAAAGAAAATAATACTAGCTCTATTAATGATCATTGCCCTACTAGTTCTTGGAGTAGTCGTTTATCTTCAGCAGCCTAAGTTTGGCACGTTGCCTGAAGGTTCACGACTGGAAAAAATTAAAAGTTCACCTAACTACGTTGACGGGAAATTTCAGAATTTAGTTCCCACCACGATTGTCGTCAAAGAACGTAGTTCTGTTTCACTATGGTGGGAGTCTCTTTTTGCTAAAAGAGAACGGCTAACGCCAGTAGACTCCATTCCTGCAGTAAAAGCTGATCTAAAGAATTTGGACAAAAGCAAGGATGTAGTAATATGGCTTGGTCATTCATCGTATTTTATGCAGCTTGGCGGTAAGCGGATTTTGATTGATCCGGTGTTTAGTTCTTATGCATCGCCTATTTCGTTCGTGAATAAAGCCTTTGTAGGAACCAATCCATATACCGCAGAGGATATGCCGGAAATCGATTATTTGCTTATTTCGCATGACCATTGGGATCACTTGGATTATCCAACGATTATGGACCTGAAACCAAAAATCAAAAATGTGGTTTGTGGTCTAGGTGTAGGCTCGTACTTTGAGCAGTGGGGATTTGAAGAAAAATTTATAAATGAGGCCGACTGGTATACTAAAGTGCAATTAGAAAATGACTTCGCTATTCATGTATTGCCAGCCCGCCATTATTCTGGCCGCTTACTGAGCAAGGATAAGACTTTGTGGGTTGGGTATGCTTTTATAACCCCGGAGCGTCGGGTATTCCTCAGTGGTGATAGTGGATATGGTCCGCACTTTAAAGAGATAGGAGAAATGTTCAACGGTTTCGACCTTGCAATTTTAGATAATGGCCAATATGATAAAAGTTGGCCCTATATACACATGATGCCGGGAGAAGCGGTCCAAGCTGCTGAAGAATTGAAGGCAAAGTCATTACTGCCAGGACATTCAGGCAAGTTCACAATTGCTAATCATCCTTGGGATGAGCCATTTAAACGCATAACTGATGCAAGTCAGAATAAGAGTTTCAGACTTCTTATGCCAATGATCGGGGAAACAGTTGAGCTTGAAAATGAGCAACAAGTCTTTTCACGTTGGTGGGAAAGGATAAAATAAATGAAATCTCCCGTATTTGATTGAGGTAGATGTATTTTGCGAGAAGGTTTAATGATATAATCAAAACCGACACCCCCTATTCACTACGAGGATGTCGCGACGTTTTTAGGAGTGTCGAATTTCTAAAACATCCGTGTATTAGTATCACTTTTCTATCACAACACATGTGGCGTTGATAGTAAAGAAATAGCCAGTATTGGTGAGGTGTCGTGGGTTTTGGTTAATTTATAAGTATATTTTTATGTTTACGTATACGTTGATTTTAGGGGAAGAACATTTGTAGGGGGCGCGGTGGAGAACGGTTTCGTGTAACTGAATGGGCGGGTGGGAATGAAGTCAGGTGTGGCAAGGATAAAGTCGCTGGCTGTTTATTACATTTCATTTGTAGTAGCTTTTGAAAATAGCCTGTCCCTATTGTCCCTCTAAATTTTGAAGGATTTTTTGTAAGAGTATAGAATTGTATTAGAGTCAAAGGGCTGACTAAAAAATTGAAATAAGTTTAACGCTAATTCGCATCTTTTCCTGTTTCTTTATTAAACAGGAGAAGATGCCTTTTAATTTACTGTTGATAATAAAAGCGTGGTAGTCGGCAGCCAGTGAATTCGAATAGTCAATCAACAGATTCATTTTGTAAAAAGATAAAGAAAGGTTGAGGTAATATGGGAAATATCAATTTAGTAGAGTGTTTAGGTTATTTGGCTTCAGTTCTAGTAGCTATTTCTTTCTTAATGAAATCTATAAACAAACTACGTTTTGTGAACATGGTAGGTGGCATATGTTTTGTCATCTATGCTGTTACTATTAATGCAATACCAGTGGCCTTGATTAATTTATTTACAGTCTGTATAAATGTATATTATTTGACTAAAAAACTTTCAAAGTTCTCATGAAACCTACAAGGAAAATAAAGGGAAATTTGTTATGGAGATTGTACCTCTATTGGTTATTAGTGCACTCACGCTATTATTCCGCATAGAATAATAGCGTGAGGTGAAAAAATGCTTTATTCAATTACTGTAGACTTGACTAGTAAGAAACTAACT
>Ga0074198_1000375_pt1 | contig 50205 bp, 48 predicted proteins | sample EPASupsiteSAE323_FD_64527 | JGI IMG/M metagenome (GOLD analysis project Ga0074198, IMG submission 64527) | Bioremediated contaminated groundwater from EPA Superfund site, New Mexico - Sample SAE3-23 | ecosystem: Environmental > Aquatic > Deep subsurface > Groundwater > Contaminated ... | reverse complement strand
GGGGTAGAACGAAAAGAAGGGCTGTTTTGGGGTTTTTATCAGATGAGTTTTCCGAATTATGGTCTGGATTTGTATCGTAGATAGTTGCATATTCCTGGTTTTCAGATTTCTTCCGGACCGTATCTTCGGGATTGGAATCCGGGCCCTATACGGGCTTCGATTGGTGTTTTTCGGGATCGTTTTGATCAATTATTGCAAAAAAAGGCGAATTTCGGTACATGATTTTTAACCGAGCCTTTTAATTTGGATTTGAGACAAACGGAGCGTTTTTTGGAGAGATAATTGTACGCTAATGTACGCTTTCCAGAAGCAAAACGGAAAGGGGGTGGGGGGGTAGGAGGGTTAGAATGAAAAGAAGGGCTGTTTTGGGGTTTTTATCAGATGAGTTTTCCGAATTATGGTCTGGATTTGTATCGTAGATAGTTGCATATTCCTGGTTTTCAGATTTCTTCCGGACTGTATCTTCGGGATTGGAATCCGGGCCCTATACGTTCTTCGATCAGTGTTTTTCGGGATCGTTTTGATCAATTATTGCAAAAAAAGGCGAATTCCGGTACATGATTTTTAACCGAGCCTTTTAATTTGGATTTGAGACAAACGGAGCGTTTTTTGGAGAGATAATTGTACGCTAATGTACGCTATTGGGAGGCAAAATGAAAGGGGGGTGGGGGGTTGGACGGATGGATCGAAAAGAAGGGCTGTTTTGAGGGGGATTGGATCGTATCCCGAAACTGATCTGCGTCACGACCAACGGGCAATTCTATCCTCACATTCTTTTTTTGGCAGGTAACTGTTATGAGCAAGAATCTGCTGAAGGGCCCGGGAAACTTCCGGCTTGCTCAAAATATTATTCGTGATGAGAGCATCCAGGATCCATAATATTCCATGGACTTCAGTTTCATTGGATTCAGCAAATTTTCTCAGCGCATCATCGGAGGTTAAGAGAATTAATTTCTGGTCCCGTGCGAGGATGAAGGCAGAGATATCATAGATGGAGAGAGTTTTATGGGAACTGCGGATCCGAACCATCGCCCCGACCAGGGGACCGGACATTTCTTCTTTTTTCAGGCCAAGCGGTTCAAATTCTGAGAACGGAGGTGTTTTGAGTTCCTTCTCAGCGATAAGGTCACTGGTTATAAAATTGAAGGGGAGCCGGAACATTTCATGTACGATTCCTCCGTTGACGGCATCGAAGAGGATACTCGCATCAGTTACATACCGGTATGGGAAATCCATTATGCTCCCGTGCTTCGTTCAGGCAGAACGCTTCGAAGTCTGTACCGATGAGTTCCGCTGCCCGTGATCGCGTGATCTTTCTCTCGCTTAAGGCACGGAAAATCAGGCGCTTCATGCGGCTCGGGCTCTCTGCTTTCAGGTGATCGCCGGGTTCATTCTCCCGCCAACCCTTCTCCCTGAACATCTGGAACATCTGGTCGAGTTTTGCATTGCTGATGATATGCAGTTCCCGGGCCCGATAGATGAGGGCCTGCATACTGATGCCGTACTTGTGCTTGAGGAGGTGCAGTTCGTACACATCCAGCATCTTCCGCTTTGAGCCCAGGTCAGCGAGAATTCCCGGTGCCGGTGCCAGGAACGCCCCGGCAAACCGGTGGGCCGCAGCTTCTGCATCGATCCCGGGTTCAGGGAACATCACGACATGTCCCAGTTCATGAGCAAGGCTGAAGCGCTGCCGGTCCCCGACCATATTTTTCTTAACGACAATGACCGGCGTTTTTTCATCGATAAAGAAGGTGAGGGCATCGAAGTTTTCCGTGCCTTCGATATCCCCGACCTTGATACCATTCTGTTCAAAGATGTCGATGACGTTCTCTATCGGATCGGTGCCGAGTTTCCAGAAGGCCCGGACATTCTCCGCTACACGTTCTGCATCGTCAAGCGTTGCAATCCGGCGTTTATCTTTTGCCGGCATCCGGAACTGCTGGCGATCCCCTACGATCTCTTCAATCTCCAGGTACCGCTCGATCAGTTCGCGGATCTGTTCATGGATCTCGTTCTCTTCTTTTTTTGGCAGGGCCTCGTGGTTCCGGTATAATGGTTTTGAGAGGTTCACTTCCACGACCCTGAAGAAGTAATCCACACTGACCCCGAGCGCTTCGCTGAGACTGATGAGAACACCGGACCGTGGTATATCCTTTCCATTCTCATATTTTGATATCGCCATCGCACTTACGCCGGTTTTTTCCGCCAGGGCCCGGAGACTGAGGCCTGCTGCGGTTCGTGCCATTTTAATCCTGTCACCCAACTCCATAATCTCCCTCCATCATCGGTTTACAAATTTTTTATTTTTTTATAGATCTGTAAACTTATGATGAGTAGTAGTAGGGGTGGGGGATAATAAGAATTGCGATTGGGGAGGCGATCTTTTTCGCGGCATGGGTCGAACGATCGTACGGTTTGTCTGCGTTTGTGAAAATTTCCCGAATGGAATGAGAATTGACTGATGCAAGAGATGATCTTTTTCACAGAATCTAGCCGGGCGTGATTACTTCCAGCGTGAATACATTTTGTATTCAATTGAGTACAAAATGTATTCGTTTGGGTGGAGGTTGAATGGGGATTGCTCCGGAAATTTCGATGTTGGTTCTGATGAGATCCGGCTCCCTATTGATGAGTGTCAGGAGGCGGATACGGCAGACGATATCGAACTGTTTGATGTGATTGGCAACTGAGATAACTCAATAATATTGCTTGATGTACGCGTACGCCTTCCTGAATAATTCCTGATCCGTGTGAAGATTATATTTTTTCAGAGTCTGTCGGAGAGTTTTCTGGATCTCGCGTTCCATTGCGATCGATTGTTTCCATTCCGGGAACCGGATCGCTTTGACAATTTCCCCATCAATATCATTGACAACTCGTTCAACAATGATGGGCGTCTTTTCCGTTTTTGCTTCGTTGAATAATTCCGTGAGAGCGGCTTTGGCTTTCTTCCGCTCATCCTCCGGCTCCACATCCTTTTCAGCTTCAAGGACTTCCTTTGCGAGACTCAAGAGGCGTTTTAAAAATTCGAGACTGTTGAAGAATCCCTTCTCATACTCATCCTTGATCTTTTCCAGTTTCTCTCCAAGCCGGACAAATTTTGGATTGTCAAGATGCTTCTGAAGACGACGTACTATCTTGATCTCGATCTCTTTGGCTTTTTTCGGGTACTGCGCTTCAACCAGTTCCCTGAGCGTATTTTCATCAAGGATGGATATTTCCAGATCATCATGAATGGCCGCAAGATGTGCATGCTCGTTCATGATGTCCAGTGTCTTTGCGCCCAGTACATGCCAAATGAGTTTTCCCCGACCGCTCGTGGGTTTGACTGATACATAGACCTGGCTCAGCCAGCGGTACGAATCTTTGAAATCTTCAAGACATGCATCCGGTGAAAGAGCTTCCCAGAGCCTTGAGAGATATGAGAAATCTGCTGCGAATTTATCCTTGATCTCGTTGGTGGGCATATGATCCTGTGCTGCCATCAGACCCTCGTATCCAGTGACGGTACGATCGATACCCGGGAAATAGTCAAGGCATTTCTGTACCGCACCGGGTAATTTTTCCCGCAATTCCGCAAGATTCCTAACGACCGTGAGCATTTCCCGCTCATCGAACATCAGGGACCGGCTCACCTTATCGAAGACCCCGATATAATCCACAATAAGGCCATGGGTTTTTTTCGGGTAGGGGCGGTTCACCCGCGAGATGGCCTGTACGAGTGTGTGGTCTTTCATCAGTTTATCGAGATACATGGTCTGGAGGATCGGGGCATCGAACCCGGCAAGGAGCTTGGAAGTGACGATGAGAATACTCAATGGATCGTTCTGATCCCGGAACCGGTCAAGGATCTTCTCCTGGTTGTCCCGCGACCGGTCCCATTTTTTCTTCCAGTCTTCCGAATCACCGGGTGCAACGGTCATGATGATATCCGACATCTCCGGGTCGATGAGAGCATCAAGAGCCGTCTTGTACTGGGCGCATGCGAACCGATCATAACAGACAATCATTGCCTTGAACCCATTCGGGTACACGTTCTGCTGGTAGTGTCTTACGATATGGGCAGCGATCTCATTGACCCGCTTTTCACCGTGAACAAAATTGGATTTCCTGCCGGCACGCAGGGCAAGTTCGTTGCGTTCGTCCTGAGTCAGCTGATCGGTGATCTTTGCGAACTCTTCATCGATTGATTTCTGATCGATATGATATTCCAGCAGATGCGGTTCGAAATGGAGGGGGAGAGTTGCCTTGTCGCGGATGGACTGTTCCAGCGTGTACCGGCTGAGGTATCCCTGTTTGTCCTCTTCGGCACCGAACGCCCAGAACGTGTTGTGATCAACCTTGTTGATGGGCGTACCGGTCAGGCCGAACAGGAATGCATTGGGGAGAGCAGCCCGCATCTTCTGCCCGAGATTTCCTTCCTGCGTACGGTGGGCCTCATCGACCATGACGATGATGTTGTCGCGGCTGTTGAGGACACCTTCCGCTTCCGTAAACCTGAAGATGGTGGTGATGATGATCTTCCGGGTGTCCTGCGTGAGGAGACGCTGGAGTTCTTCCCGTGTTGATGCGGTAATGGTATTGGGGATCTCGGTTGCGTTGAAGGTCGCGGTGATCTGGGTGTCGAGATCGATCCGGTCCACGACAATGATGACCGTGGGACTTTTTAGGAGCGGATCGACCCGGTCTGGGCGGCAAAGACCATGAGGAGCGATTTGCCGCTGCCCTGGAAGTGCCAGATGAGTCCTTTCTTCGGGAATCCTTTGCGTACCCGTTCCACGATCAGGTTGGTTGCATCGTACTGCTGGTGCCGGCAGATGATCTTGATCTTCTGGTTCTTCTTGTTCGTTGCAAAGACCGTGAAATTTTTTACAATGTCGAGAATGACTGCCGGCGTAAGAAACGCCCTGATTGTTGAGAGGATCGCAGTAAGCGCCGGGGCTTTTGGATCGATCTCCTCGCGCCACGGGGCCCAGCTGTCGATCAGCATCCTCACGGAACCGAAGTAGAAGACCTTTCCCTCCGTTGCAAAGGAAAACGCATTGGGAACGAATAATGCCGGGACGGTTTTTTCATAGTTCTCGCTGATGTCGTACGCAGCATCGAACCAGCTCTCGGATGGCCTGACCGGGGTTTTGCATTCCCCGATGACGAGCGGGATGCCGTTGACGAGCAGGACGACATCCATCCGCTTGTTGGTTGATCCGATGGTGAACGGGTATTCGGTTGTGACCGTGTAGGAATTATTCTCAGGATGATCGAAGTCGATGAGTTTGATTGGGACATGCTCGCCGTTCTTTCCGAATGGCATACTGTATTCTCCGTTGAGCCATGCGGCAAACTTTTCATTGGCCCGAACGAGGCCCTCGCTCTGAACGGAGAGAAGGATTGCCCGGAGTTTGTAGAGGACCTGATCTGCGTTATCGGGATTTTTTGCAATCTCCGGATTGATCCTTGTAAGTGCTTCAACAAGCTGCGATTCAACGAAAACATCGGATTCTTCCCGTGGCAGATCTGTTCGCGAGATGTAAGTCCAGCCGGTTTTTGTCAGGTAATCCCGGATTCCATCGCGGACGGTGTTGGCTTCATTGAAGGACATTAAGAATCACAAGGGTATTTCAGTAATTCAGAGTTCGAATGATATTTTCTGCCTGTTGGATTGCAGTTTTTGTCTGATTTTCGTTGATAATATATGAGGGATTTTCATAGTCACTCTGGTTTCTCCATTGGCGCAAACGATTCAATTGTCGTGAAATCTCGGGTTTCTGATTATCTTTGTAATGATCGCGTAAAAGAATGTGATCCTCTTCATCCCCCGAAGGAATAAAACCCATTACGTCTGTTGCAAAAACTTTGGCATGACCGAATGCAGCGTAATATGCCCGACTAATTGCTGATCGATAGGCCGCATCCTGCGGTATTGAATTAGTTTTTGTCTGATCTAAAAGAAATTTCGCGATGTCCAGGAACTGTGCCCACTCAAATGGCATTTCTACACCACAGGGGGTTGGAAATCTGTATTTACAAGAAGATACCCCTGTTCACCAACAAGAGATCTCTCAAATTCCTGACAAATTGCATCAATCTTCTCGATGATATCCGGTTCATATTCATTCTGACGGACAAAGATAGTAAGATATTCATCGTGGATTTCCGGATCGTGATAGAGTTCAAGGCTGATCTGTGAGTTGTGTCCAAACACTTCTTTTGTGCTATAACAAGTATCAAGAACGATATCATAGAGTCCCGGATGTGACAGGATGTATTGCACAACTTCATCAGGGTGGGGGAATTCAAAGCCCAGATAACTCTGTAAGGATCGTAATGATCTCTCAATGGTAAACGTATTAAGTGCGCTTTTTTCTGGTTTCCAACTTGAAAGAATTGAAGTACTGATAATTGAATCTGAAAAAGCATATGAGATGAGTGAATTAACGTATTCAGTTTGATGTGAATAGGGTGTATTCGAATCTGTATCTTTGAGATCATCCCATACCCATGTCTTTTTGTATTGCCCGAACGGGTTTATTCCGGGATAGATTTCCATATAACTCATTAGGTTCTCCCGAAAAGATCTTCCATTTTCTCAGTTATACAGCTCTGGAACAGATCATGTACAACTGTGTGTGCGTTATCCACCCAGTCAAGCGCGGCATCTTTCGATACTGCTTTTTTCTTGGCAAGGAAATATTCGGTCGTCATAACATACGCGGTGTTTGTTTTTTTCTCGGGTAGAGCTGAGGTCAGCTGGAGTTTACAGATATCACGTTTGTTGTTGTATGGGAAATCGCACCCCATTACAAAATCAGTAAACGGTTGATTGAAGCCGCTTCCAAGGTGAGGCATGAAATTGAAATATTGTTTCATATCCACGTTATGGCCCGGAATCTCAATTTTATCGATATACATCAAAGCTAAACGATCAATGCCTTTGATATCAATAATCGAATCAAGGGTATCGAAAGTCTGTTTAATTTTCGGTCGGAAATTTTCCCAACCCGGATAAGGTTTGAGATGATGAATAGAGAGTTTGTTGGCTCCAACCTGAACAAGGGATTTACGATCATTTGCGAGAAAAACTGCCATCTGGTTTGGGTTTTTTACCAGATGCTGAAGCCCGGCGTTATCGATTTTAAACTCAATCATCTGATTAATTCGACTCTCTTTTATTGGGAATTGAGTATTGAGTTTTTCATACAATAACCCGGGAATAGTCGGATCCCATTTGGTTTCCTGGGAAAAACGGAATTCACAGATTGCTTCTACAATAGGGGGATTACGATACTGGCTCATTTATTAGGCTCCGGTACATCATGAGCGACAGTCACAAAACATTACCGTATGTTCTGAATTTTGTCCTGCAATAATATAAATGGTTGCTCATTTTCATCCCGCCCCCAGCATCTCATTGATCAGCCGCATCTTCAGAGCCTTCGCCGCAGCGACATTCGCACGGGCAGCCGGTTAACTTTTTGAGGGCCTATTCAAGAGGTTATCAATATCTTCAGCATACATTTTCAGACGATCGAATTCTTCTTTTCGCAAGGGTCGAGAATGTGCAATTTTTTTGCGTATTGGATCTAGTTCATTCATTTTTGATATGACTGCACGAAATTGTTCTTCACTGCAAATATCTAAAAAGAGCTTAATATTCCGTCCCTTCTCGAAAATCATCTTCAGATCAGTAAAATCACTGTAGTCGATCAAATAATATTGACCAGACACATAGGGATTTTTCTGCTCTTGATCTCTCTTAAATTTCCAGTCATCAAGAATTTCCCTTGGGATCCGATTTGGAATCAGCTGGGGATCCTTCAAACAGATTCGTTGTTTAATAAGATCTCGAAGGAATCGTTCGAGATTATACAGTATTTTATAGCCTTCAAAGTTAAAGACAATATCTTCGTCACTGTCAATTACAGCGTCCAATTCCTTTTCAAGTTCAGGAATGCTTTTATCCAAGGCTTCTGGAATTGTCAAATTGGGATTTGATACTTCTGCAAGTCGAGAGGCCAGATTCGTTATCTCCAATATTGGAGAAAACTGTGGTAAAATTAGAGGGGGGATAGAAAGAGTGTCTATCATTTTTTGCTGGGATTGGACTATCTCAAAAACCGGATTTAGGGTAATGGAACTTATTGGAACAGTAAGAGAATCCCTCATAATTTTTGCAAAATTATGTGATGCATCAAATGCTGCAGATGTAATGATCGCTCCACTAGATAAGTGTTTGAATGATTCCTGAATCACTCGAAATTTTTCAAGAGATATATCCAATTTCTTACTTGCTTCGGGTCCAATTTTATTATCCATGACTTTCCGGGCTCTTGTTTTCACGGTTTCATCTGTATCGTAATTTAGCGAACCAAAAAACTTCATCGTATAATAACCAGAAAGTCGTGTTTCCTTACGTTCGATAAGATTGAGAGCTTCATGTTTATTTGCAGATGATCCTGACTCGATAAGACCCTTAATTTTTTTCATTAAATCAAGATCAATTCCTTTTTCGGATTGTATTTCATTGTCAAGTTCATCAGTCATTTTGCACCTCATTCGTATGGGGTCCCAGCATCTCATTAATCATCTTCATCTTCAGCGCCTTCGCCGCCATGACATTCACACGGGCAGCGGCAATCGTCTCATCGCAGCGGGTGAGGATGCCGGCGATCTGGCGTTGTTCTGGGAGTGGGGGTAGTGGAACGTCTAAATCTGCCAAATCCGTTTGATTAATTGTTGCCTGCCCAATGGCTGATTTGTTTTTTCTTCGTATATGACGAGAGTATTCTTTTGTCTGCAAATAGAATATAAGAAATTCGGGAATTATTAGTTCTTGATTTACTCTCACTCGTATGTTTTTACTTTCAAAGGTGACTTCCCCAAGATCTTGTGCAACTATTCCCGCTTTTCCTACGAGATCAATACTATTCACTCGATTAATCAGAATATCTCCTTTAAGAAGTTGGTATTCTTTTAATTCATCAGCAGTAACTTCCAACAAAGGAGAATTAATTTTATTGATTTTTCCTTCAAGAATGTTAAACATCCTGATTGAAGGCAAACCCTTACCGTAAAATTCTGGGGTTTTGTAGATCCCATTTTTATAGGATGCTACGACTGTGGAGAATTCCACATTCTTCCACGGTTTAGTTCGTTTTGTCTTGCGTCCGCTGAAAAATTCCAGCATCAGCACCTGTTTCGCCCGCTCCGCCGCCGCAACGAACCGCTCGCCTTTCACGATGCAGTCTTCCGTCGCCCAAAGCGTTGTGGCGATACGGCGCTGCTCTTCCGGTGAGGGCAACAGGAATGTGTACTCGGCCAGATCCCGCCACTTTGCCCTCTTTGACATCGTGCCTGATGCGTGGGCAATCGTGTAATCCCAGAAAGAATCAGAGTTGAGAATGATCGGGAGAAGTCCTTCCGCAATTTTTCCCTTCTTCTCGCGTACGACATAGGCATCTCCGGAACAGACGCCATCGAACTCTGCTTTCGAAGCCCGTTTGAGGTAGGCATTTCTCCGACCGATCAGGATATCGCCGTTCTTGAACAATTTCATCGCGGAGAGCAAGTCGGCCGTGCTGCCCCATCTGCGGACCGTGAGTTCCCCGCTATCGAGATGATCAAGGCCGACAAACCGGTCGTAGCCGGATTTGGATGGGTTATCAACACGATCAGATCGTTCTTCGGCAACTTCATCGAGTTTAACTGACTTCCAGCCTTCAGGAACGATATCATTCATGGAAGCCCACCTTCCCAAGTGATGATACCAGATCCGCGTAGGATTTTTTGAAGGTCTCCGTGCTGACTTCCCAGTTCTCAATACAATCCTCCACCGTCTCGCATTCTGCATGGGTTTTTTCGGTGGCTGAATGAACATACATCTGGACACTCAGGTTTGCGTTGTGTGTCAGGATCTCTTCATTCGGTACAACCTTTGCAAATCCTTCAATGTTTTCGAATGACCGGTACGCATCGAGAATCTTTTTCCGGTGGTGATCTTCAAGGAAACTCTGGGACTTTTCAATCGTGACTTCCTTTGAAGCATCAATGAACAGGATCTTTCCTTTCTGTTCCGGACGCTTGTTCCAACGACATATGACAACGCAGGAATACATCGGGGAGTTGTAGAATAATTTCGGCCCGAGTCCCAGCACACATTCGATGACATCTGCATCAATCATCTTTTTCCGGATTTCCAGTTCCGCATCCCGGAACAACACCCCATGCGGAAACAAAATCGCACACCGTCCGGTCTTCCTGTCCATGCTCTTGATGATGTGCTGGAAGAATGCGTAATCCGCCCGTCCCTGCGGCGGCACGCCGTACATGTTCCGGCCGTACGGATCGGCAGCGAAGGCATCCCGGTTCCACTTCTTGATCGAGTAGGGCGGATTGGCTAGCACCACATCGAACTGCCGGAGTTTGTCGTTTTTCAGGAACGCAGGGTTTGCGAGCGTATCGCCCCGCACGATCTCGAAGTCGTCGATGCCGTGCAGGAAGAGGTTCATCCGGGCAATCGAGGACGTGATGAGATTGATGTCCTGCCCGTAGAGTTTCAGGCTCCGGTACTCCTTCCCCTGCTCCTTGAGCTGGAGCGCCGCGACAAGCAGCATTCCTCCGGTCCCGCAGGTTGGATCATAGATGGACTCGCCCTCTTTCGGGTCGAGCATCAGGGTCATGAGTTTGACGAGCGTCCGGTTGGTGTAGAACTCAGCTGCCGTGTGCCCGGAGTCATCGGCGAACTTCTTGATCAGGTACTCGTAGCCCTGCCCGAGTTCGTCCTGGGGCACACGGGAAAGTGAAAGGGTTTCTGAAGAGAGATGCTCGATCAGGTCGCGGAGTGTTTCGTCTGATAGCCGGCTTTTATTCGTCCAGGGTGCATCCCCGAAGATACCTGCCAGCCGTTCGGGATTGTTCTTCTCAATCTCCCGCATCGCGTTCTGGATCGCCACCCCGACATCGGTCGTCTTCTCCCGTACCGTTTTCCAGTGGGAACCTTTCGGGATGCAGAACCGGTGGTACTCAGCGAAATCCTCCCCAACGCCATCGTACTCCTTCAGGACCTCGACGTTCTCTTCATCGAAAACATCGCAGACCCGTTTGAAATAAAGCAGCGGGAAGATGAACTGCTTATAGTCACTGGCATCGATATACCCGCGAAGGAGTACCGCCGCTCCCCAGAAGTAGCGTTCGAGATCCTGCTGCGATATCGTCTCGGGCATCAGAGCACCCCCGACTCGGCTAACAACTGCTTCAGCCGGTTCTCGGCCGCTTCGCAATCCGCTGCTGCTTTCTTCAGATCCGAAAGTACCTCCGACACGGTCATTGTATCCTCAACAATTACCGGCTCCACGTACAGAGAAATATTCAGGTTGTAATCCTGTGCCCGGATCTCATCAAGCGTTGCAACCCGGGAAATGCCCGTCCGGGTCTCATTCGTTTCATACCAGGAATAGATCTGGTCAACGTGTTCCGTAAGCAGCTCGTTCTGGTTCTTGCCCTTCCTGAAGAGTCCCGATGCATCGATGAAGAGCACCCGGCCCTTGTGCTGCTCATCCTTGTTGAGCCGGAGGATACAGACACACGCGGCAAGGGTTGTCCCATAGAAGAGGTTCGGGCCAAGCCCGATCACCGCTTCCAGCAGATCCGACTCCAGCAGTTTCGTCCGGATTTTCCCCTCCGCTCCTTTCCTGAAGAGAGCGCCCTGCGGAAGTACGATTGCCATACGCCCGTGCGGTTTTGCCATCGACACGATCATGTGCTGGACCCATGCATAATCCCCGTAACTTGCGGGAGGCATCCCGGCAAAGTTCCGACCATAGGGATCGTTCTCCCAGACCTCCTCGCCCCATTTCTTCAGCGAGAACGGCGGGTTGGCAATCACGCAATCAAACGTTCTGATTTTATTATCATCATAGAACGCGGGACGGCGAAGGGTGTCGTCACGAACAATTTTGAAATCCTCAAGCCCGTGAAGAATCAGGTTCATGCGGGCAATTGACGAAGTAGTGAGATTCTTTTCCTGCCCGTAAAGTCCGAGCCGGCGGTACTCTCCCTTATGTTCCCGGACATAATTGAACGCCTCAAGCAGCATACCTCCGGTCCCGCAAGCCGGATCATAGACCGTCTCTGAATCCTGCGGTTTGAGGATCATCGTCATGAGCCGGATCACCGGGCGCGGCGTATAGAATTCCCCGGCTTTCTTATTCGAAAGATCTGCAAATTTCTTAATCAGGTACTCGTATGCCTGACCGGTAAGATCCGGCTCAACATTCTTGTTGGAGAGTTCGTGCTCTGAAAAATGCTCGATAAGATCGAGAAGAAGTTTATCAGAGAAAAGCTGCTTGTTCGTCCATTGTACATCGCCAAAAATTTCGTAGAGTGTTTCCTTGTTTGCAGTCTCTATGCAGCGCATCGCATTGGAAAGAGCCTGCCCAACATCCTCGGTTTTCTCTCTGACTTCATTCCAGTGACACTCTGGGGGAATTATAAAATGAAAATTTTCCCGGAACTCAGCTTCTTCTTTATTGCCGCCGGATTCTCTGAGTGCCTGCTGGTATTCCTCATCGTATACATCGCAGATTCGTTTGAAGAACAACAGCGGGAAAATATAGGTTTTGTAATCGGCCTGGTCCACAGGTCCGCGAAGGATATTTGCAGCACCAAAAAGCCAGTTCTCCAGCATACCGAGAGATAATTTTTCCGGAACCGCCAGGGAACTTTCTTTGGTCTTTGAATTATGCTGACCGGTTGTTTTTTTTGGAGATCTATTTTTTTTGTCGGTCATCGTATCCCTTCGGTAGAAATTCGGATTGTATCTTATTGGGAGGCTGACTGTAAAAAGTGTTTTTTTTTGGAGATGCAGAAAATGCAATTAGTGAATTTAATCCCTCACTCTCATCCCAATCAACAATTTCCCTCCCCCCATTTTAACTTTTAAGTAAATACTCCCGGCCCGCCAACCATCAGGCACAGGAGAGACCCGGAAATGCAGAACGATATCCTCTCCATCTTAAACGAATCCGATGCACTCAACGCAAAAGTCTTCTCGCTCGTCCCGCTCAAACTGCAGCATCACCGTTCATCCATTGTAATCGGGCATGATCCCAAAGACGCATCTGCCCTGCATCAAAACGACCGCAAAGTTAAGTGCATCCACGATCATACCAGAATATTAACCATGGATGCACTTGCACTCCTCCGTCAGGCCGAGCCCGAACTCAAAAAAAGGTACGGGGTGGCAACAATCGGCCTCTTCGGCTCATTCGTACGTGGAGAGGAGCGGCCGGAGAGTGATGTGGATGTGCTCGTGACATTCCGTAAAGGGCAAAAGACCTTTGAAAATTATATGGACTGCAAATTTTACCTGGAAGACCTGTTCCAGAGAAAGGTCGATCTGGTCCTGAAAAATACCGTGAAATCCCGGCTCAAACCCTATATCCTTGGCGAGGTCGTCTATGCATAGGACGGCACTCCAGTATCTTGACGACATTCTTGAAGCTGCCCGGAATATCGGGGAGGATACCGGGGGGCTCTCCTATACTGAATTCACTGCTGATCGGAGACGCAGGGATGCAGTTGTCAGGAATTTTGAAATCATTGGTGAGGCAACAAAGAAACTTCCCGACGATCTCAAAGCCCGGTATCCTTCGGTCGCATGGAAACAGGTTGCCGGGTTGCGGGACGTGATTGCTCACGGGTATTTCCATATCGATTATGAAATTCTCTGGGGAATCATCACCACTACCCTGCCAAAATTCAAGACCGAAATAACAAAAATCCGGAAAGCAGAACAACAGAAAGAGAAAGCGTCCGGGAACTAACCGGAAGGCGTGCATCGATCATCCGTTGCATCGCTCTATGTTTTTTTTAATTATCTTCCTGACATTACCGGAGTCATCGTTCGCATTGCCGGTTCGTCACCGCATTATGCCCGGTTGCAGGCACGCACTCAGATAACGCAGTGACCCCGCAGGGTCTCATAGTATCCGTTAGATTCAGGGACAGTGAAGGTTTTCCCTTTTCGAAGTACGGTTTCCCTGTTATGCATCCCATCTGCCGTGTCATTACACCCCCGGCATTTTCCCGGCAAAAAGGAACAAAATTGTTCCTTCCCAATCTCTCACCAAAATACTCCAATCGTTCCAAAACCCATCAACCCGTGCCCCGTTTCTCTCCAAAAAAATTTCATAATCAAAGCAGATGTCCTTCAAACACCTACTATAGTATGTCAAAGGGCCCTGCGACACCAGACAGAAAAAAAACAAGAAGGAACAAAAAATGGCAGATTTCGTACAGAGCACGACCGTGAAATCAGCGGTTCGCAAACTCGCGAGCCCGATTGCGGATGTCGAGACGTTCAACAGCATCGTCAGCACCGTGATCAATACCAACCCGTTCGGGTGTGTAGCGTATATGACCGCCGGGCAGAATCACCTGCCCGTGGAAAAGACAAAGGAATCGTACGTGGCAAAGATCGTGTACGAGGATGCAGATGTCAAAACCGTTGGCAACCAGTCCGCGAAGTTCAACACGATCGCCGGGTTCGGTGCCGGGGCAGCAGCACTTCTCGCATGTGCCGACCTGACCGCAGCCCATGCCGGCTCACCGGTCCGGGACATGGAGAACGAAACGTTTGCCGTGACCCTGAAATGTCACGACCCAAACGGCGAATTGTACTTCGTTAACCTGAGCCGGGACAGGGTGACCCTGACCTCGTACTCGGACGATGCGATCCGCACAAAGGTCGATACCTGGGCCGACACGATCCCGGAGCTCGCGTGAGGTGCGGATGATGGAAAACGAACTTATCATCATCGGGGCATTCTTCGGATCCGGACTGCTCGCCTACGTAATAATCCCCGGCCTGCTCGTCATGTGGGACCGGGTTCTCGATCACATGGAATCGGGAGGACAGAAGTAAGAACACGAAACGGCAGGAGAATTTCTCCTGCCCTCATTTTTTTCAAAAATAATCCAGTCAAAGGATAGTTTTCTTTTCGGTTTTCATTACCAATCCTGAAAATAAAAAATCCATACTCGAAAATTTTATTTTCCCCTCATGCATTCGCTCCGGTACTTCACTCAACCTCACAAAAGCCCGGGGCAGTATAGGAGGCCGCCAGGTACGGTCCCATTCTCAAAAATAAATCCCCCCTCACGTCACGACAGCCGTCCTGAACCGCCACCGGGCAAAGAGGAACATAATCGCTGCAAAGATCACAAGACCTGAAAATGCGAGGATAATATCACCGGGTGTGTAATGGTAATATTTCCCGAGCGCAACAAAATCCGGGCCGATTGCAAAATACCGGATGCCATCGACAAGAAGCGTCATCGGATTATAGAAGGAAATTATTTTCAGGAATTCCGGGAAGGCATCGAGCGGGTAGAGCGCGTTGCTTGCAAAAAATATCGGCATGGTCAGGAGCGTCATCACGCCCTGCATTCCTTCCGGGGTCTCAAGGGTGATTGCAATACCGGCCGAAAGGAACAGGAACGCGAGCGAAAAGACACCGACAAATGCAAGGATGCCAAGGATGGAGAGAACGATCCGCACCGGATCGAAGCCGGTAAAAAATCCCGCACCGATCAGGATCCCAAATCCCATGATGATGAAAGCCTGGATATAGGATTTTGTCATGCCGGAAAGGCCGATACCGATGATCATGTGGTTGCGGGGCATGGGGCTTGCCATGATCTCCCGCATCAGTCCCCAGTTCTTGTCAAAGAGAATGATCATCCCGCCAAACAGGCTCGTGAAAAGGGTTGTCATCGCAATGATCCCGGCTGCCATGAAGGTCAGGTACCCGACCGGATGGATACCCGGCGGAACCGGGACATTTCCCAGCAGCGAATCAAAACTGCTCGACATCGCAATACCAAAAAACGCGAGCCAGAGCGCCGGTTGCAGCAGCGACGAGAGGACCATGGTCCGGAACCGGAAGAACCGGATCATGTCGCGCCAGTAGATATTTGCAAACCCGTAATTCATGTCAGCGCCCCCGTGGCTGCATATCCCGCGTGATCATCTTCCCGGCCGGCTCGTCCCGGATCTCTTTACCCGTATAATAGACAAAGACATCATCCATGGAGGGTTTTTTTAAGTTTGCCGTTGAGATCGAGATCCCTTTTTCGCGGAGCATTTCCATGATGACCGGCAGGAGCCGGGTTCCGTCCTTGTTGATCCGGACAATAAAGCCCCGGGCTTTCTGCGTGATTCCGTTTACCGAGGGCAGTTCCTCCAGGAGCGATAGTGCTGCTGCATTGTCGCTGGTCTCTAAGTAAATATTATCCCGGCCCAGCGTGTTCTTGAGTTCCCATGACGTGCCGGAGATGATAATTCTGCCTTGATCAATAATGCTGATCCGGTCCGAGAGATGGTCGGCCTCGTCCATGTAATGCGTTGTTAAAAATATGGTCGTGCCTTCATTGTTGACGCCCTTGATATATTCCCACATCCGCATCCGGGTCTGGGGGTCGAGGCCGATGGTGGGCTCATCGAGGAACAGGACTTTTGGCCGGGTCATGAGACCCCGGGCAATCTCAAGCCTGCGTTTCATTCCCCCGCTCAGGTATTTCGTCCGGGTATCCCGCTTGGATTCAAGCTCGACGAGTTGTAAGAGTTCGTCAATCCGCGCCCTTCGCACGGCAAACGGCATCGAATAGAGTTTCCCGTGGAATTCAAGAATTTCCCAGACCGTCATGTCCCGGTCGAGCGTGATATCCTGGAATACGATCCCGATCGATTCCCGGACTTTCTGCGCATCGCGCCGGACATCGAACCCGGCAATCGTGGCGCTGCCCTTCTGGAGCGACAGGAGGGTGATGAGAACATTGATTGCGGTGCTCTTCCCGGCGCCGTTTGGGCCGAGAAACGAAAAAATCTCGCCCTTCTTGACAGAAAAACTGATACCGTCGACTGCTTTGAAATCCCCGTACGAATGTTCCAGCTCCTTAACCTGAATGATCATTTCGGGATTTGGTTTATCCGGGACAGCGGCAGTCATGCACTCACTCATGAGGTCAGTTAGTGGGCAATTTTTAAAAAATATTGGGAAGGGGTACATCCAGTGGATCGGTCCAGGGTTTTGTAAAGTTTCCAATACAAACTTTTAACCAAAATTATTCCGCAATAGTACAGCAGTACTCGTGTGGCTTATAGATCACGAGTATACTATTGAGGTGAATATTCGTGAGCGACAATACACTCCTCGACCAGCAACCGCTTGGGCCCATAACGTTTGCGGAAAATCCCGAACCCCGGTGCCCCTGCCTGCTCCTGCTCGATACCTCCGGCTCCATGGCAGGCCGGCCGATAACGGAACTGAATGCAGGACTGCGTGCTTTTTACGATGAACTCCAGTCGGATTCCCTTGCAATCAAGCGCGTCGAGGTTGCCCTGATCTCCTTTGGCCCGGTCCGGGTCATCAATGATTTCAATACCGCGGATTTTTTCCTTGACCCGACGCTCGAAGCCGAAGGCGATACCCCGCTTGGGGAGGCCATCGAACAGGGCCTCGAAATGATCCGGCGGCGCAAGGAACTCTACCGCTCGAACGGGATCTCGTTTTACCGGCCCTGGATATTTTTGATAACGGACGGGTCGCCGACCGATAAATGGCAGCGGGCCGCATCCATGGTCCGCGAAGGCGAGAGCGCAAAATCGTTTGCATTCTTTGCAGTCGGGGTCCAGAACGCCGATATGAACGTGCTCCGGCAGATCTCGGTGCGGGAACCCTTAAAGCTCCAGGGCCTCAAGTTCCGGGAATTCTTCCAGTGGCTCTCGAACTCGATGAAATCCGCATCCCGCAGCAATCCGACCGATCGTATCCTTCTTGCTCCACCATCAGGTTGGAGCGAGATATGAGCTGGAAGATCCTCTCCTCAACAGTCACCGGAACCTCGCATATAAAACGGAACGAACAGGGACAGGACTACTGCCGGGCCGGTGTTATCCAGCATGCGGAGCGCGAGTACTTCATCGGCCTTGCAGCTGACGGGGCGGGAAGCACGAAAAACGGCGGCGCAGGTGCCGGGACTGCCTGCGAAACCGCTTATGCTGCGATCCTCGCAACGCTCCGTAATACCGACAATCTTTATGAGGTTCCCGAAAGCAGGATCCGGGAATGGGTGCAGGCAGCCCGGGATTCTGTCAGGGTCCGGGCAGAAAAAAGCGATCTGCCGATCCGGGATTTTGCATCCACCCTTATCGGTGCCGTTGTCGGGTCGGATCATGCCATTTTTTTCCAGATCGGGGACGGGGCCGCGGTCATCAGCGAAGGGGACGGGTACCAGGCAGTCTTCTGGCCGGACCAGGGAGAGTATGCCAACACCACGTTTTTTTTGACCGACGAGACTTTTTCCGAACGGCTCCGTATTGCACGAAAAGATTCCGCATTGGATGAGATAGCCATTTTTACCGACGGGTTGCAGAACCTTGTCCTGTCATTTTCCGGCAGGACTGCCCATACCGGGTTTTTCCGGCCGCTCTTTTTGGCGATGAAGAAAAACCCGGGCAATGAATTCACGGATCTCTCCTGCCATCTCCGGAATCTCCTGGCAAGCGATGATATCAACAACCGCAGCGATGACGACAAGACGCTCGTCCTTGCAGTCCGCACCCCGGCAGTACCATGAGCCATCCCCAGCACCATCCCTATTATGACCGGCACGGCCGGCGCATCCCGCTCGGGAAAAAGATCGGCAGCGGCGGCGAAGGGGATGTGTTCGATATCGGCACCACGAAAAAATACGTGGCGAAAATCTACCACAAGCCGCTGGATGCAGAAAAACAGGAAAAACTCCGGCTGATGGTGCACGGCTCGAACAAGGACTTAAAAGAGATCTCGGCCTGGCCTCTCGATGTGATTCTTGACGGGAGGGACGGGCCGGTCTGCGGGTTTATCATGCCGAGGGTCTCGGATTTTGAGCCGGTCCACAAGGTCTACGGGCCGACCCACCGTAAACTCCTGTTCCCGACCGCCGACTGGAAATTCCTGATCCGTACGGCAAAGAACCTTGCCGCCGCGTTTGACGTGATGCACTACTACGGCTATGTCATCGGCGATGTCAATGAAGGAAATATTCTTGTCAACAACCATGCCTGCGTAACCCTGATCGACTGCGACTCGGTGCAGGTCCGGACCAACGGGACGATCTATTTCTGCGAAGTCGGGGTCGCCCAGTTTACCCCGCCCGAGATCCAGAGCTCGAAAAATTTCCATATGGAGCGATCCGCAAACCATGACAATTTCGGCCTTGCGATCCTGATCTTCCAGCTGCTCTTCATGGGCCGTCACCCGTATTCCGGGGTCTATTCCCGCAAAGATGATATGCCGCTCGAACGGGCAATCGGGGAATACCGGTTTGCATTCGGGAAAAATGCAGCGCAGAAATTCATGTCCCCTCCGCCAAACTCGGTCGGGCTTTCAATCGTTCCAGGCGAGATTGCTGAACTGTTCGAAACCGCGTTTACTGAAACCGGAGTACGGGGCCGGCCGACTGCCGGGGACTGGTGGGCCGCGCTTGACAATCTCGAACGGCGCCTGAAGCAGTGCAATGCCGATTCAGCCCACAAGTTTTTCACGGGCCTTGTCTCCTGCCCCTGGTGCCGGCTGGAATACGAGTCCGGGGTCTTTTTGTTCCTGAGCCCGGATGCGATCTCAAAGTTCGATCTTAATGCCGAGTGGTACAAGATCCAGTCCGTGATCCCGCCCGGCCCGCTTCCGGTAATCCAGCCCCGGAATTACCCGGCACAACCAAAGCCCCTTGAACCGGCTATCAAAAAAGCCCTGTCGCTCTGGAAGGTACGGCTCGTTGCCGGGGGCCTCTTTGCGATCTGGGCAGTCGGGCTTGTCGCGCTCGGCAGCCTCGATTCCGATTCCTGGCTCATTGCGCTCTGCGCATTTGCTGCCGTCATCCTGTTCCTCTTCCCGGGAAAAGAACTGAAGGAAAAACAGAGACGGACACGGAATTTCGAGAGCGCAAAATACAACTGGGAACTGGTCAGCAAGAAATGGAATGCGGAAGCCGGCGACGAGCGGTTCAGGACTCACCTGGATTTACTCCTGAAGAACAAGCTTGCATACGAGGCACTTGAACGCGAGTACAAGCAGGCCCTCGTCTCGCTGCAGGGTTCGGCAAAAGATCGGCAGCTCCAGTCATTCCTTGAGAACTGCTTTATCGACAGTTACAATTTCCTCCGGATCACGGCAAACCGGAAAGCCACGCTCCGTTCGTTCGGTATCGAGACCGCAGCCGATATTTCCGAAGCCGGTCTACGGAGAATCCCGGAGTTCAACGATGTCCTGCGCAATGAACTGCTTGACTGGAAAAAGCTCATGGAAGAAAAATTCCGGTTCAATCCCTCAAAAAGCATGGACCCGTCCGGCGTCCAGGCCCTTATCCACAAGTTCCAGCCCCGCATGCGCCCGATCGAACGGGAACTCCGGCTCGGTATCGAGACCCTGCATGAGATCCAGCAGAAGACCCTGAAAGCCCGGACCCGCTTCCAGCCGATGGTCGAGAAGAGCGCCCGGGATCTTGCGCAGGCACAGGCCGACATGGAAGTGTTTTAGGCCGGGCGTTCCTACACTGTTTCTATGCAGTCCGTCTCCGTGAACGGTGAGATCAGGATATCCCCGGCAACTGAGAACGATATTCCCCGGCTCAACGAACTGGTCAATATTCCGGAAATCGCCCGGTATCTCAATCTCATTCCCCCGGTACCGCGGGAATCGACCCGGGCATTCTGGGAGAAAACACAAAACGGGGAGGCATCGATGCTCTGTATCCGGACAAACGAGCGGATTATCGGCGCTGCCGGTCTTGTCTATAATCCCCCGAAGACCAAAATCTCGCATTCTGCCGCATTCTTCCTCTACCTTGAACCGGCGTGCTGGGGCAGGGGAATCGGGCAGGTTGCCCTTCATGCTCTCCTTGACAAGGCCCGGAGCAACGGACTGGTCCGGGTCGAATGCCAGGTTTCTGCTGCAAACAGCCGGGCCATCCGGTTATACGAGCGGCTCGGGTTTGTCCGCGAAGGACTGAAGAGAAAAGCGTTCTGCGATGCCGGGGAGTTTTTTGATATGGTTGTGATGGGCAGGTTGCTGGAGTGAAGTGGGGTTGGGGCAATAAAAATTCTTGAAAAGAGAAAATCCGCACCATTTTTCCTGAAGATTCTCCCGCTACTCATCCTGGTTTCCGGGCTGTTATTGTAACAAGCCCCGTTGCCACCTCAAAAAATTCAAGAGAAAATCCTTCTTCTACAATTATTTGTGAAAGCATAGCCGGATCAATACGGATCTTACAATAATCACCCGGGGTCCGTTCCCATTTCCCGGAATCCCGGGAATACAAAATATCGGTAACGAGAAGAAAATCATGCCGGTATTCCAGCCGGCAGAGAAAAATCCGGTCGGCATCAGCCCGTACCGGAATTATAGCAACCGGATCATCCGGCTCCTGCGAATAATTTCGGAATGTCAGGATCAGTTTTCCGCCCGTCATCAGTTCGGAAAAACACTGACTGATTAAATTCCGGACCTCCTCCATGCCCGGCAGGTGCGTGAGCGTATCGCCCATGCAGGCAATAATGGACGGATTATGGCCGGCCCATGCAGGAAAATCAAGAATGTCCGCATCGACCGGGGTCAGGGGTAATGTTCCTGCATGATGGCCCAGTTCGTCCAGCAACGGCTGGCAGGAATCAACGGCCACGACCCGGAACCCGGCTTCTGCAAGCGGGACGGACTGGAACCCGCAGCCTGCCCCGAGATCGATTGCAGTATCCTGGTTGTGTGATGAAACTGCGTGTGCTGCAAAAAAATCCCGGTTTTTCTGCAGCGCCGGATCAAACCCACCGGCCATCCATGCATAATGCCGGGCAAGGAACCGGTCATAATGGGAGCGGGTTTTCTGTACGTGTCCGTTTGATCCTGCTGGTTCCATACCGGCACCTGCTATACCTATTTGACATTCGCCCGCCAATAATAAATCAATGGCAGTCGAGCCCGTGTTCCGGTATAAACAGTGCCTCATCGTCAGGAATGACGTGAAAATGAGTTGTGGCAAGCGCTGTGCCCAGGCAGCCCATGCATCCATCGGTGCATACAACAATGCCGACAAGAACCTAGCAAAAGCGTGGCTCTCTGAAGGCCAGAAGAAAGTTGTCCTCAAGGCAAATGATGAGCGGACCCTGCACGAGCTCAGGGTTATTGCCGAACGCGCCGGGATTTCTTCTTCGCTCATACAGGACGCCGGCATGACCGAGATCCCGCCCGGCACCATCACCGCGCTCGGCCTCGGGCCGGCAAAGAGCGAAGATCTCGATAAGATCACCGGGAACCTCACCCTCTTATGAAGCAGACTGGCTACCCGCTGGAACAGGAACTCGGCATCCGGTATTATGCAAGCGATGCTGAGGGAATCGGCGGAAGACTCCGGAGCACGCCGGAAGATTTCCTTGTCGAGGAGATCCCCCAGAAAGACCGGGGGGGGACCGAAGGCCCTTACCTCATATGTATTCTCACCAAGCAGAACTGGGAACTCCAGCACGCGGTAAAAGAGATTGCAAAACGGCTCGGGATCAGCCACCGCAGGATCGGATGGGCCGGCACCAAGGACCGGAATGCAATCACGAAGCAGTGGATCTCGATCTACGATGTGACGGCAGATCAGGTTAACGCAATCCGGCTCAGGGATATCAGCATCCAGCCGGTCGCACAATCCAATCTTGCACTCTCCCTGGGCGATCTTGAAGGAAACCGGTTCGATATCGTCATCAGGGACGCAGACGGCAGCGCCCTTGAAGAACGGGTCGCTGCGATCAATGAGACAGCCAGGGCCGGGGTACCGAATTATTTTGGCATCCAGCGGTTCGGGGCCATACGGCCGGTGACCCACCAGGTGGGGAAATGGATGCTGAAAGGGGATTACGAACAGGCTGTCCTGACCTATATCGGTCTAGCTTACCCGGATGAACCAGAAGAGATCCGGAAGATCCGGGAAGAATTCCTGGCAACCCGCGATCCCAGGCCGGCAATCGACAATCTTCCGCCCCAGATGAATTATGAACGGGCCATGCTGCATTACCTGTACAGCCACCCGGGCGAGTACGGGAATGCCCTCAAAGAACTCCCGCCAAAACTCCTCTCGATGTTTGTCTCGGCATTCCAGTCATGGGTTTTCAATACCGGGTTAAGCCGGCGGTTTGATGACGGGCTGGGACTGGATGAACCGGTTCCCGGTGACCGGTTGATCTTTGCCAATGGCAGGACCGATATCGTTACGCAGGCAAACAAATCCGCAGTCTCCCTGCATCTTGCCCGGGGCCGGTGCAGCATCGCGCTCTTCATGCCGGGCCGGGATCCCTTTGATGCGCAGAGCACCAGCGAGCGGGTCACGGAGACACTTCTTGCAGAAGAGGGTATTACCGCAGACGATTTTGCCCGGGCCTCGACATTTGTCCGGACAAAATTCGAAGGGGCTTACCGGCCCATCTCGCTCAAAACAGATATAGAATCCTCAATTTCCGGCCAGGATGTGCGGCTGAAATTTTCCCTGCCGCCCGGTCATTATGCAACAACGGTCTGCCGTGAGTTCATGAAGGCAGACCCGGTCCGGATGATCTAGCTGCGGTTCTCCGCTAACTTTTTTGCACCCGCGATGGCATCGTTGAGGTTCCCGAACTCATCGATGATATTCATGTGGATCGCATCGGCACCCCGGATGACCCGGCCGTCTTCTATATCGGAACGGTTGATCATCCGCTCGGTTGTGACATCCCCGATGAATATCTCGAAACTGTCATCAACGATTTTCTGGGCATAGGTCTGTTCATCCATGCTGAGTGGCCGTGAGGTGGATCCCATGTCCTTCTTATCCCCGGACTTGATAACGCTGATGTTGTATCCTTCCCGGGTCATCCAGGTACTGATGTCGGAAAATCTCCAGATCACGCCGACTCCGGCGGTAAACGTATCCGGGTTGGCATAGATCTTGTCGGCATGCGCGCTGACATAATAGGCAGCAGAGGTCGCCATGTCCCCCATGGAAACAACCACCGGTTTTTTGGTCCTGGCATATTCAAGATCCTGGATGATTTCCTGGGCAGCAGCCGGGGTTCCCCCGGGACTGTCGACCCGCAGCACGATTGCTTCGACCATAGGATCATCGGCTGCTTCACGGAGCTGCCTTCCGACAACTTCGCTGCCGACAACCTCATCATCTGAATAGTCACCGGTCTGCATGGTCCCTTCCATGCGGACGACTGTCACGCCCATCGTATCACCGTGGATAAAAAGGAGTGCCGCAACAGCAAGGCCGGCAACTGCAATGACTGCAATAAGAATTGCAATTATCCAGAGTGTATTTGAACGGGGTTTTGGCTGGGGTTGTACAGGCCGGGGCTCATCCTGCGGAATTTCCTGGACTATGGTATAGTGCATGAATCAATCCTCTTGGTACAGGACATCGAATTCGGAAACAAGATTGCTCCCGCACATATAATATTTTTTCAGGTGCAGCCGGATCATCTCGTCTTCTGAATTGATGTGCATTCCCCCGACAAGGGACGGGGTATCGGCTCCCCCGACAATGAACGGGAGATGGATGAGCCGGATTTCGTCGACGAGCCGGTCGTGGAGCATGTGCCAGTTCAGGGTCGGACCTCCTTCGATCATCATCTTGTTTATGCCGAATTTTTCTTTGAGTATTGTTAAGAGCAGGGGTAAATCGACATGGTCTTTGCCGGCAACAATGACATGAGCTCCTTTCTTTTTTATTGCTTCAATCTTGTCGGCAGGAGCTTTTTCAGAGACTGCGATTGCAGTCGGGGCATCCGGGCCCAGTACGTTTGCATCCAGGGGGATATCGGCCATGCTTGCCGGGATTACCCGGAGCGGGCTTTTTCCCGGAATATAGCGAACGGTAAGGAACGAATTGTCAATCCGGATGGTATTTGCACCCACCATGATGGCATCGCATTCGGCCCGGGTGGTATGGAGCAGGATCTCGGTCTCATGCGCCATGTATTTCATGAGGATTTTGGATGATGCACCTTTTTTCAAGGTAAGTTTTCCGTCAGCCGTGATCTCTGACATCATCAGTACATGGGGCCGGTTGATTTTGTCTGCCATGACAATTTCCTTCTCAGGTACCATTGGCCGGGCACTATAAATAATCTGATGATGGCGGTAAATGGGATGAAAAAAAAAGCGATCTGACGCCGGAAAATACCGTAACTATTAATGGTTCATGCACCCATCATGTGAGGTATGAATATTACTGCACTCCGGCCAAGATTTATCGGATACCTTGAGCCGATCGCAGATATTTTTATCAGGTTAAAGATTACGCCCAACCAGATTTCGCTTCTTGCCCTTCTTGCGGGAATTATCTGCGCCATCCTGTTTTTTTACCGGGAGTTTTTTTTCGGTGCACTTTTCCTGGTTCTTTCAGCAGTATTTGACCTGATTGACGGGAGTGTTGCACGAAAAACCGGGAAGCATACGAATTTTGGTGCGGTTTTTGACTGGATTGTGGACAAGTATGTCGATGCACTGGTCATTCTGGGAATCGGGCTTTCCGGTATAGCCATTGTCAGCCGGTTTCTTCCCGTTTTGCCGGTCGCAGATTTTGCCATAGTTGCTTTTGCAATTATCGGGTCCCTGATGAATACGTTTATCAAACCGGTCGTTTATGCCGAGATCGGGTACCAGGGAAAAGTAGAAGGCAAGATTGACGATCCTCTCGAAGGTGTCGGGTTCTTTGGCCGGCCTGAGACCTTCCTCTTCCTCATTCTTGGGGGCATCAGCGGATTCATCTGGGTGTCTGTTATCATCATAGCAGTCTGCACCAACCTGTCAGCACTCCAGAGAATTTTGTATCTGTACAAAACGCTTTCATAATTTTTTTACAATCGTTTCCTTATGAGACGATGGAACAATCCGGTTCCCCATTTTTCATCCGGGTTTTTGCGATGCCAGCCGTATCAAGACGAGAGTATGGATTGGATAAACCAAATGGCCGGCATAAAATTTTCATGCAGTCATCCGTTACATAATTTTCCAAAAAAAAATTTTAGAGAGCCCGTTATCTTTTCCGGTTGACAAATTAAAAGAGGAAATAAGTTCCGGATTTAACGGCAGGACGGATAAAAAATAAAAAATCATTTTTGAGGGAAAAATTACTCTAGGGTTTTTTCCCGATCGCTTTTTTGATATCGCCGAAATACAACTGGTAGAGTTCATCGGCAAATTTCCCAAGGTTGGGGATAAGACAGAACAGGCCATATGCTATCAGGACCAGGCAGACGAGAGCCAGTAATTCTGCGATGACGTTGTGCGCCCAGAAGAAACTCTCGTACCCGAATTCCCCGTTGCTTGCAATGCCGGGGTAATAGGGAAACCACTGTTCTGTGTAGGCCATGATGACAAAGACATTCCGGAACAGGTTGAGAATGTAAATCGTGGGAGCAATCAGGATGAACGCCAGAATTTTCTGGCGCAGGGTTGTCGGGACTGCTGCGGCAACACCGAGCATGATGGCGATGCTCTGGATACCGGTGCAGGCAAGAATGATCTCGACCCGGAACGAGTTCCGGATCAGGATGTTCCATTCGGAGAACCCGACGGGATAATTGAAGAGGTCAAGCAGCCATGCAACCTGGTGGACGACAACACCGATTAACCAGTCCCCGAGCAACGGGATGTATTCGAACGGGGCATAGATCAGGAATGCGACGGCTGCTGCACGCGAAAGGTGCATGACCCGTTCATCGTTGTCAAGAAGGTGACGGGCGGTGATAATGAAAAACGGGACTGAAAGTACCGCAATCACCGGATACATGAAATTATTTTCTTTAAAATAATCCGGCAGCGAGGCGATAAGGGCAAGGATAATGAAAAGCCAGCCGGCTATTGCTGCATAGTTCCGGTGACGACCGGGTACCAGGAACGCAAGGAATCCGATACAGGACAACAGCACCAGATACTCGATCATTATACCAATATTTACCCGATACCAAAAAAGGATTCTGTTAGTACCTGACGGTTGCCGGCTGTAATATTGGGGAATTGCGCTGATTCTGTCAGGACTGTTTCATTTTTGAGGCGGATATCCTGCGATGACCCGAGAGTTAATCTTGTATGGTCACTCAATTGTATACCGATGTTTTGTCCTGAATGTAAAAGTCTCTTAATCTCCTCCGGAGGTCAGCTCAAATGCCGGAAATGCGGGTATATCCGGAAGATCGAGCAGACCGACCAGATGAGCCGTACCCATGAACGGACCGAAAACGAGATCGTTATCGTTGAAGAAGAAGGACAGATCAAGACCATGCCCACGATCCAGATCAAGTGCCCCAAGTGCGAGAACAATCTTGCATTCTGGTGGCTCCGCCAGCTCCGGGCGGCTGATGAAAGCGAGGTCCGGTTCTTCCGGTGCACCGAATGCAGCCACACCTGGCGGCAGTACGATTAATTCTTTACCCTTTCATTTTTCTCAATTTTTCCCCCCGTTTTCCTGGAGGATACTGAAGATTCGGTAGCATTATGCCGTAACCGGATTGCCGGGTTTTTATATTAGAATTATCCGGGAAAATTCAGGATAACCGTGCTTAAAAAAGAAAAAAATCAGAGAAGTCCCGGTGCCTTGACCCGGAATTTCTGCCAGAGTACCCGTCCCATGACACGGTAGGTGAAATCGAGTTCGTCGAAACTCGGGATGCTGTGTTCTTTTAAGATTTCCCTGCCGACATCCATCGAATCGCCGCCAAGGAGCGTTGCGATAAGCCGGTTCTCGGTCCGCGCCGAGAACTTGAGGATCTGCTTTGCCATCTGCTCGGAGGTCAGGACAAGGTTTGGGAAACTGACAATGAATGCCATGTCCCAGAGTTCGCCGTGCTTTGCAAGAACTTCGAAGGTCTTTTCAAACCGCGATTCGCTGGCATCGCCCAGGAGGTCGATAGGGTTGCCCTTGTTCCAGAACTCGGGGAGGAACGCATTGAGTTCATCGATAACATCCTGCGGGAGATCGATGATCTCGATACCGTACCGTTCTGCATAATCGGAGGAGAGAACGGCAAAACCCCCGGCGTTGGTTACAACAACGGCCCGCTTTCCTTTCGGGTAGCGCTTCGGGTGCGCAAGCATCTGCGCTGCAAGGAATGCACCGGTCAGGGTGTGGACTGCTATGACACCGGATTTCCGGAAGGCTTCCATGTAGACATCGTAGGAACCGGAGAGCGACCCGGTGTGGGATGCGGATGCTGCCTGGCCCTTGCGGGATGAACCGGACTTGATGGCGATAACCGGTTTTGTCTTGGCAACTTCCGAGACAACTTCCATGAAGGTCTTGCCATCGGTAATCTGCTCGATGTACATGATGATGGCTTTTGTCTTGGGATCTTTCTCGACATACCGGAGGTAATCGAGGAAGTTGAGGTCTGCCTGGTTGCCGACCGAGATGACGTTACTAAAGCCGATATTCTTTGCAAGACTCCAGTCAACGACCGTGTTGATGATGGCGCCGCTCTGGGAGAGGAATGCGATGTTGCCCGGTTTTGGCGACTGGTGGACATACGTCGTGTCGATCCCACGCGGGGGGACGATCAGGCCAAGGCAGTTCGGCCCGATAATGCGCATGCCGTACCCTTTTGCAATGGAGACAATCCGCTCTTCGAGGATCTTTCCTTCCTCGCTCATTTCCTTGAAACCGGCGGTGATGACAACTGCCATCGAGACGCCCTTCTTACCGCATTCTTCAACAATGCGGGGGACATGGATTGCCGGGACCGTAATGACGGCAAGATCGACCGGTGCCGGGATCTCGGTAACACTGTGGTAGGCCTTGAGCCCCTGGATCTCCGAGCGTTTGTTGTTGACCGGGTAGAGCTGGCCGGGGAAGTGGAGGAGATTGTGCATGACGGCATATCCCATCTTGGTGGAATCCTGCGATGCACCGACAACAGCAATGGAGCGGGGAGTGAAAAATTCCATCGGGACAGGAATCCGTTCCTTTTTCTCAATGGCCTGGATTTCGTCAGATACTATGATACGTGCATCGACAGCACAGGCACCGTTTTCGTACAGGCGCAGGGGATTGACATCGAATTCGACAACGTTCTCGCTTTCCATAAAAAACCGGGCCACATTGCCGATAATCCGGACGAGTTCTTCTTCATCACGGGGTTTTGACCCACGGTAACCGGCAATGAGCGGGTATGCGTTGATGTCCCTGATCATCTGGCGGATCTCTTCTTCGGATACCGGGAGGATCCTGAGGGTGACATCCTTCATGAGCTCGACCATTGTCCCGCCCATACCAAACGTGATGACCTTGCCAAATGCCGGGTCGGTCCTGCCGCCGATAATCAGTTCAAGACCGGGCTCAGCCTGTTGTTCGACAATGACGCCTTCGATCTCTGCATCGGGATTGTATTCCTTTGCACTGTCGATGATCTTGGTAAATGCGCCAAGGGCTGCTTTCCTGCTGCCGATACCAACGATAACACCGCCGGCATCACTCTTATGTACGATCTGCGGCGAGATGATCTTCATCACCACAGGGCAACCCATTCTCTCGGCCGCAGTCGCAGCATCCTCGCCATTCTTGACGATATTGTACTGGGGGACCGGGATATCGTACTTCCTTAGTAAGTCATAGCCTTCTGCTTCAGTGAGCATTTTCTGGGTCACAGGTTCACCTCAATAATTGCGGTGGTGAATTATTTCATCACCCGCTTTCTGATTGCATGTTGATCTTTGGCGCGGAAATCCCGGTTTTTTGCTGATGGGAATTTTCTGCACACAGGTTTGATCAAAATTTGGCATGACACAATTTAAATTTGCTGAATTATCTGGATAACACGCAATATGTGAAAAGAAGGTGATTTTAACCGATTTTGACAATTCAAACCACAAGATTAATTAGAATTCCTCATTATTGATAATGTAGAATAGAGGGACTCCATGGAAGAAAGCGCACAACTGCAGTCTGCGGCTAAATACTTCACGCCCGATCCTTCCTACCGGGAACACAGCTGGATGGGGGATTATACCTGGACATACAATGAATTCAAGAAAGATCCCGACCAGTTCTGGGATCGGATCGCACGGAAACTTTTCTGGTTCTCCGGCTGGGACAAAGTACGGGAGCTCAATTACCCGTACGCAAAATGGTTCATCAACGGCAAGACCAACATTACGTACAACTGTCTTGACCGGCACGTTTTTGGCGACCGGAGAAACAAGGTTGCCCTTATCTGGAAAGGGGAACGCGAGGGTGAGGAGCAGGTCTTCACGTACCGCCAGCTCTACCGTGAAGTCATGCGGTTTGCAAACGGCTTGAAAAAACTTGGCGTTACCAAGGGAGACCGGGTCTGTATCTATATGCCGGTTATTCCCGAACAGGTTATTGCCATGCTTGCCTGTACCCGTATCGGGGCGATCCACAGTGTCGTATTCGGGGGCTATGGTGCAGCAGCCCTCAACCAGCGCATTGTCGGGGCCGGTGCAAAGATCGTCATTACTGCCGATATGGCAATCCGGCGCGGCAGGTCAATCCCGCTCAAGCATGTTATTGAAGAGGCAATTATCGACGCGCCTACCGTCGAGCACATCATTATCCTCCGGCGCGAACTCCGCACTCCGGTCGAGATCCACAAGGAGATGGAAATCGATTTCTACGAGCTTATGACCGATGTCGGGCCGGAATGCCCGGCCGAAATCATGGATTCTGAGGATCCGCTTTTCATCCTGTATACAAGCGGGACGACCGGTGCCCCGAAAGGAATTGTCCATACCTGCGGGGGATATATGGTCGGTGCCTATTACACCACCAAGTACATATTCGATATCAAGGAAAGCGATGTCTACTGGTGCACGGCCGATCCCGGCTGGATTACCGGTCATACGTATGTCGTCTATGGTCCGCTGTCGGTCGGGGCTACCATTCTCATCGCTGAAGGAACTCCGGATTACCCGGATGCCGGCGCATGGTGGAAAATGGTCGAGGAGTACGGAGTCAGTATCCTCTACACCGCCCCGACTGCGATCCGCATGTTCATGAAACTCGGGCGCGAATGGCCGGATAAATACAATCTTGCGTCATTGAGGATTCTTGGTTCGGTCGGTGAACCGCTGAACCCGGAAGCGTTCGAATGGTTCTATCATGTTATCGGCCGTGATCGCTGCCCCATTGTCGATACGTGGTGGCAGACGGAAACCGGGATGCACATGATAACAACGGTTCTCGGGGAGCCGATGCGACCGGGTTTTGCCGGCAAATCCATTCCGGGCGTTGTCGCGGATGTTGTCGATAAGGACGGGAAGAGTGTCGAACCGGGCAAGAGCGGATTTTTGGTAATAAAAGAACCCTGGCCTGCGATGATGCGGACCGTATACAATAACGACGAGCGTTACCGGAAATACTGGGAAACCATTCCCGGCTGCTACCAGGTAGGGGATCTCGCTATAAAAGGTGAAGACGGGTACATCATGGTCATTGGCAGGTCCGATGACCTGATTGTCGTTGCCGGCCATAACATCGGCACTGCAGAAGTTGAAAGCGCTCTTGTCTCCCACAAGGCGGTTGCAGAAGCCGCCGTTATCGGGAAGCCGGATCCGATGAAGGGCAATACCATCAAAGCCTTTGTTACGCTCCGTGACGGCATCACACCGACCGACCGGTTGAAAAACGAACTCATATACCACGTCCGGATTACGCTCGGGCCTATTGCGATGCCTTCGGAGATTGAATTCCGTGATTCCCTGCCCAAGACCCGGAGCGGCAAGATTGTCCGGCGGGTACTCAAGGCAATCGAGATGGGTGTGGACCCCGGGGATATCTCGACCCTTGAAGAATAAATTTTCCCGGAATTATACCCAACTTTTTAAATACTGTTTTGTGGCATTTATAAATATGAAGGTCAGTCCAGAGGATTCCTTAAAGATAGAAAATATCGTTGCCTCCGCAAAGGTAACCGACTATCTGGATCTCCCCGTGCTTGCATCCAACATAAAAGATGCGGAATACAATAAGAAACGGTTTCCCGGCGTTGTACTCCGTATGCAGGACCCAAAGATCGCCGCGCTGGTATTTGGTTCCGGCAAAGTTGTCCTTACGGGCGCAAAAAGTATCGACAGCTTAAGCAAAGGGCTTAACATCCTTGGGGGACTTTTGCGCAAGCAGGGAATCGATATTCCCAAGAAACTGGATTATAAAATCCAGAATATCGTAACATCCGCCGATCTTGCGACTCCAATCAATCTCAACAAAATTGCGGTTGGATTCAATCTTGATCGCATAGAATATGAACCCGAACAGTTCCCCGGGCTTGTATACCGGCTTGAAAACCCGAAAGTGGTCGTGCTTCTCTTCGGATCGGGCAAACTTATCATCACGGGTGGCAAGGAGCCGGAAGATGCGAAAAAGGCTGTCGTGAAGATCCTTTCCGATCTCCGCAGTCTTGGATTAATCTGATCTTTTTAATTATACCTGTCTTTTTATCATTAAGCATAGCCGAAATCGAAATCTTAATGATATCCAAATAAAATCAATAATATATTATACAATAGGGAAGATCCCTGCGATCAGCATAAGCGGGAATTCAGTAATCCGGAGGTTCATTCAATCCTGTAACCTGCATACTGGGACAATGGCGACAGTTCACAGATTATTTTTATTGGGCGGAATTATATTCTATTTTTAAAAGAGAGCTTGATTGCTGGCCAAAATTATAGAAAATTTTTATACAATACCTATCGCAATATCGACACCTATATATCCGAATTTAGATAAATAAATACTAAAGTTAGTTTCTAACTTGATTGGATGTGATGCATGAGAACTGAAAATGTGATGTATTTTACTGAGAAAGAGGAAGAATTTGCAAACCTCCTCATCGAGATCGGAACCAAGCGGAATGTTGCCAAAGTCCTTGTATTCCTGGCAAACACTCCGGAAGCTACCTCCCGCGCAATCGAACGGGGTACGGATCTCCGCCAGCCTGAAGTAAGCATTGCCATGCGCTACCTTCTCGAACAGGCATGGATCTCCAGCCGCGAGAGCAAGGCAGAGAGCAAAGGACGCCCGGTCAAAATCTACGAACTTGCAAAGCCCATATCCGAAATTATGGACAGCATTGAAAAAGAGAAGAAGAAAGAAGCTACCAACCAGCTTGCGCTTGTCCAGAAATTACGGGACTATATCCGCTGAAGTAATTACCTTACATCTTTTTTGATCGCCGATGATGACGGTTGTCTTGTCGGCATAGGTACAGAAAAGCCCGCTTTCAATGAGTCCGGGGATGCCGGCTATTGCAGATTCCAGCTCTTCCGGCTGTTCAATATCGCCAAAAATGCAATCGACAATAAAGTTCCCGTTATCGCTGATGACCGGGCCGTCTTTTTTGACCGCCTCACGAATTACCGGGCGACAGCCAAATCCCCTGAGCTGCGCCATGACCGGCTGGATTGCAAAGGGCAGGACTTCAACGGGAACCGTCCCGTTTAATCCCGGTACCATTTTCTGATCATCTGCAACGATCACCAGCGTAAACGCAGCTGCGGCAATGATCTTTTCCCGGGTAAGTGCGGCACCCCGTCCCTTGATAAGCCGGAGTTGCGGGTCAATCTGGTCTGCACCATCCACTGCAATATCTATAGTCGGATGATCATCAAGGGATGTGAGCGGGATGCCGTACTCCCGTGCCCGTATTGCCGTCTGGAACGATGTCGGGATACCCGAGATATCAAGACCTTCCCGGATCCGGAGGGATAGCCGCTCGATCATGTAATAGACCGTCGAGCCGGTTCCAAGGCCCACAATCATACCATCTTCAATCATATCCGCAGCCAGGTATCCGGCTGCGCGTTTTGCCGCCGCAAGCGCATCTGCATCGCTGGACATTCAAGTCTACATATCGGGTTATACCCTAATTAAAACTGGTGCTTTTTCTGCATTCACGACTTAAGAAAAAAAATATTTTTTCGGGTATCCTGGTAATTAAAGAAAAATATCCCTGGCCTGACGGTCAGCTGCATAGGCCGTGCAGTCGAGGGTTATGGGGGTAATGGATACGTTTCCCTTCCTGACCGAGTGTACATCCGTTCCTTCATCGGCATCTTCAACAAGCGGCCCGTTGATCCAGAAATACGGGCGGCCCCGGGGATCCAGGCGCTTCTCGACCCCGGTATGGAAGAGCTTGTTTGCAAGCCGGGTGATCTCGTATCCACCTTTGACAACGGAGGGAATATTGACATTGATGACATCGGCATTCGGGCAGAATCCCCGTTCAAGAATACGGGCCGTAACATCCTGTACAATTTTCTTTGCTGCATCAAAACTATGGCTGAGATGGCGCGGATCGTCAAACTTGTCGCCCTGGTCTTCAACCTGGAGGGAGAACGCAATGCCCTTGGTTCCCTGGTTCGAACCTTCAAGTGCGGCACCAACGGTACCAGAGGTCATGATGGATTCCGTGGATAAGTTTTCACCAATATTGATCCCGCTGACAATAAGATCCGGGTTAAGTTTCAGGGAGTACAGGCCGATAATCACGGCATCGGTCGGCTTTCCTGCAACAGACCAGGCCGGCTGGCCGTTCATGATCACCTGGTTTGCCCGCAGCGGTTCAAAGATTGAGATCGACCTGCCGACAGCGCTCTGCTGCGTTGCCGGGGCAACGACGGTAACATCTGCAATCGGGGTGAGCGCATCATAGGCTGCCCAGAGTCCGATAGAACTTACGCCATCATCATTGGTTAGCAGGATAGAAGGTCTCATGTGCATCAGGATTGCCCGCAGGAACACAAATAGTTCACCGATCGGACAAAGGTAATTTTCTTTGAGAGCCAAACAATGCTGGATGAAAGTACTGCTTGCCGAGTACACCACTGCCCATGAGCCCGCACTTGCCGATGAAGGCAGGGCAATGGTTGAAGTCCTGCAATTGAGTTTTGAACGATCGGGTTATGAAGTAGTCCTGCCGGGAAACGGGGATTTCAATGAAGAAATCCGGCGTCTTGCACCGGAATGCGATATGGGCCTTGTGATCGCCCCGGATAAATTATTATCGCGCGCTACCATGATTCTCGAACAGTTCACGCACAATCTCGGCTGTGGCGATCTTCCTGCAGCGCTCTGCGCCAATAAAAAACAGACCTCTGCCATCCTCCGTACTCATGGCATTCCCGTACCGGATGAACCCGGGATGGGGAAACGGGTAATCAAACCGGTCCATGGTTGCGGCTCGCAGGGTGTGCGGATATCGGAAAGCCCGGTCGATTCCGGTGAATTCTCCCAGCAATATATCGACGGGGAACATTATTCAGTCAGCATCGTGGCAAGCAGGGTCGTTGGCGAGGCATGTCTTTACTTTTCCGGCAATCCCCCGCTTGTTCTTGCAGTAAACCGGCAACTGATCGATATTGGAACTGACGGGGCAATACAGTACCTTGGCGGGGAGACTCCCGTCCACCCGGCCCGGGAACAGGAGATTATCGATACTGCCGTCCGTGCCATCAACGTACTGGGATGCCAGGGCTACTGTGGTGTCGATGTTGTTGTTTCCGACAAGGTGTACGTAGTCGATGTCAACCCGAGAATTACGACAAGCATTGTCGGCATCGTTTCCTGCATGGAAGAAGAGATTGCACATCTCCTTGTTGCAGCATCAAAAGGAGAAGGCCCCAATACGGTCCATCTGACCGGCCGGGTCATGTTCGATACTCACGGAAAGGTAACCCGCGTATGATCGGTATTGATGTCGGCGGAGCAAATCTCAAGGTTGTTGACGGCGCGGGAAAGGTTCATATCCATTATTGCCCCCTCTGGCAGGATGCGCCAATCGCTGAGCTGCTTATGCCCTACAATACATTACCTGATGAACCGGTTGCTGTTGTCATGAGTGGCGAACTAGCAGATTGTTTCCGCAACAAAAATGAGGGCATCGGGTTTATTGTCGATGAAGTCAGGACCGCATTCCCAAAAGCCCTGTTTTATGGTACGGATGCCCGGTTCCACAATGGACCGGCCCCGCAGCTTGCTGCTGCCAACTGGCTTGCCTCTGCAGATTTCCTGCGGGAAAAATATCCGGATGCGATCCTGCTCGATATCGGGAGTACGACTGCCGATATTATTCCCTTACCCCGGTTCGATCGGTTGCTCGGACTTACGGATCTCAAACGACTCCAGGCCGGCTATCTCCGGTACACCGGAATGCTCCGGACCAATATCGCAACGCTTCTTTCAGAAGTTGTCCTGGATGGAATTGTAACACCGGTCAGTACAGAATATTTTGCATCAAGTGCGGATGCCCATCTTGTCCTGGATCATATTTCTATTGCGGATTATTCTTCAGATACGGCAGATAAAAAAGAAAAAACCCTTGAAGCCTCCCTGCGCCGGCTGGCACGGGTCGTCTGTGCCGATCTCGAAGAGACGGGAACCGATGGTGCCCTGCAGGTTGCCCGGGCATTCTGGGAAAAACAGCGGAACGTCATTTTGAATCAGGTCATCAAAGTACAAAATGAAACCGGGGCAGAACGGATAATCGTTGCCGGTATTGGATCCCAGCTCTTTGCAAAAGAACTCAGCGCAATCGACCTGACACAGGAACTCGGTCATGTTGCTGATGCGCTCCCGGCATTTGCAGTCCGGGAAATCCTGGCCCGGGAAACTGGTGTACCGGAATAATTGTATAAAAAAATTCTGCGGTTTTTTAATGAGACGGGAGATGGGGTGAACGGGTCATGAAATCGTGGCAGATCAGCATCATTCTCATGGCGGGTTCCCTTATCCTTTCCGCGTTATTCTGGCTTTTGCATCTTCCGTTCTTCTTTGCCTTTCTCTTCATTCCCCTCATCCCGTTCTTTTCCCGGGACCGGAAGCTGAAGCGCTGCCCGGTGTGCGGATGGGAAACCACAGGCAGCGAGCGCTTCTGCCCCTTTGATGCGACTCCCCTCACTGGTCCGGGCAGCAAGGGACGAGAGCGAGAGGATTGAGAACGGAATCCGCATGCCGAAAACTTCAGCCGTGTTGATATTCCCGAAGTGTGCAAGATTATAATTCCGGCAACTGCTCCGGTCAACAAGTACACCCATGATCTCAAGGGCTTTTGCTACCCGGTTTCTTGGCATGGTTGCTGCAAGGGTGATACAGAGATCGACAACCGGGGATCCAAGCCGGGTGTCCGGATAAAACGGTTCATCAGCATAACAGAGACTCCGGCAGTTTTTGCAGGAGAACCGCTTTACCTTCACCATAATTTTTCGTTCCCGATCATTCTCAATAAGAACCGCGAATTTTTTCTCTCGCGTATCATATCCCAGCACGGGACCCCCGCAGTAAGGGCATGCCGACAGTTCGGAGAACATAACCTGGTCAAACTGTGCGAGCGCAGTCTGCACAAGATCTGAAACCATAGGGGGGATACGAAGGGATTTAATAGGGCATCAGCTCTTAATTACTGGTAGATCGGTGATAATGATTCCGGGCTCATTGCGCGTTCGGAACATGAATTACTATCCTCTTTATAAGCAATCCGATAAATACCCACCGATAATAATCAAATCATTGTCATAAACCATATATATTTAATAATGACCTCATGTCAATCTTTTTTGTCTGAGGTAAGAACATGGATCTCAAGTATGTACCAAGCACCTGTCCGTATTGTGGAACAGGCTGCGGAATAAACCTTGTCGTAAAGGACGGCAAGGTCACCGGGATTTCCCCCTGGCAGCGCAACCCAATCAACGAGGGTAAAGTCTGTATCCGGGGCAACAAGTCCTTTGAGTTTGTCAACAGTGAAAACCGGCTTACTACACCACTCATCCGGAAAGATGGAACGCTGGTCGAAGCAAGTTGGGATGATGCATTCAGGGAAATTGCAGCAAAACTCAAAAGCGTAAAGGCCGAGGAGATTGGCTGCGTCGCATCTGCCCGGACCTGCAATGAAGACAACTATGTTTTCAGGAATTTTGCAGTAAACGTTCTCAAAACTGCAAACATCGATTATTGCGGCCGTCGCTGCAATGCCGATGCGGTCGCCGGCCTTACCGAAGCATTCGGTGAAGGTGCCATGACCAACTCCATTAAGGATATCGGGGATGCAAAAGCAATCCTTGTTATCGGCAGCAATCCTCTTGAAGAGAACCCGCTTGCCGGCCGGCAGATCATCCTGGCACAGAAAAACGGTGCAAAGGTTATCGTTGCCGATGCCCGGACCCACGCAACTGCACAGATTGCTGATCTCCATGTTGCAATCAATCCCGGAACGGAAGTTGCATTCGTCAACGGGATTATCAACGGAATTCTTGCAGTAGGAAAGGAGAACAAGCAGTTCATTTCAGCAAAAACCCGGGACTTTGATAAATTCAAGGCCGTTGTTTTCGGTGCAGCATATTCTGCCGACAGTGTTGCAAAGATTTGCGGTATTGCTGCTGATGCGGTTACTAAATCTGTTGAAATCTATACTGCTGCAGTTCCAGCCGCCGTTATCACCTCCGCAGGCGCAACTTCCGGCGATCTCGTCCGGGCATGTGCAAACCTCCAGCTGGTCACCGGTAATGTCGGTGTTGCAGGTTCCGGCCTGAATCTTCTTCGTGGCAAGGCCAATGCCCAGGGTGCATTCGATGTCGGATGCTCCCCGGCAGCGGGCGGTCTTAGCGTTCCTGCCATGATAGATGCTGCTGCCGCAGGTAAGATCAAGGCGATGTATATCGTTGGCGAGAATATTGCCTCAGCCGGTGCAGAAGTTACCGATGCCCTCAAAAAACTTGACTTCCTTGTTGTCCAGGATATGTTCCTGACCCCCACCGCAGAGCAGGCTCACGTTGTTCTCCCCTCAGCTTCCTTTGCAGAGCGCGACGGAACACAGACCAACAGCGAGCGAAGAGTCCAGAAAGTCCGCAAGGCAATCGAGCCGGTCGGATCTTCAAAGGCAGACTGGCAGATCATCTGCGAACTTGCAAAAGAAATGGGCAGCGAGAAAGACTTTGCCTATACCGGCGCCGAACAGATCTTTTCAGATATTGCAAAAAACGTTCCCGCATATGCTGGTATCACATATGGAAACCTTGAAAGACCCGAAGCAGTCCAGTGGCCCGCAGCCGGCGGAAAATATGGTACCGCAATCCTGTTTGCGGACAAGTTTGCAACCAAGGATGGCAAGGCAGCATTCGCTGCAGTCGAGTATAAACCGGCCGAACCTGCCGGTGCAGAATTCCCGTTTGCGGTCGCTGTCCAGTGGCCGATGGGAACCCTGTCGTTAAACACGGAATCGATTCTCCGCGAATGGCCGGAACCGGTCGTCATCATCAACAAGGCTGATGCTGCCGGACTCGGCATTGCTGATGGCCAGAAGGTCCGGGTCTCCGGAAAGACCGGCATGGCTGAACTTGCAGCCAAAGTAACAACCGAGATCAAACAGGGCGTCGTTTCTCTGCCGGTTCGATCTGTTGCTGCGGTCAAACTCGAAAAAATAACGGAGGGGGCATAACATGACAAAGAAAGGCGACATGCTCTATGCATGGACCAATGATGCAGAGATCCAGAAGAAAGCCGAACTCGGTGGTGCTGTTACCGCCCTGTGGAAATATGCTCTCGAATCAAAGGCAGTCGATGCAATTCTTGCAATCCGTAAGGGCAAGGATCTCTACGATGCCCAGCCGGTCCTGATTACGGATCCAAAAGAACTTGCATCAACAGCCGGTTCTCTCCACTGCGGTACGCTCCTGCTTCCGAAGCTTGTCAAGAAATATCTTGACGGTGCCGAGAACATGAAGATCGGAGTCACGGTCAAGGGTTGCGATGCGATGGGATTCTACGAACTTGCCAAGCGCAAGCAGATCAACCTTGACAATATCATCATGATAGGTGTCAACTGCGGAGGATCGGTCAGCCCGGTTCTTGCCCGAAGGATGATCGCTGACAAGTATGGTGTTGACCCGGACACGGTTCACAAGGAAGAGATCGACAAGGGCCAGTTCATTATCGAATATGAAGGCGGCCACAAGGGAATCACGGTCGATGAACTCGAAGAGCACGGGTACGGCCGTCGTTCAAACTGCCGCCGGTGCAAGATGAAAGTCCCGCGCCAGGCAGATCTTGCCTGCGGTAACTGGGGAGTTATTGGCGAAAAGGCCGGCAAAGCAACGTTTGTCGAAGTCTGCTCTGAGAAGGGTGCGAACCTGATTAACGGCGCTGTCAAGGCAGGGGTTCTCGCAACCGAAGCCCCGAACCCGAAAGGTCTTGATATCCGCGGGAAAGTCGAAGGTGCCATGCTCAAGCTTGGCGACAAGTGGCGCAAGCACGACTTCGAAGCACTCGGCGAAGGAACTGACCGTATCCGGAAGATCATGAGCGAGACGTCCCGCTGTATCAAGTGCTACTCATGTATCTCGGCCTGCCCGATCTGTTACTGTGTCGATTGCACGACCAAGAACCCGGCATACATCACTCCCGGGGAGGTTCCGCCCGGTTTCATGTTCCACCTCATCCGGTTTGCCCACATCGCCGACTCCTGTGTCAACTGCGGCCAGTGCCAGGAACTCTGCCCTTCAGAGATCCCCAATGCACTCTTCATGCACGCCCAGCAGGTTGAACTTGAAAAGATGTTCGGCCATGTGCCCGGTGTCAGCATGGAACTTCCGCTCATGGCATTTGCCGAAGAACGGACCGAACGGGCCCGGCTCAACAATACCGGCAGCGACATGATCTACGAGAACGTGTTCAAACCCTACAAATCATAATTTTTTCTGGAATTTTTGCTTCGTTGAAATCCTTTGAAATAATGATGGGGGCTGATGCCCCCATACCCCCGGTTGTGATGAACGGCAGTCGCCCCGAAGGGCGCCCCGCGGCGGCATCAATTTTGTTTTTGATGAAACAATTCTTTGTTGGAGTATCCCTTCCAGGTAATACAGAGGCATCGCCTCCGCCCCCGCCCCCCTGGGGGCAGGGCTGGCGCAAGGGGGAGTAATCGAAGTAGGAAACCGGTATTCTACAGAACAAAAAAATTCTTCCATAGCGATTCATGTTTTTTTAGAGAGCATTTCCTATAACTATTATGAATTGTTGAAATGTGTAAAGCTTCATTTGTAATTTTGAATGCATAATCCCAAAAATCAACAAATTCCGGTATCTGCGCGGCATATTTATTGAAATGGGGTTATGAAATTATTACTTATTGATTTTATTTCCCCAGTTAACCAATATATTTGATTGAGGTTTTCAGGTTCCTCTTCTCCCACCCACCAATATTCATCATTTTCCGCCCTGAAATCAGCAACCTTAAATAATGACCTGCCAGACTTTTCCTTGTTCAGAGGTGTGAATATGGAATTCAGTTATGTACCAACAACGTGTCCGTATTGCGGAACCGGTTGTGGCTTCAATCTTGTTGTCAAGGACAAGAAGGTTGTCGGAGTCCAGCCATGGCACCGCAATCCGGTCAACGAAGGAAAGCTCTGCCCAAAGGGCAACTATGCATGGGAATTTATCAACAGTCCGGATCGTCTGACAAAGCCGCTCATCAAGAAGGATGGCAAGTTTTCTGAAGCCAGCTGGGACGAAGCATATAAATTGATCGCTTCCAAGTTCAAGTCCTACAAGGGTGACGAAATCCAGTGCCTGTCATCTGCCCGTGTCTCGAATGAAGAGAACTACCTGATGAATAAATTTGCACGGGCTGTTCTCAAGACTCCCAACATCGACCACTGCGCCCGGCTCTGTCATGCTTCGACCGTTGTCGGTCTTGCCGGGGCATTCGGCTCCGGTGCGATGACCAATTCCATCGAAGATATCGGCGAATCCAAGTGTGTTTTTGTCATTGGCAGCAACACATTCGAGAACCACCCGCTCATCGGCCGGCAGATCATGCTTGCCCGGCAGCGTGGAGGAAAAGTCATTGTTGCCGACCCGCGGCTTACCCCGACTGCAAAACAGGCTGACCTGTATATGCAGTTCCACTCAGGAACCGATGTGGCAATTTTCAACGGCCTGATGCAGCATATCATCAGGAACGGCTGGGAGGACAAGGACTTCATCAAGAACCGCACGAAAGATTACGAAAAACTCAAGGACGTTGTCATGCAGGATAAATACAGCCTTGAGAATGTTTCCAAAATCTGTGGCATACCCGCTTCACAGCTTGCAACCGCAGCGGAGTGGATTGCAAAAGCCGAATCAAGCAATATCCTCTATTCGATGGGTATCACCCAGCACACGACCGGCGTCGACAATGTCAAGTCAACGGCAAACCTCCAGATGCTGACCGGCAACATCGGCAAAAGGGGCGGAGGGGTCTGCGCACTCCGTGGCCAGAACAACGTGCAGGGTGCCTGCGATATGGGTGCACTACCCAATGTATACAGCGGCTACCAGGCAGTCATCAACTCGGACTTCCAGAAAAAGATGAAAGAAGCATGGGGTGTCTCCGAAATAGCCGAAGGAAAAGTCGGGTACACAGTAACCGAAATGATAAATGTCCTAGCTGACACGCCAGGCAAACTCAAGTGCCTCTATATCATGGGCGAGAACCCGATGATTTCTGACCCTGATCTCCACCATGTCGAAAAGGGCTTGAAAAATGCAGAATTCATTGTCGTGCAGGACATTTTCCTGACCGAGACCGCCCAGATGGCTGATGTTGTCCTGCCGGCTACGTGTTATGCAGAAAAGGACGGTACGCAGACCTCGACCGAGCGCCGGGTCCAGAAGTGGAGAAAGGCACAGGATCCCCCGGGTGAGGCACGACTTGACTGGCAGATCATCTGCGAGCTTGCAAAAGAGATGGGATATGAAAAGCAATTCACCTACAAGAATTCTGAAGAGATCTTCAACGAGATCGCAAAAGTCACTCCATCCTATGGCGGCATGAGCTATGCACGGCTCGAAAAGCCCGAAGCGCTCCACTGGCCCTGCCCGACTGCAGACCACCCCGGAACCCCGATCCTGCACAAGGAAAAATTCACCCACCCGGACGGTCTTGGTGTTTTCACACCCATTGAATTCAAATACCCGGCTGAAGTCCCGGACAATGATTTCCCGGTCATCCTGACGACCGGCCGATGCATCTGGCAGTGGCACACCGGCTCAATGACCCGCCGCTCTCCAAGCCTCGAGCGTGAAGAACCGACAGGCTGGATTGAAATCAATGATGAAGATGCAAAAGAATGGGGCATAAAAGACAAGGAAATGGTCAGGGCAGTTTCCCGCCGTGGCGAGATTACAATCGGCGCCCGCGTGACAAAGGGCATCAAGAGAGGCGAAGTCTTCATACCGTTCCACTTTGTTGAATGTGCTGCAAACATTCTGACGAACAATGCACTCGACCCGACTGCAAAGATCCCCGAGTTCAAGGCATGTGCTTTGAGAATCGAGAAGATCAGGGAGGCCTGAACATGACAAAGAAAGGCGATATGCTCTACGCATGGACCAATGACGCAGAGATCAAGAAGAAAGCAGAGCTCGGCGGTGCGGTTACCGCACTCTGGAAACATGCCCTTGAATCCAAGATGGTCGACGGGGTTCTTGTTATAACCAAAGGAACCGATCTCTACGATGCAAAGCCGGTATTTATTACCGACGCAAAAGAACTAGCCAGCACGGCCGGTTCCCTCCACTGCGGAACCCTTCTCCTTCCAAAACTCATCAAGAAATACTTTGACGGTGCCGAGAACCTGAAAATCGGTGTCACCGTCAAAGGTTGCGATGCGATGGCATTCTACGAACTTGCCAAGCGCAAGCAGATCAACCTTGACAACATCATCATGATCGGTGTCAACTGCGGAGGATCGGTCAGCCCGGTTCTTGCCCGGAAGATGATTGCCGACAAGTATGGTGTTGATCCGAATGCGGTCCACAAGGAAGAGATCGACAAGGGTCAGTTCATCATCGAGTACGAAGGAGGCCACAAGGGCATTTCCGTTGACGAACTCGAAGAAGCAGGCTACGGGCGCAGGTCAAACTGCCGCCGCTGCAAGATGAAAATCCCCCGTCAGGCAGATCTTGCCTGCGGCAACTGGGGAGTTATCGGCGACAAAGCCGGCAAAGCAACCTTTGTTGAAGTCTGCTCCGAGAAAGGTGCAAACCTGATCAACGGTGCAGTCAAAGCCGGTGTTCTCGCAACCGAAGCCCCGAACCCGAAAGGTCTTGATATCCGCGGGAAAGTCGAAGGTGCCATGCTCAAGCTTGGCGACAAGTGGCGCAAGCACGACTTCGAAGCACTTGGCGACGGAAAAGACCGGCTTAAGAAGATCATGAGCGAGACCTCCCGCTGCATCAAGTGTTACTCATGTATCTCGGCCTGCCCGATCTGCTACTGTGTTGACTGCACGACCAAGAACCCGGCCATGGTGACGCCCGGAGAAATCCCGCCGAACTTCATGTTCCATCTCATCCGGTTTGCCCACATCGCCGACTCCTGTGTCAACTGCGGCCAGTGCCAGGAACTCTGCCCGGCAGAGATCCCCAATGCACTCTTCATGCATGCCCAGCAGGTCGAGCTCGAAAAGATGTTCGGCCATGTGCCGGGTGTCGACATGGAACTCCCGATCCTCGCCTTTGCTGAAGAGCGGACCGAACGGGCCCGGCTCAACAATACCGGCAGCGACATGATCTACGAGAATGTGTTCAAGGCGCTTCCCAAATAAATTTCAAAAAATTTTTAACCCAATAAAATACTCTACAATGATCACCAACCGGTGGTTTCCATTGCCCTGTTTCCCCGGTTGCGATATTGCCTCAGACAGCAATGCATCACTATCGCTGCAAAATTACCGGGCGGAATACGGTGAGACAGGCAACAGTCTCACCACGTTCCATATTCTGATTCACTTTTGGTTAACCGGAATCCGTTATACTCATGCCCGGGTTTTCTCATCCGGATTATACACACTGCCAGAATAACCTGTAGCCGACGGTATAATCCTGCAATACCCTGACTGCGCGCAAGCCTCAAACCGGCAATACGACAATAATTTATTTTTTTTTATAGATGGGAAATGCCCGGGAGACTGGAAAAAAACCATGAGAATTCACAAAAGTTAGTATTTTTTACTTAACCTCCCATGCTCGTGCATAAAAATTTCCATTCCTGTATGAACCCGGATTCGCGAACAATTCGAAAATTATTAATAAGCACACAAAAGAGAGTAATTTGTCCTACGACTAGTGATATAATACGTTGCTGGTATAGGTGGACAATTCAGAGGTGTGTTAAAAAATGGTGTTTCATCCTCCGGTAGCTATCACTGCAAAAGCAGGAGATGCCGGTAAGTACAAAGTAGGCCTGCCCGCATGGAACATGCTCCTTCGTGGGTTCATGGCTGGTGCATATATCGCCATGGGTGGTGCTCTTGCAACGGTCTGTTCAACCGGACTGATGGCCTCCGACGCCGCACTGCGGTACGGTACTGCCAGTGCAGGTTTCTCCCAGCTCATCACGGGAGCAGTCTTCCCGGTCGGGCTTATTATCATCGTCCTCACCGGTGCAGAACTCTTCACGGGTGACGCGATGCTTGCCCCGATGGCAGCATTCATCCACAAGATCAGCTGGGCACAGATCCTCAATCTCTGGGTCTGGGTATATATCGGAAACCTGATCGGATCCATTGTCTTTGCCTACATCATGGCATACGGCCCGTTCGTATCGTTTGACGCTGCAGGAACCGCAACCGTTACTGCGTTTGGTTCCCGTGCGATTGCCATTGCAAGTGCCAAGGTCAGTTATGTCGGCCTCATGGGCATGTGGTCTGCGTTCCTCAAGGCAATAGCTTGTAACTGGCTCGTCAACCTCGCCATCCTGCTCGGTATCTGTGCAGATGATCTTATCGGCAAGTTCTTTGGTATCTGGTTCCCGATCATGGCCTTCGTTTCCTCAGGATTCGAACACTGTGTCGCAAACATGTACTTCATCCCCGCCGGTATCTTCACCCAGGGATTCATCACGGATCCTGCAAAAATTAACATGGGTCTGAACTGGGTCACCATGTGGACCAGCAATGTTATCATCGTCACCATCGGCAACGTCGTTGGTGGGCTGCTCTTTGTCGGCATCCTTTACTGGGTCGCATTCCGCAAAGAGATCGCAGCACTGAAGTAGATTAGACCCCAACATCTTTTTTCATGAAAATTAACAATATCAACATCAAATTATCCATTCTCCCGATCCTGGTCTTTCTGATCTTTACAGTCGGACTTATCTTACTCTCGTTCTTCGGCCCGGAAAGCATGGCAGTCGTAATCCGTGGAAATCTTTACTGGATGATCCCGGTTCTTATCCTGCTGCTGATCATTCCGATGGTTCTCAACTACATGAGCCGGAGCGAGTATGACCGGCTTATCCCGTATTACGAAGTTGAGGCAAAGAATGTCCGGATCAAACTTATCAACGAGAGCATGATCGGCAAGATTGTCAGGATTGAAGGAGTTGTGGAACGTACGCATTTCCAGTTCCTGAACCGGCCCCAGTATGTTGTCGCCGACCGTTCAGGTGAGATCTCCGTCAAGATGTTCACGAGCCCGGATGAGGACGTGAAGGTCAACGATGTTGTCGAAGTTCTCGGCCAGGTCATCAAGCGCTACATTGCAACCGGCGATCCGGTTATCAACTGTGTCTCCATCCGGAAGCTTAACAAGAAAATTGAGACTGCTTCAGCATCCGGTAAAAAAACCAGGGATGATTAAACCCCGGGTCCGTTCCCTGCATCACAGGAATAACCGGCATTTTTCTTTTTTATACGATAGTTCCAGACCCGGAAACAAATCTCTCTCCTGCAATACCGGGATAAAAACCGTGTGCAACTAAATAGTATAACCATCTTAATAAAATTAACAACCGGTCAATTTCGTCGCCTGAATTCCCGGTCCCTTCGTGCCTATGTACCGATTCAAGAACCTGATCGATCCCTATAAACGGGTACTTTTCATTGCCATAGTTGTCGGAATCATATCGGGATTTGGATCGCTCCTGTTTTATGAAGGGCTGAAATGGGGCTCCCAGTTCTTCATGGGCTACTTGCTCAACTACAATATGCCGCTTGAGGGTGAAAGCCCTGCCATGATTGCCCAGTGGTCTGCGCCCGGGAACATGTTCCTCATTCTCCCCCTGCTCTGCGCCGGTGCTTTGGCATCCGGGCTGCTCATCACCTATCTTGCACCCGAGGCAGAAGGGCATGGGACCGATGCAGCAATCAAGGCATTCCATTCGGACGGGAAAATCCGGCGGAGAGTTCCGTTTCTCAAGGCAATAACGGCTATCCTGACCATATCCACCGGGGGAAGTGCAGGCAGGGAAGGACCGGCAGCACAGATCTCAGCCGGGTTTGGCTCGATGGTTGCAGATTACTTCAACCTCTCTCCAAAGGAACGCCGGCTTGCCCTCACGACCGGTATCGGCGCCGGGATCGGGACCATTTTCAAGGCACCGCTGGGCGGGGCAGTTCTTGCTGCTGAAATCCTGTATATCCGGGATTTCGAGGCTGAAGCGATTATACCCTCATTCCTTGCATCGATTATCGGGTACTCGATCTTCGGCCTCTTCGAAGGATTCGATCCGATATTTGCCCTTATGCCGATATCGTGGAATATCTGGCAGCTCCCGTTCTTCCTGCTTCTCGGAATTGCCTGTGCTCTTATCGGACTCCTGTATATATCGGTCTTTTACGGTACCCGGGATTTTTTTGCCCGGGTTTTCAGGGACCGCAATCTTCCCCCCTACCTAAAACCCGTCAGCGGGGCATTCATTCTTGGGGTCATTGTCATAACGCTCTCCCTGATCTCTCCCGATACCCAGATGCTGGGTCTTGCCGGGCTTGGAACAGGATACGGGTTTGTCCAGCTCTCGCTCTTTACCATGGTTCCGCTGGCGGTCCTGATCTTCCTCCCGTTCATGAAAATCCTTACCACTTCCCTGACGCTTGGCTCCGGAGGAAGTGGGGGTGTTTTTGCGCCGGGCCTGACGATCGGAGCGGCAACCGGCGGGGCTGTCGGGATGATCCTGCATATCCTCTACCCGCAGCTTGTTCCGCTTGAAACCGTCCCGGTCTTTGGCATTGTCGGCATGATCGCACTCTTCGGATCGATTGCCAATGCGCCGATTGCAGTCCTGATCATGGTTGTCGAGATGATGGGCAACTTCTCGCTTCTCGTTCCTGCAATGGCAGGGGTCGGGATCGCCTACCTGATAACCGGGGGCAGAACGATTTACCGCGAACAGGTTGCAACCAAAGCCCAGTCCGGGGCCCATCACGACGAATTCGGCAAACGGGTGCTCGAGCAGATCCTTGTCCGGGAGGCAATGATCCAAAAAGAGCGGGTCATTACCATTTCACCGGGAGATCCGGTCCAGAAAGTCGATACGCTCATCGACCAGACCACGCACACCGGTTATCCCGTGATTGATACAGGCCGGCTTGTCGGCATTATCACCAAATGCGATGTCCAGCATGTCAGGAACGGAACCGGCCTGACCACACCGGTCCAGGATGCCATGACCCGGAACCTTATTGTCGTATCCCCGGAAGATACCATGGAAAATGCAATGCGCCTGATGATGCTCCACAATATCCATCATCTCCCGGTTATCGATCCTGATAACCCGGACCAGATGCTCGGCTTCCTCACCCGGACCAACATGATGCAGATCTATGCCCGGGCCTGCCGGTTGATCTGAGTAGTGCCGGGAATTTATTACCCGATCCATAAATACGGGCAACGGCAATTCGCAGTTTATTTTATTTTTTTTTTGACCAGCCCCTCCATAGGTTCTTCCGGGTAAGTGACAGAATACCCAATAATACGGAGAATTGTTTCTCCAGGATTGGAGTACGGAATTTTGATCCCGGTACGAATTAAAAAAAAGAATGCCGGAAATGATTCATTACACCCGGAATCATCACCGGTGACCGGATGCCATTACAGGGTAATAAACGGATACTTGCATGCGAGAAGGATATCATCCATATCATAGGTTCCGGATAACGGCGGGGTTGCAGCAAGTGAGGAAAGGGCAACAATCGATACCGGGATTTGCATCCCGCATACTTCCACGGAGGGTACTTCCGGCAATGGCATCAGGGCATAGTTCCGGACACTCCAGCGATCGACAGAAACGCCCATTTTTCTCATATACCGCGAAGCTCGCGAGTGGGGCATGATTTCAGAAAGGGAGCGGCAGAGATCAACAAGGGGAGATCCAATCCGGGTGCCCGGGTAGAATGGTTCAACAGGGGTAGGAGTATTGCCGCATTTACGGCAATATGAACGCTGGATAATTACCTGCACCGGACTGGGATTGTTATCTTCGATCAGGATCGCAAACCGTTTTTTGCGTTCATCATACCCGGAGAGGGACCCGCCACAAAACCGGCAGGTGCTGCCATTGTGAAACCTGACGCCATCGCATACCCGGAGCGCGGTATGAATAAACCCAGTAAGGAGTGGGGGAATTTTACGGATTTTCACATACAAACCCCCAACCGGAATTATCGTTTCCGACGGTAAAGACCGCAAGCCCGCTAATAATATCCTGAACAATTTTTTCATTCATTTGAAATAACCCCAAATTATTCACCATTTTTTAATGAAATCTCACAACATATAAATAATATTTTTACCGTGATCTTTAATCAAGCAAAATTGATTAACCAATTTTGCATTTTATCATCTTCATTGGTGTGTAAACATGGATGTTGCGGCCATTTTTCAGCCGGGACTTCCGTGAGTGTGTGTGGTGAAAAAATGAATGATAGTCTGAGTACTCTTAAGTATGTACCCACGACCTGCCCCTACTGCGGGGTAGGCTGTGGCCTGAACCTTGTCGTCAATGACGGCAAGTTAGTAGGTGTAGAACCGTATAAGCGGAGTCCCGTCAACGAAGGCAAACTCTGTCCCAAAGGAGCCAGCTGCTGGGAAGCAGTCCAGCACCCCGACCGGTTAACCAAACCGTTGATCAAGAAAGGCGACAAGTTCGAAGAAGCCTCATGGGACGAAGCGCTAGACCTTATAGCAAAGAAATTCAAAGAAACGTCCGACAAGTTCGGCCCCAAATCGCTCGGGTTCCATGTCTCGTGCCGAACCGTCAACGAAGACTGCTACGCCATGCAGAAATGGGCGCGGGTCGCATTCCAGACCAACAACATCGACAACTGCGCCCGGATCTGTCACGGACCGTCGGTCGCCGGGTTATCGCTCTGTTTT
>Ga0074198_1000370_pt1 | contig 51086 bp, 43 predicted proteins | sample EPASupsiteSAE323_FD_64527 | JGI IMG/M metagenome (GOLD analysis project Ga0074198, IMG submission 64527) | Bioremediated contaminated groundwater from EPA Superfund site, New Mexico - Sample SAE3-23 | ecosystem: Environmental > Aquatic > Deep subsurface > Groundwater > Contaminated ... | reverse complement strand
GCGACGAATATTAGTTTAACACATTGTTTTGTTTATGTCAACATGTTATTTTTTCTTTTCCGCCAGACCAACTGGCAACTCATTTATATTACCATAAGCCTATAATAGTGTCAACTACTATTTATCTTTATTTGTCTATTTTTCCTCTTTGTCTGCTCTTCTTCATTATATGGTATAATAATATGAAATTGATCCGTATCGGTAGTTCTCCATGAAGCTCTACTATTTAATATAGTAAATCATAAAAAAGGATGATGTAGATGAAGTTAAAGTTTTTCACATTTATATTTCTTTGTTTTGCACTTTTTTTACTCAATGGTTGTAAAACCAATGCTATTCCCTACATCGACTTTACCCAAGCCTCTGAAAATTCTCTTATTAACAATAAAAATGATTCTGATCAGCGACCCATTCTTATTGCTTTAGCAGCTGTAATGTCTCCTCATGAAACAATTGGCTATTATCGTAAAATCGCAGACTATGTCTCCAGCAAAACAGGTCGTAAGGCTATACTCGTACAGCGCAAAACCTACGCTGAAGTCAATATGCTACTCGCTAATGGTGATGTCGATATTGCATTTTTATCAACAGGTGCCTATAGTTCTTATCGCGGTATGAATGAAATTGAATTATTTGTTATGGCCGAGCACTCAGGTAATTCTTTATATACAGCAGAAGTTATTGTTCATAAGGATAGCGCTATTCGAACGATTGCGGATTTAGAGGGCAAAGTGTTTGCTTTTACTGATCCTCTTAGTTATTCGGGTCATATGGTTATCGAAAACTATCTCAGACAGCACAATAACATTCCAGAAAAATACTTTAGTCGCTATTTTTATACCTATAGTCATGATAAATCTCTGTGGGCAGTTGCAAATAAAATCGCAGATGGTGCGAGCTTTGATAGCCAAATTTATGAGTATGCTAAAGAAAAAACGCCCGATCTTGTATCAAATGTTCGCATTATTGCTTCACTAGATCCAGCCCCAACAGGGCCTATTGTAATCAGTAAAAAAATTAAAACCGAACAAAAGGAACAATTACGCCAGATTTTTCTTACAATGCATGAAAATCCAGAAGTATCTGAGGCTCTGCAAGGTCTAGTCATTGATAAATTTGTTATCCCAACCCCTAAGCTTTATGAACCGCTGCGAAAATTATATGATCGGACGAGTATCATATTATGAAATGGTTACGAAAATTAAGTATTTATTATAAAATTAATGGCATTATCATCGGTATGCTATTACTACTAAGTCTTATTATTGGTATAATCATGATTACAACAACTACCCGATTACTAGATGAGCAAATTGAACAACGAGGCGTAGAAGTAGCCACCTATATTGCTGTACTTAGTAGTAATGATATTTTACTCGACGACCATTATGCTTTATTTGATCGTATTAATAAAACCAAAAATAATAACGATGATGTACGGTATATTTTAATTACAAATTCCTCTGGTGATATTATCGCAAATACCTTTGCTGGAGATTTGCCTAAGGGACTACCGTCATTATTACCATTCATAAAGGATGATAATCCTTTACCTGCATATAACGTAAAGAAAATTCATAATGAATACCGTGCACTTAAAATAAATAGTAATGAAGGACCAATTCGAGAAATTATTGTTCCTATTGAAAATGGAGCGATTGGATTTGTACGAGTGGGAATTTCTGAAATCAGCACCCAACATTTATTAGATCGAAACATGAGTGAATTTTTTATTACCACTTTTTTAGTTTGTTTATTAGCGGTTATTGGTGCAACCCGTTTAGCATATGTTATTATTTATCCCTTGCGTAGCTTAACGAATGCTGCTCAGCAAATACAATTAGGTAATTTTTCTGTACAGGCTGAAATTAAAGAAGAAGACGAAGTAGGTCATTTAGCAACGGTTTTTAATGAAATGGTTAATAGCCTGCAAGAAAAAGATTTTGAGAATAATCGTTTATTAAAAGAACTACGAGCGAAAGAAGCTATGCGTACTGACCTAATGAACAAGCTGTTTACCGTCCAAGAAGAAGAACGAAAAAGAATATCTCGGGAATTACATGATGAAACTAGCCAATCTCTAGCCTCCTTACTTGCTTATATGAAGGTATTGTTATCAAAACTCAAGGATGATAAACAAAAGGAATTGCTACTTGGTGCTCGCGATGTAGCTATTAATGTATTAGATGGAATACGTAAAATGGCTGTTGAGCTTCGCCCCCCTGTATTAGATGATTTGGGTCTTATCGCTGCCATGGATAAATACATTAACCATTTCAGTACCCAACATCAGATTAATACCAAATTTTCTGCCCCCGACGATAAATTAATAATTGAGAATGAAATTTCCTTAACACTATACCGTATTTTACAAGAAAGTTTAACAAATATTTCCAAACACGCTGCTGCTTCCTACGTAAATATCAAACTAATCAAAACTACAAGCACTATTATACTTATTATTTCTGATAATGGTTTGGGTCTAAAACCAGGAGATTTGGAAGTTGCTCGTCAGAATAATCGTCTAGGTGTTTATGGTATGAAAGAACGCGTAGAACTGCTAGGAGGGACTTTTAACTTACATTCTATTAGCAGTAGCGGAACAAATATTACTGTAACTCTACCAATAACATGTTTGATTGAGGAGATATAATGAAATCAAAAATTAAAATTATTATAGCGGATGACCATTCTGTACTACGAGCGGGTCTAAAATTATTACTTAATAATGAAGGTGATTTTGCTGTAATCGCTGAAGCATCAAATGGTGAGGAAGTTCTAGACTTATTAAGAACAATAACAGCTGATGTACTTATTATTGATTTATCAATGCCTATTATGGGAGGCCTTGAATGTATTAAGGAAATTAAAAGTCGAGGCTATGATATTAAAATTTTAGTTTTGACGATGCATGACGATGAACAATATATTCAAGAAGTTATGCGATCAGGGGCCCTAGGTTATGTAGAAAAACATGCTTTGGATACAGAGTTATTCATTGCTGTAAAAGCCGTCGCCAGTGGAAAACGCTATTTAAATTCTCACAATTCCCAATTACTATTAAACAGCCTACTGACAAATACACATCAAGAAAATCTTAGCAATCCTTATATTTTATTAAGTTCTCGTGAAAGAGAAGTATTAAAACTCATTGTAAGAGGTTACTCAATGAGTCAAATCGGCAGTTTTCTTTGTATCAGTGTAAAAACAGTAGATACCTACAAAACACGTATGATGGAAAAACTAAGTTGCTCAAAAAAAAGTCAACTGGTAGAATACGCACTTAAATATGGTTTGTTACCAGTAAAGAGCGAGTAAGGGAAATTCCTTACGCGCTCTTTTTATATTTTTCTTGTCAGTTTTTTTCTTACATGAATAATCCTTTTTTTCTTACCTAAAAATCAGATATTTTGCTGATACCGAACTTGTCAATATAGTGGGATAATTCAATTATAAAATTTTTATACAATAGAGAAAAGGAGTATCGTATGAAAAACAATAAAAAATCTTGGAAACGTTTTATCCTTGCAGGAGCTGCTGCTGCAGTATTGGTATCTGGCGTAAATATACCTGATGTACAAGCCAAGGCAGTTGTAAACGGCTTTGACCTACAAGCACATCGTGGAGGTCGTGATGCTCGTCCAGAAAATACCCTTGCCGCATTTGCTTATGCTATGAATTTAGGTGTTAGCACATTAGAAATGGATATGCAACTAACCAAAGATGGTCGTCTTGTCATCAGCCACAATCCAAAACTAGAAACTCACCTTGCCAAAGATGCCCATGGCAATTATGTAAAAGATGGTCAACAGCCTGATATGCGTACCATGACCTTAGGTGAAATTAAAGCCTATGATATGGGTACAATGAATCCTGCCGCTGGTGATTATTATGAAGGTCATGGCAGAACTCAATTGTCGGTACCTGGTACACAAGTTCCTACTTTGGATGAAGTCTTTGAACTTGCAATTGCTTATGGCAATAAAGATATTATCTTTAATATTGAAACCAAATCTTATGTAGATCCTGTTGATCCCCTAAATCCTTCACCTAAATATTTCGTGCAAAAAGTAATGGAAGTTGTTAAAAAATATCATATGGAAAATCGGGTAACCATCCAATCTTTTGATTGGAAAACCCTTCAAGAGGTCCGTAAAATAGATAAAAACATTACAACTGTAGCCCTTACTTGTGAACAAGAATCTTGGGGTCCAGATGGACTATACCGTCAAGTTGGTAAGCCTGGTTCTTCCCCTTGGATGGGTGGTCTGGACATTGATAATTTCAAAGGTGACTATGTAAAAGCTGCTAAAGCAATTGAAGCAGATGTTGTTTCCCCTTATTGGGAAGAACTTACCCCTGAACTTGTTACGGAAGCTCATAAATTAGGTATGAAAGTTGTGCCTTGGACTGTAAACAACGAAGCTGCTATGGAAACATTGCTAACCATGGGTGTTGATGGTATGATTTCGGATAAACCTGAAGTACTTCGCAATTTCCTAATTAAAAAAGGAATCAAAGTACCTGCCCCGACCCCAGGAATGCTATATTACACTGGTACTAAAATGGTTGATGCTACTACGAAAACATTAGCTAATGGCGGAGATTCAGCTTATTAATTTGACAAATATGGTTCAGATGATAGACGCTTCCTTACAGAAGCGTCTCCTCTAATCAAATAAAACTAGAGGTGGACTAACTAAAGAAAGAAGAGGTGTAACATGTTTCAAAGTATTAGTAAATTTATGATGACTGGTCCAAATAAGCCATTAATGGCTGGCGATCAAGGCCAAATCGCAACAGCTTTCAATAAAATACGGTGGCAAGTTTTTACATCCATTACCTTAGGATATGCATTATTTTATGTATTACGACTTAGTTTCTCAGTTATCAAAAAGCCATTAATGGCCGCTGGAGTATTAGACGCTCAACAAATTGGTGTTATGGGATCGGTATTTTTTGCCACCTATGGTATTGGTAAGTTTACCAACAGTTTTTTAGCTGATAGAATGAATAATAAACGTTTTTTTGCAATGGGACTTTTTATGTCATCTATTATTAGTGTATCAATGGGTTTTGTTAATAGTTATGTTCCTCTAGTAGTATTATGGGGACTTAATGGTTGGTTCCAATCCTATGGAGCAGGTCCTTGTATTGTTTCTTTGAATCATTGGTTTAGTAACAGAGAACGAGGTACTTTTTATGGTGTCTGGTTTACCAGTCATAATCTTGGTGCCGCCTTCACTTATATGGCAACAGCTGCAATTGTAGGTGCTTATAGCTGGCAAATGGGCTTTATTATGCCAGGTATCGTTTGTATGTTCGGTTCCTTTATCATTTATTTCTTTATGTCAGATAGACCTGAAACTCGTGGTCTACCAAATGTCGCTGATTTTAAAAACGATCATGCAGAGATTGTAGAAAAAGATAAATCCGTTGGTGCTCTGCAATGGGAAGTTGTAAAACGTCCTGCAGTATGGATCCTTGGTTTCTCTAGTTTGTTCTGTTATATTGCTCGTTATGCAATTGAAAGTTGGGGCATTATTTATTTGACAGAAGCAAAAGCATATACAACCATGGGTGCTAGTGGTGTGTTATCAGTTATGCAGTTTGCTGGTATTTTTGGTGCTCTTACTTGTGGTCTTGTATCGGATAAGTTCTTTAATCATAGACGTAATATGCCTGCTTTAATTTATGGGGTGTTATACGCTTTATCCATTGCAGCTTTTGTATGGGCACCTGCTAACAAGTGGATCGACATGGGCAGTATGGTCGTATATGGCTTTACAATGGGAGCACTTGTTTGCTACCTTGGCGGTCTAATGGCTGTTGATATTTGTCCTAAACGTGCCACTGGCGCAGCTATGGGCATGATTGGTCTACTAAGTTATGGTGGCGCTGCTGCTCAAGAACTCATCAGTGGTTATTTAATTAAGTCACATATGACTATCGTTAATGGCAAAAAAATCTATGATTTTGCTCTTGCCGCTGATTTCTGGGTAGCTTCTGCTGTAATATCATTCCTTTTAGCAGCTTGCGTATGGAATGTTAAAGCCAAAGACTAATAATATTATAATGTAAAGGACCATGAATTCGAATATCTATCGAATTCATGGTCCTTTTTTGTATATATATCTGTAAAACCTTGTCAAATGTATTAATAATGAAGTAGACTGATAGAGTCTAGATTATTATATATGAGGTGATTACTATAAGTACCTTCTCAAAAAAGACTATTTTATTCTCCATAATACTATGCCTTTACTTAACCATATTTGTATCCCCTTCATCTGCTAATGAAAAAACCTATATTATTAATGGTAATATCGTTGCTGATGATAGCAGACAACCTGAAGATGACTTGAAAACAATCGAATTTTATAATTCCTGGTTTAAGCACTATACTGATTATGCTAATGGCTATTCTATCAATTATCCTATTAACATGATTGTTGATGTATCTTTATCACCTATCCGTACAGTCTTCTCCAATGAACAAACAACAATTGAAGTTTATTATGATAAATTTACGAATACTTCATCTAATGCTCACGATTATATACATTATGGCAATCGTTTTATTAATAATACTAAAGATCATCGTATTGAACGTAATGAAACCTACTTTAGTAATCATTATAAAGTGCACTTGTTAAAATGGACAAGGCGCCAACTATCAAGGATACCTAACGATAAAAATCACTATGTTAGCGGGGAAATTATTAAAAATAATAACGAAGTTTATACTGTTTTCATAAAATCTAATCACCCTATTGAAAATGAGCAAGATATTATCAATAGCTTTACTTCTTTTGATCGACAAGGAACGTCCTACATGAATAAATCTTACGGCCATTCCAGAACTCAAATGAATCTTGAAACCAAAGCATTTTGGCAACAATACTTTGCTCCAGATCGTCCCCTGCAGTGGGGCGTCTTTGAACCATCCGCTCCAGAAGTAATGAGATATTTGACAGCATTAGAAGAAAAACTTGATTCAAAATTTTCTTTTATTCTCCGCTATCAAACACTAGATGAAGGATTACCTCTCTATGGTCTCCAAAAAGCTTATGAAAATAATAACTATGTAGAATTAACTCTGCAGACCATTCGCCCAGGTCTTGCCAATGCTTTGTCAACGAACCAACAAGATCCTAATGCCAGTGTCATCTACGATATTTTAGATGGTCAATACGATGATTATTTACACGAATATGCCCAGCAACTCAAAGCTTTCGGTCATCCTGTACTCTTTCGTCTTAATAATGAAATGAATGGAGACTGGTGCTGGTACTCTGCCTACTATACTGGCAAAGATGCTGAGCTTTATAAGGCATTATGGATTTATATCCACACTATTTTTGCCCAGCATGATGTGGACAATGCTATTTGGGTATGGAATCCACATGATGTTTCTCGTCCTGATTTTAAGTGGAATCATTATATGACCTACTATCCTGGTGACGAATATGTTGATGTCATTGGCTTAACTGGCTATAATACTGGAACATATTTTTCGGGAGAACAATGGCGAAATTTCAATGAAATATATGAACCTTTATATAGTGAATATCTTGGACTTTTTCCAAAGCCTTTTATGATAAGTGAATTTGGTTCAAATTCCGTTGGTGGTAATAAAGTACAATGGATTAATACCATGTTTGATTCTATCAAAAATTTTAGTAATATTAAGGTCGCCATTTGGTGGAGCGGTATTGATTATGATAAGAATGGTATTCCTGGCCGCATCTATCTCATAGATGAAGACGAAGAGGTTAGTAATGTATTTCGGACTAGGTTAAAAGAATATAAACGCACTGAAACAAAAATTAAATAATAAGTCTATTTTAAAAAAGGGCTGTGGTAAACTCACTTATGAGTCTTACCACAGCCCCTATTTTTTATAGGCAGAAAATTTTAATCTGTATCTGTCTTTTTCTCTACAGCAGCCAAGGCCACTACTTTATCTTTTTCGCCCGTTCTCATTAATTTTACACCCTGAGTATTACGGCTGATAACGGAAATCTCATCAATATCAATACGAATGACAATACCATCACTACTAATCAACATTAGTTCCTGACCAGGTTGTACTATTTTAATACCAACTACCTGACCTGTTTTTTCAGTAACTTTAAGATTAATAACCCCTTTACCGCCACGTTTTTGATCTCGATATTCACTCACAGAAGTACGCTTTCCATAGCCTTCTTCACTGACAGTTAGTACTTCACCGTCTTTTTTGAGCGTATCCATGCCAACAACAGAATCGCCTTTATGTAGATTAATACCTTTTACGCCCCGGGCTGTACGTCCCATATGTCGAACATCGGTTTCTGGGAAATAGATAGCAAGGCCATCGCGTGTCCCCATGAGAACATGCTGCTCACCATTGGTTAATTTTACACCAATCAAATCATCATCTTCATCCAAATTAATGGCAATTAAACCTGTTTTGCGTGCTGTATTAAATTCCATTAACTCTGTTTTCTTTACGATACCTTTTTCAGTGGCCATAAATAAATAGCGGGTATTGCAAAATTCTTTAATGGGAATTACAGCGGTAATGCGCTCTTTTCCTTCTAAAGGTAACAAATTCACAATGGATGTGCCTTTTGATGTACGGCTAGCTTCTGGTATTTCATAACCCTTAAGCCGATATACCCTTCCTCTATTGGTAAAGAACAATATATTATGATGGGTGGTAGTTACAAATAAATGCTCCACAAAATCTTCTTCTTTGGTCCCCATACCCGCTACACCGCGACCGCCCCGCTTTTGATTGCGATAGGTGTCAACAGGCAGGCGTTTAATATAACTAGAATGAGTAAGAGTTAGTACAATATCTTCTTCAGCAATTAAATCTCCCATTTCCATATTGGAGGTATCCATTGTAAGAAGAGTACGACGATCATCACCAAAACGTTTTCTCACATCTAATAATTCTTCTTTAATAATATTAAGCACTTTTTGATCATCCATTAACACAGATTCTAACCATTCAATCAAAGCTAAAAGTTCTTTATATTCATTTTCGATTTTTTCTCGCTCTAGACCTGTTAAACGTTGTAGACGCAAATCTAAAATAGCTTGCGCTTGCTTTTCGCTTAAATCAAAACCATCAATTAAAGCTATGCGAGCAACATCCACCGTCTTAGATGCGCGGATGGCTTGAATTACAGCATCAATATGATCTAAGGCTATTTTAAGGCCTTCCAAAATATGAGCTCTGGCCTTTGCTTTGGCTAATTCATAAGTTGTACGGCGAACAATAACTTCCTTTTGATGTTCCAAATAATAATATAGTACCTCTTTTAAATTAAGTACTCTTGGACTAGAGTCAACTAACGCAAGCATTATAATACCAAAAGTATCTTGCAGTTGGGTATGCTTAAATAATTGATTTAAGATTACTTCCGCATTAGCATCTCTTCGAAGTTCAATAACAATACGCATACCATTGCGATCACTTTCATCACGAAGATCTGTAATACCATCAATTATTTTATCTCTAACAAGATCGGCAATTTTTTCAATTAGTCTGGCCTTATTAACTTGATAAGGGATTTCATTTACAATAATCCGTGGTTTACCATTTGCCATTTTGTCAATACGAGTTTGAGCACGCATCTTTACTACACCACGGCCAGTAGTATAAGCTAAGCGAATACCTTCATCACCTAATAGAAGACCACCTGTAGGGAAATCTGGCCCTTTAATAGCTGTCATCAATTCAGGAATGGTTATATCTGAATTATCAATCATCATAATTAGACCATCAATAACTTCTCTTAAATTATGTGGTGGAATATTGGTAGCCATACCTACTGCAATACCTGACGAACCATTTACCAAAAGATTAGGCACCTTAGATGGTAGAACCTTTGGCTCTTCTAAAGATTCATCATAGTTGGGTCTAAAATCTACTGTATCTTTTTCAATATCAGCGAGCATAGCCTCAGCGACCTTAGACATTCTAACCTCGGTATAACGCATAGCTGCTGCTGAATCACCGTCAACAGAACCAAAGTTACCATGTCCATCAACCATTAAATATCTGGTTGAGAAATTCTGAGCCAAACGTACTATGGCATCATACACTGAACTATCACCATGAGGATGATATTTACCAAGTACTTCCCCAACGATACGTGCTGATTTTTTATAGGGTTTATTCGATGCCATCCCTGCTTCATGCATTGCATATAAAATACGACGATGAACAGGCTTTAAGCCATCACGTACATCAGGCAATGCCCTCATAACGATAACGCTCATAGCATAATCAATATAGGAGCTTTTCATTTCCTGTTCAATACTTATTGGTAATACTTTACCTAAGCCAAAATCCACATTCTCACCTCAAAAACACAATTTATCTGCTAATTACTTATTATAACACAAAAATTCATTATTTGAAAAATCATTTCAAATAATATAAATCCTGCCGTCACCAAATATTCTCCTACTCCATATATTAATTCAGGCAGAACTCTCGATTATTCCCCCATAGGAGGCTGAAATAAATGAATTTATTTTATATCCTCTTCTTAGGGCTTGCCGTAAGTATTGACGGTTTTGTTGCTGGCATTGCTTATGGTTTTAAAAATATTTGTATACCAATTACTTCAATAGTAATTGTATGCATTATTACAATCTTTTGTACAGGTGCAGGCATGGCTGCAGCATATGTATTAGGAACATTTATAAATACACAACTGGCGTTATTATTAGGTGCATTACTCCTTATCCTAATTGGCTTATTCAGCCTCATGCAAGAATTTTTTACAAAAGATGCTTTTGAATCTATGGTAAATGGAGAAATAATATCCCCTAAATTAACTTTTTCAATTGGCCGATTAGTTATTAACATTATGTCCAATCCAGAGCTAGCTGATGTTGATCACTCACAAGGTATTAATCATTTCGAGGCCTTATTTCTTGGCTTTGCTCTTGGTGTAGATAATATGATTGCTACCTTTGCCGCTGCATTAATGGAACCTTTACCTTTTTATACTCCACTTTTGATGGGAATAATTCAAATTTCAGTAATTAGTGCTGGCATTTATACTTCAACCCATCTTATTTCAGATCAGCTCAAAAAGAGTTTTCCTTATTTACCTGGCACTCTCTTAATCCTACTTGGGATTATTAGGCTTTTCTAAGTTTATCTTCTCCACATCCTAATATTTGTATAACATAAAACAACTTAATGTATTACATCCCATATTTGCTTACTAATCAATAGAATTGACATAAATAAGAACAATGGTCTAACGTAAGCTGCCCCTTTTCTTATGGCTAATTTAGAACCTACAATGGCACCTATAATCATAGCTAACCCCATAGGTATAGCATAATAATAATGAATGGAATCAAAATATACAAATGTAAAAACAGCAGCAATATTACTAGCAAAATTAAGAGCCTTAGAATTTCCGGCGGCTACCACAAAATCAAAACCAATCATTAAAAAAGCAAAAATAAAAAAGGAACCTGCCCCCGGTCCAAAAAAACCATCGTAAAAACCAATGGAGAAGGCTGTGAGACCGCTTAAATAAGCTGTCTTTTTTGTTATTCCCTGATAAGTAGATGTATCGCCCCATTCTTTTCTCATAAAAGTATAAATAGTAACAATGAGTAGCATGACGATTACCAATGGTTTTAAAAATTGAGAAGGTATTTGTTGTACTGTAACTACCCCAAGGGCTGAACCAATAAAAGAAAGGGGAAATAAAAATTTAATTAAATGAATATTAATTTTCCCAGACCGCAAAAAAGAAAGAGTGCTTGTAAAGCTCCCCATTACACTAGCCATCTTATTGGTCCCTAGCGCCATTGTAGGCGGGAGCCCTGTCAATAATAAGGCTGGTAGGGAAATTAGACCTCCGCCACCTACTACCGAATCAATAAATGAGGCCATAAAACCTGTAATTATTAAAAATAAAATTACATCTATATTTTCCATTTTTCACCTCACAACAACAATAAGGAGTGGATTACTACCCACTCCTTATTTTACCCTATTAAAAAAATTTAAAACTATTCTTGGGTAATTGTAACCTTATTCATAATATCGCCTTGGTTAATACTATCTACAACATCCATACCCTCGATTACCTTTCCAAAAACAGTATGTACACCATTTAAATGTGGCTGTGGCTCATATACTATGAAAAATTGACTGCCACCAGTATTCGGTCCACGATGAGCCATGGACAAAGAACCACGTTCATGACTATGAGGATTACCTTTGGTCTCACAAGGAATAGTATAACCAGGTCCACCAGTCCCAGTTCCATTTGGACAACCGCCTTGTGCCATAAAACCTTTTATCACTCGATGAAAAGTCACGCCATCATAAAAACCTTCGGTTATAAGCTTTTCAAAATTGGCTACTGTCTTAGGTGTATCATTTTCAAATAATTCAATAACAATTGATCCTTTATCCATTTCTATGATTGCTTTTTTCAAAAAATTGTACCTCACTTTAATAATTTTATATCAATATTATACCACATTATTAATATAGATATAAATAAACTAAGCATGGTTTTAAGATTAACTAGTACAAGTGTCCATTTCTCCTAAATACATTGAATAATCTATCGCACAACAATCATCGGTCATATCTAATGATTGTAATCTTTCATCCCATCTAACCCTCTTATTGAAATAATCACTAATTTTACTAACCTCAATATATGGTTCTTCCCCTAACATGGTTACAGCAATTTTACAGCTGCCCATCCAAATTGTTTTACTTTGCGGATTCCAGTCTAGCTTTCGCTCTAATGCTTTAGCAACACTTAGAATCGGCACATATAAATTGCCATTTAGATAATGTAGATCGTAAGTTACTAACTGACCTCTCATTAATAATTCTCGGGCTTGTATTATAAGACAATTATTACCTTCTTCCCAGCTTTGTTTCACCCCAAATAAAGTAGGTAAATGTTCAACCTCAACATATAAAATATTATTTTTAGCCATGCCTGGTACAGCATGGTTTTTGCCAATAATTAATTGTTGCTCTTCATCCCACTTAATCTTGGAGTCTAAATTATCTGCTATTACAAAAGCAGGTGCATATATTTTATTATCCCAACAGACTAGATATTCTTTTAACTGTTGGTTATTAATTTTTATATTATATACTTTTGCAAATGGTATTTGCTCAGCTTTTTCTTCTTCTATTAACTTCAATAGAAAATCATCTTCAACTAGCTTATCTAAGCCTTCATCCATTAATTTTTGTTTTACTTTTTCTAATGTAATATCTCCATCGTGATATACATCAGGATAAATACCGATTGATCCTTGCCCTTTGTTATCAATTCTAACTTTTACCCGGTCATAAGTAATATGTACTGGTGTATTATTCGGGACATAGGTAAATAACTCCTCTACTTCCTCTTCATGCATTCGAATACAGCCATTCGATACTGCTAGGCCAATTGACCAAGGAGCATTGGTACCATGTATTCCATAATTTCCTTCAAACCCCATCCATCGATACCCCAAAGGGTTATTAGGTCCTGAAGGCACTACAACTCCTCTTTTCTCAGGAGGATACCAGCAAGGGTTAATCTCCTTATCTATAACCTGAAATAGGCCTATTGGTGTTGGCGTAGATGGTTTGCCAATCGCAATAGAATATTCTTTTATTAACTTATCGTTTTCATAATATTCAATTGTATAGCTTGGTAAATTAATAATCATTTTTGATGATGTATTAGCATCCATAGCCTGTATAGCAAGCGGTTGAATGGCTGATAATATAAGAATAATTAGCGTACATAAGATTAATCGTAAGTAGCCCATAGGCACCCCTTTTCTTCATACAAAAATTCTTTATTGATATGTATGAAAAGGTACTTACTATTATGCAAAGCCATTACAATAATCTTGGCTTTATTTTTTATTAAAGGAGTCCTGCAAATGGATATTCGCCATTTAACCTATTTTATAGAAGTAGCTCATCATCTTAGTTTTACAAAAGCTGCGCAAGCACTACATATTACACAACCCTCGATTAGTAAAATGATTAAGTTATTAGAAGAAGAATTAGATGTAATACTTTTTCACCGTTCGGCCAAACAAATAGAATTAACAGATGCGGGCAAAGCCTTATTATACCAAGCTGAGCAAATTCTAAATTCTTTTCAAAATTTAACCTCTGAATTATCCGATGTGATTAATGCCAAACGAGGCTCTATTACGATTGGTTTACCTCCCATGGTTGGTGCTAGATTCTTCTCAAAGATTATTTCAGACTTTACTGCCAACTACCCTAGAATTACTCTTACCTTACTTGAAGTAGGGTCACAAGAAATACAAGTAGGCATAGAGCAAGGTGGTTTAGACATCGGTATTGTAATGCTACCTGTTGATGATAGTATTTTTGAATCCACTTCAATTATCAACGAACCTTTAATGCTGATTGTTTCTCCTGAACATTTATTAGCCAATCAATCATTAATCGAACTTCATCAATTAAAAGATGAAAACTTTATTTTTTTTAAAGAAAGTTTTACCCTTCACAACCTTATTATAAAACGCTGTATCCAGAGTGGTTTTACTCCTAATATTGTTTTCAAAAGTTCACATTGGGATTTTATTACTGAAATGGTTGCTATTCATTTTGGGATTGCTTTACTGCCAAAAACAATTTGCCAAGACCTTAATCCTGAGCTTATTAAAGTAATTCCAATTGTTGATCCAATTATTTACTGGAACTTAGGTATAATATGGAAAAAAGATAGATATTTATCCTTTGCAGCCAAAGAATGGCTTACTTTTGCCACTCATCACTTTAATACCAAAAAATTTTAAACAATAAAAGCCGCACATAATGTACGGCTTTTACGATTATATTATTCTGCTTCACAAGTAGTAGCTTGGGATTCTTGAATCAGATATTTATTATATATCTGATCATAATTCATAATAATTTCACGAGGTTTACTCCCAATATTCGGTCCAATAATTTTATATTCTTCCATAGTATCAATTAATCTAGACGCCCTAGTATAACCAATACGGAACTTTCTCTGTAACATAGATGCTGAAGCTTGCTTGACTTCTAGAATAGCTCTCAATGCTTCTTCAAATAATTCATCCTCAAATGGACTTTGATTTTTTTCTTCTTTGCTAGTCCCTTCACAAGCAGTAATTCCCTCTAGATATTCAGGCGGCTCTACTTGTTTCTTTATATATTCAGTAAGTTGTTCTACTTCACTATCGGCAATAAAAGCCCCTTGTACTCTCAGAGGTTTAGACATACCAATTGGAGAAAATAACATATCACCTTTGCCCAGCAATTTTTCTGCACCTGCCATATCTAAAATGGTGCGAGAGTCAATCTGTGAAGATACAGCAAAAGAAATTCTAGATGGTACATTTGCCTTAATCAAACCTGTAATTACATCTACCGATGGTCGCTGGGTAGCTAGTACCATATGAATACCTGACGCTCTTGCCTTCTGGGCTAAACGAATAATAGCATCTTCTACGTCGACAGGTGAAACCATCATCAAATCCGCTAACTCATCAATAATAATCAAAATATAAGGTATTTTTTCACCGCTAGAACCTGCTCCTTCGGGAAAAGTTTCAATCATTTCATTATATCTGCCAATATCTCTTACCCCGCCAGCAGCAAACATTTCATATCTACGTTCCATTTCTTGTACTGCCCAGCGCAGGGCCGAAGCTGCTTTCTTAGAATCTGTCACTACTGGTGTTAATAAATGAGGCAGACCATTATAACTAGTGAGCTCTACAACCTTAGGATCAATTAATATTAAACGTACTTCCTGAGGAGTGGCCTTAAATAAAACACTCGTTAATAATGTATTTATACAAACACTTTTTCCTGAACCTGTAGAACCTGCTACTAGTAAATGAGGCATTTTACCCAAATCCGCAGTTACTGTTTTACCTGCAATATCTTTTCCAAGGGCTACGACTAATTTTGATGGCGATTGTAAGAAATCATCACTTTCCAAAACGTCTCTAAGTGGTACACTCAAGGTAACTTTATTGGGAACTTCAATACCAATAGCCGCCTTACCAGGAATAGGTGCTTCAATACGCACTCCTGAGGCTGCTAGGCTAAGTGCAATATCATCTGCCAAGTTAACAATTTTACTAACCTTAACACCAGGTGCTGGCTCTAATTCATAACGAGTAACAGTAGGCCCTTGGCTTATATTAATAATTTTTGCTTTAATATTAAAACTTTCTAATGTTTTTTCCAATATTCGTGCATTATTTGCTACTTCTTTAGCAAGTTTACCATCTGTGGCCAAAATTGTTTTTTTTAATAAAGATAGCGGCGGCAGTACATAGCCTTCTACTTGTGTATTATCTGGCTGTAATATGGCTCCATCATCTACAATTTTACTTTTACTCTGTGGTCTTTTATTATTTTCAATGACGGGTTCTCTTGCTTGTGGAATGCTTTCTTGATGATTAGATATAAGCCTACTTTCTGCTTGCTCTTGTAAAGCAGCTTGTTCTAATAGTTTTGTCATTAAGGGATTTTCTTTAGGTATTTCCCTTTCTTCTGTGACTGTAGACAACCTTTCGTCCATAAATTGAATTTCAAATTCCTTATTTATAAAACGACGATCTTTTTCTTGATTATAAATTTTACTAACTTTTTCAATTTGATCATAAGCAGTGGAAAATCCTTGTTGTGCTTGCTCTTTAGCAATTACTAAGGTTTTATGTAATGACCATGTGGTAGCAATTAAAATACCACATAAGCTAGAGGTTAATAATATAATTAAACTTCCATAAAAGCCTAAAAATTTACGCAATATAAATAAGAACATACCACCAACAAAACCACCGCCATTTATTAAACTGTCTGGTAGTATTTCCTTGTTTTCAGGAATTAAAAAATGATGGGTGAGTGCTAATAAAGAAATATATAATAAGGCAAGTCCCCAGAAACGTACGCTATATACAATTCCATATTCTTTTTTGATGTAAAATCCACCAATAATAATCATTAATACAGGTATAACCATCGATCCTACGCCGAAAGAATACTTTAATAATTTAGCAATATATGCCCCGACCCAACCAGTGTTGAATCCTAATAAACTTACCATAAAAATGCTACCTGCTGACAATAATAACACACCTATTATTTCAGAGATCAGCCGAGGATTTATATTATTTTCTTTATTTTTAACTGATTTTTTTGCAGAATTCACCTTAGACAATCCATACCACCTAATTTCTTTTATTTATTATGGCTCTTATTATATCATTCATTAGGGTTACTCTACAATTTTTTTGAGGAACATATGTTTTACACTTTAATAATTAGTTAATAAATATCTAGCTATATAACTATATATTGTAATCCAAGGAATCTCTACTTGACAATATTTCTAAATCAAATATAATAAAACCATTACAACTTTACACTTTTTAGATCCCTTCTAAATTACAAGGGTGTTAGCTCAAGAGATACCTCTTGCCCTTTATCGTGGCAAGAGGTTTATTTTTTTAATTATCAAAAGGAGGACTTTTTTATGCGTAGTGATATTGTAAAAAAAGGATCAACGAAAGCTGCTCATCGCTCTTTATTTTATTCCATGGGCTATACAGCGGAAGATCTGAATAAACCTTTAATCGGAATAGTTAACTCCTTCAATGAAATTATTCCAGGACATGTCCATCTAAGGGATATTGCCCAAGCAGCAAAACTTGGCGTAGCAGCAGCAGGTGGTACACCTATGGAGTTTCCTGCTATCGGTGTCTGTGATGGTATCGCCATGGGTCATAAAGGCATGAATTTTTCCTTAGCTAGTCGCGAACTCATTGCTGATTCTATTGAAGCAGTAGCTAGTGCTCATTCCTTTGATGGCCTTGTATTAATCCCTAACTGTGACAAAGTTGTTCCTGGTATGCTCATGGCTGCGGCTAGACTCAATATTCCTTGCGTCGTAGTGAGTGGCGGCCCAATGCTTGCCGGTCGATATCAAAGTAAAGATATTAGTGTAAGCACCATGTTTGAAGCAGCAGGAAAATACGAAAGTGGAAAAATAGATGCTGAGGAACTTGATAATATGGAGCAGTCAGCCTGTGCTAGCTGCGGTTCTTGTGCGGGACTCTTTACTGCCAACTCCATGAACTGCCTCACAGAAGCCTTAGGCATGGGACTGCCTGGTAATGGTACTACCCCAGCTGCTTATTTAGGAGCACGCAAAAAACTAGCAAAACAAGCTGGTGCTGTTATTATGGACTTGGTTAAAAATGATATAAAACCAAGAGACATTATGACCCGCAAGGCTTTTGAAAATGCCATTACTGTAGATATGGGTATTGGTGGTTCATCAAATACTGTGCTTCATTTACTTGCCATTGCTAATGAAGCAGAAGTTGATCTCCCCCTATCACTCTTTGATGAGCTAAGCGCTAAAACACCTTATATTACAAAGCTTAGCCCAAGTGGCACCCACCATATGCAGGATTTAGATGAAGCTGGTGGTATTACGGCTGTTATGAAAGAACTTTCTACCATTGGTATTATTCATACAGATGCCTTAACCGTTACTGGTCCGGTATCAGACAGAATCAAACGTTCTGCTATCACTAGACGGGATGTTATTCATACGACAGAAGACCCTTATCGGAAAACAGGTGGTATTGCTGTATTATCGGGAAACCTTGCTCCTGACAATTGTATCGTCAAAGAAAGTGCTGTGGAAGAGGATATGCTAGTTTTTGAAGGACCAGCTCATGTTTTTAACTCTGAAGAAGAAGTCCTCGAAGCATTACTTGCTAAAAAAGTTGTAAATGGATCTGTTGTTGTCATTCGCTATGAAGGACCAAAAGGCGGTCCTGGTATGAAAGAAATGCTCAATCCTACCGCTATTATCACTGGTATGGGCCTAAAAGTGGCATTATTAACAGATGGTCGTTTTAGCGGTGCCACTCGTGGCGCATGTATTGGTCATGTGTCTCCTGAAGCTATGGAAGGCGGCCCAATCGCTTTTGTAAATAACGGAGATATAATTAGTATCAATATTCCAAAACGTAGCATCATACTAAAAATTAGCGATGAAGAAATGAGTAAACGCCAAGCAGCATGGGTAAAACCAGAGCCAAAAGTAAAAACTGGTTACCTCGCTCGCTATGCTAAACTTGTTACATCCTGTAGTAAGGGTGCAGTTCTTAAATAATTTTTTCTATAGGTAATAAATAAATGAAGCACAACATATCTAACAGTATGTTGTGCTTCATTTATTATTTAGATATCTAGATTTTTTACATCATGAGCATGATCTTCGATAAATTTACGTCTAGGTTCTACTTTATCTCCCATAAGCACAGAAAACATATCATCTGCTGCCATGGCATCACCAAGCTCTACTCTTAGAATAGTTCTTCCTTCAGGATTCATGGTAGTTTCCCATAACTGATCAGGATTCATTTCACCAAGACCTTTATAGCGCTGTACATTAATATTATCCTTACCAATGCGTGCTAATAGTTTAGCCATTTCATCATCACTATATAAATACCAGCTCTCACGACCTTTTTTGACTAAATATAAAGGAGGTTGAGCAATATAAATACGACCTTCTTCAATAAGCGGTCTCATATAACGATAAAAGAAGGTTAATAATAAAGTACGGATATGGGCACCATCTACATCAGCATCTGTCATTATAATAATTTTACCATAACGGCTTTTCTCTAAATCAAAATCTTCAGCAATTCCATTACCAAAAGCCGTTATCATAACACGTATTTCTTGATTATTAAGAATTTTATCAAGGCGAGCTTTTTCTACATTGAGAATTTTACCTCTAAGGGGCAAAATTGCTTGGAAGCGACGATCCCTTCCTTGTTTTGCTGAACCTCCTGCAGAATCACCCTCAACAAGATAAATTTCAGTTTGCATAGGATCTTTCATAGAACAGTCTGCCAGTTTACCAGGAAGAGAACTAATTTCTAAGGCATTTTTTCTTCTCGTTAGTTCACGGGCCTTACGAGCTGCATCGCGCGCACGAGCAGACATTACGGATTTTTCAATTATTTTTCTCGTCACAGCTGGGTTTTCTTCAAAAAACTCACCTAGACGATCCGAAACGATACTATCTATAATACCTCGCACTTCACTATTACCTAACTTTGTCTTAGTTTGTCCCTCAAATTGTGGTTCCTCAAGTTTTACACTAATTACAGCTGTTAAACCTTCCCTAACATCCTCACCACTTAAATTCTCATCATTTTCTTTTAGCATATTAAATTTGCGAGCATAATCATTAACAGTTCTTGTTAAAGCAATTTTAAAACCGCTTAAATGAGTACCACCCTCTTGGGTATTAATATTATTTACAAAACTAAATATATTTTCCACATAACTTTCATTATATTGCAATGCTATTTCAATCATCGTCGTATCTTTTGTTCCTGAGACATAAATCGGCACTTCATGTAAGGCCGTTTTATTTTTATTTAAATGTTCAACAAAAGAACGAATACCACCTTCATAAAAAAACTCTTTTTCAGTATCAGTGCGTTCATCTTTTAAAGTAATAGTAATGCCTTTATTTAGAAAAGCTAATTCTCGCAGACGTTGTTTTAAAGTATCAAAATTATATACTAATTCCTCAAAGATCTCTTCATCTGGTTTAAAAGTAACCTTAGTACCTGTTTCTTCAGTCTCACCAGTGATTTTTAATGGTCTTGCTGTATAGCCTCTTTCAAAACGGATATTATGTATTTTACCATCTTGTTTAACTTCTACTTCCAGATAGGAACTAAGAGCATTAACAACAGATATACCAACTCCGTGAAGTCCACCTGATACTTTATAACCACCACCGCCAAATTTTCCACCTGCATGCAAGATAGTAAGTACAACTTCTACTGCTGGCTTGCCAGTTTCATGCATCCCAACTGGAATACCACGGCCATTATCCGATACAATAATACTATTATCATTGCAAATAGTAACATCGACTTTATTACAATGTCCTGCCAATGCTTCATCAATACTATTATCAACAACCTCGTAAACCAAATGATGTAAACCTCTTGCTGAGGTACTACCAATATACATTCCAGGACGTTTACGAACAGCTTCTAAACCTTCTAATACTTGTATTTGTTCAGCTCCATAATTACCATTTACTGTAATATCTTGTTCTATACTCATTGTTAACCTCCACCTAAATAAACTACACTTATGTATATTTATGCATAAGTATATAGTTTTAAACTAGAAAATTAGTAGCTCTTTTTTTTAATGTTATTGAGGAAATAGCTGATAAATATATAAAATTATTGGTAATAATAAAACTTTTTGCAGCCTTTTCTGAGACATCTATCACTTTTTTTTCATCTTGCATCTTACTTAAAAACTCTGTATTAATACCAGATCTTCCTGATTTTAAATCAGTAATAGCAATTACATCACGTAGAGGAATTACCATATCAGCACCTAAATGCAAAAACATTATTTTTTCCTCCTAAATTTATCTAAGGTTTTGTTAATAACAGCATCATTTATGGCTTCAAGCTTTGCCCCTGTAGTGAGCATTATAAAAATCATCACATTAAACCTATCTATACTTCCATCTTGAATGGCTCTGCCAATAGAGGATACCAATGTATATTTTGCTTGATGAAATTCTTCATCTGTACAAGGTATATGATCATTTAATTCATGATGACGTATCCAAGGAATTTCTTTCAAAGTATGAATAATTTCCTTTATTACTTTATCTTTTTGGTTAAGTTTACATACACTACAATAACTTTGCCCTGGAGGACATAAAATAGTACAACTGGCACATTGGTGCCAGTTATTCTGTTTTTTTATTTTTTTTAAAGTAAAATCTTTACGTATAATTCGTAATAGTTTTTGCTTTAAATATTTATCTGTTATATTATCCGTTATTTTATGGATATTTTCTAGATCTGCTTCCTCTAATTTTATTTTATTTAATTTATAATTATTATGAGATTGCATTTCTTGCTCAATATTCTCTTGATTCTTGGAATTTTTTAAATATCCTGCTTGAAATCGAATATCCATAATAAGTTTTTCTGCAACGAAGTTATTAATTTTAGCAATTATACTTTCTTTCATCATTGATAAATGATGACACCATACAGAGTTATTTACCCCAACAACCAATATACCACTTTGTACTAAGATTGGATAAGCATGAGTAGCAATTTCCCCGCCAACAATTTTTTTCCAATGTAAAATAACCGATTCTGCATTATATTTTTTTTGGATACCTAAATTTTTGATGGTAATTGGTAAAATATCTTCCATTTTATTCATATTACTCACTCCACAATAGTACCATTTATCACTTGGTGGAATTTTCCAAATTCTTTGTTAGGAAAATACTTTTTCTCAGTAGCTGAAATAAAAGTTTGTATACGATCTTGAATAAAGTTGATTAAATGCTCCCGGCGAGAAGCATCTAATTCGCTCATTACATCATCCAGGAGTAATACTGGATACTCACCTATTTCAGATTTTATAAATTCAAGTTCCGCTAATTTTAATGCTAATACTCCTGTACGTTGTTGCCCTTGTGAGCCAAATGTTCGTAAATTAATACCATTTACAGATAATTTTAAATCATCCCGATGTGGACCAATACTAGTGCTACCCCGCCAAATATCATTTTGTCTTGCACTTATTAATTTACTTTTATATTCCTCGACTAAATCTTCTTTTTCTAGTATATCCATACCATATTTTTCATAAACAACAGTTAAATTTTCTTTACTATTGGTAATTTTTCTATGCATCAAGTTTGCTAACATAGCAAGTTTTTTGATTGCCATTTGTCTTTTGGAAACAATTTGGCTTGCTAATATTGCTAGCTGCCCATCCCATGCATCTAACATTTCTGGTTTTTCCTTATTTTCTCTGATTTTTTTTAATAAAACGTTGCGCTGAGAAATAATACGATTATATTTTAGTAGTTGCTTATAATATATAGGGTTTACTTGGGATATCTCTATATCTAGAAAACGCCTACGCATATTGGGCATACCTTTTATTAGCATTAAATCTTCTGGTGAAAATAATACTACATTAAGTAAGCCTACTAATTCTTTAGGCTTTATTATGTAACTATTGGCTATAATTTCCTTACTTTTATGACTATGTAGCTTAAATATTAAATTATTCTCAATAGCCAAACGAGAATAAAAAATACTAATACTAGCATAGTCTTGGTGCCAACGGATTAACTCAGAATCGGTATTGGTACGATGAGAATGACCTATTGCTCCATAGTAAATTGATTCTAGTATATTCGTTTTACCTTGGGCATTTTCACCTATAAAAATATTGATACTGTTAGTAAAACAAATTGTAGTATCTACGTAATTACGGAAATTTTTTAAGACAATTTTATTTACTCTCATACTTACACCTTTTATTCAACCATGACTTTCCATTTACCAATATTTTCTATTTCTATTATATCATTGGGATGAATTTTTTTACGGCGTTCATGAATTTTTATACCATTAACCATAATAAGACCATCTTCAATAAATAATCGAACCTGTCCACCAGATTCTACGATACCAGCCCATTTTAATAGCTGATCTAATTGAATGGTTGGTGTGGATATGTTAATTATTTCCATCTAATTTATCCTCACAGGTGTAATGATATAGTTATATGTTTCATCATCTGTCTGTCTTATACTAGCAGGACTAAGAGGAGTATTTAGTGAGAATATAAGTTGATCGCTCGTAATATTTTTCAAAATATCAGTAACATATTTAGCATTAAAAGCAATTTCTATATCATTACCATGCATTGCTACTGGAACTGTCTCACATGCTTTTCCTATATCAGGGTTATTTGATGTAATAATAACACAATCATTTTTAAAAGCCAATTTAATAATATTATAATCTGTATCTCTCGCTAGTAGTGATACACGTTCTACTGCATCCATAAAATCATCAGTCTTAATAGTTATGGTGGTAGCAAAATTAGGGGGAATTACTTTATTGTAATCAGGAAAATTACCTTCAATAAGTCTAGATAAAATATAGACATTATCAAAAGAAAAAGATACATGATTTTTTTGATAATAAATTGTTACATCCATAGGAGTATCTGAAATCATAATACGTGCTAATTCATTAAGAATTTTAGCAGGAATAATCATTTTTACAATATTAATATTATGACCAAGAAAATCTTTTTTTATTGCAATGCGATGGGTATTTGTTGCTGCCATTGTAATATTATGCTGATTAATTTCTAATAGCCCGCCTGTAAAGATTGGCTTAGATTCATCATTTGCACAAGCAAAAACTGTTTTTTTGATAAGTTCTCGCAAAATATTATCTTTTACAGTTAATACAGTATCACTTGTTGGTTTATGTAATACAGGAAACTCTTCTGCTGGTAAACTTAATAAATTAAATTGTGCTTGATTAGAAGTAATTTTAATTGTTCGGTCTTCAGAACTAGAACAAATTTCAATAATGTCTCCTGGAAGTTTACGAATAATTTCTTGAAAATAACGACCAGATAAGACAATATTACCAGGTTCTTCAACAACAGCATCAATAATACAGCTAATTCCAATTTCATAATTCGTTGCTTGTAGTTCTAATTTGGTATTAGAAGCAGATACATAGATCCCCGTGAGAATCGGCATTGGTGTTTTAGTAGCAATGGCTTTCTGTACGGTTTGTATGGCATGATTTAAAGAATCTTTTGTGCAAGAAAATTTCATTGATGGACCTCCCGTTGGTATATTAATACTAAAAATTATATATTTTAATAAAATAGCCGTAATAGTAGTAGGGGCTGTAGATATGTTGATAAATATCTACAGCCCTTATTTTAGTAAAGAATAAGGCTGTTAACAAGGTGTCAGTAACCATTCATATAGTTATCCACAAATCCACAGTTTTTTACCGTATAAAAGTTGATAACAAATAGTCTACAGGAAAGCATTATGGTTACTAACACCTTTATACACTAAATTTGTCGGGAACAGTGGTTTTTGTTAGTAAAATAGCGGATTGTGTCATAAATAAGCTATTAAAAATTAGGTGTTTTCTATTTTTTTTATTAATTCTTTAATGGTATTACTTAGTTTTACATCTTCGTTACGTTCTCTGCTTATTTTTTCATAAGCATGTATCACTGTAGTATGATCACGGCCACCAAACATTTCACCAAGCCTTGGTAATGAAGTTTCTGTTAATTCCCGGGCTAAATACATTGCAATTTGCCTAGGGTAAGATACATTACGTGTACGTCTTTTGGCTAATAATTCATCAACTTTAAGTTTAAAATAGGATGCAATTATTTCCTGAATAAGTTCAACTGTTATTTGCTTAGGTCTGCCTTGAGGGAAAATATCTTTCAATGCTTCTGTTGCCAAATCAATGTCTACCGTTTGATTGGTAAGGGAAGCATAAGCAATTACGCGGATGAAGGCCCCTTCGAGCTCACGAATATTATTATCAATTCGGCTAGCAATATAAACCATTACATCATTGGGAACATTTAAATGTTCCATCATGGCCTTTTTGCGTAAAATAGCAATTCTTGTTTCTAAGTCCGGAGGTTGAATATCGGTAATAAGACCCCATTCAAAACGTGAACGTAAGCGGTCTTCGAGTGTTTGAATTTCACGAGGTGGCCGATCACTTGACATGATAATCTGTTTATTGGCTTCATGGAGAGTATTAAAGGTGTGGAAAAATTCCTCTTGGGTATGTTCCTTTTTCGATAGAAATTGGATATCATCAACTAATAAGACATCAATATTACGATATTTTTGCCTGAAACTTTCTGGATTACCATCGCGGATAGAATTAATTAATTCATTGGTGAATTTTTCACTGGAGATATACAGTAATTTTAATTTTGGATGATTTTGTAGTATACGATGACCAATAGCATGCATAAGATGGGTTTTTCCAAGACCAACACCGCCATAAACAAAAAAAGGATTATAAGCATTTGCTGGTGCTTCGGCAACTGCTAGTGAGGCAGCGTGGGCTAAACGATTGGAATTACCGATGACAAAGGTTTCAAAAATATATTTAGGATTGAGTATCGTCATAGAATCATCAGCGGTAGTAAGCTGCAAGGATAATTTCTGTTCAGAGTCCGAGGATGGTTTATAAATCTGAGTTTGAGGAGCCGTTCTTATTGGTGGCGGTAATGGGGGAGACGACTTAGGTTTTTCAGGTTGTAAAAATGGTTCTGGTATTGTTTCGACTGGGGGGGGAGTATTTATAGGCTGTTCTGGGGCTGTATCATTTGTAATAACTTGGTCTTCAGTATCCAAATTAACAAAAATAACTTCTAAAGGTTTATTGGTAATGTAATGGACGGTGGATAAAATGATAGGCAAATATCGAGATTCCAACCATTCTTTAATAATTTGCTTCGGTGTGCCAATTTCTAATGTTGTTTCTGTTAAGTTTAGGGGTACTGTTGGTCTTAACCAGGTATCAATCATTAGTTTAGACAATTCTTGCTCTAATTTTTGTAATACCTGTTCCCACACTATTGTTGCTTGTAGGCTGTCCATACATTCAATCCTTTCTGTTTATACAAATAGTAAATTATTATTTAAATTAGTTCGGTAAGGGAAGAAAAGGCTAGAGTATAGAGCTAGTAGGTTTAGCTATAATTATTTTTTTATACCTTTTTATAAAAATAGTAACAAAAAATATCAACATCTAGATAAGTTATCCACAGAGTTATTAACAAATGTTGATAACTCTAGTGAAAATTACAGTTTAAGCGAAAAAAAAATACAAAAGCAAAATAAAAAAATATTTTGCAGCCTTGTATTTATTATAGATAAGGCAGTTATTAGGTGGTGTGGATAAAAATGTGAATAATAGTGAAAAAGTGTTAATAAAATCAAATATATGTAGATAAATAACATATAAAAAAGATAAATTAATAACTTATATATGTTATATTAACAAAAAGCATATAAGTTATCAACAGGTTTTTACAAAATAGAACATTATATATTAAAATTATCAACAGGTTAATAAAATTCATTAGAGCAAATTTCTTGACACTACAACCTGATTTCGTCTATAATGTTTAGTAGTTAAAAATAGGTATTTTAACTTGAAAGCTTTTGTATTTTGCAAGGAGGTGTAACTAAATGAAACGTACCTATCAACCAAACACACTATGGAGAAAAAGAACACATGGTTTCCGTGAACGCATGAAAACTAGAGGTGGCCAACTAGTTCTTAAGAAAAGACGTGCTAGAGGCAGAAAAACTTTATCTGCATAGTAGGTCCCTAAAAGTGGCTTATTTTGTCCATATGGCGGGATGATTAACTGTGATATATAAGTTGTCGAAACAAGGGATATTACACAAAAATAAAAAATTTCAAGCAGTATATAAGTTAGGTAAGTCATATGCCAATCGCATGGTTGTCTTATATGTTTTACCTAATAATGATAATGTACGCCGAATCGGTTTTGCTGCAGGCAAGAAATTGGGCTGTGCGGTAATACGTAACCGTGTTAAACGCTTGCTTCGAGAATCTTATCGTTTAAATCAATCCCAATTAATTACTGGGGTTGATTTAGTATTGGTTGGAAGACAAGCTGCAATAAAGGCGGATTGTATGTCTGTTGCTAAAGCTTTTGTTCATTTGTGTAATAAGGCAAAAATATTGGCTAAGTAGGTAGTTATATTGGAAAAAATAATAATATTGATGATCAAAGGTTATCGTTTATTTATTTCGCCCCTAAAACCACCTACTTGCCGTTTTGTGCCGACTTGTTCTGAGTATGCATTACAGGCAATTGAAAAACATGGGATGTTGCGCGGCGGAAGGATGGCAGTGGGAAGGATTTTACGTTGTCATCCATTTCATCCTGGTGGCTACGATCCTGTTTGAAATATATAGTGAAATTGTCATAGAAAGACAATTTTTTTAGAAAACTTATAAATATAATCAAAAAAAGTTTTAATAGATAGTTATATCAAATTAATTTTGAGGACGTGAGATTTTGTTCGATTGGGCTATTGGTCTTCTTCAGGAGTTACTAACTTTTTTTTATGGCATAACAGCTTCTCTTGGTATGGCCAATTATGGTTTGGCGATTATTTTAATTACGTTAGCTATTAAAATTGTGTTGTATCCTTTAACTGTTAAGCAAATTAAAGGTATGAAAGCAATGCAAGAATTGCAACCGAAAATGAAAGAATTGCAAGAAAAATATAAAGGAAATCCAGAAAAATTAAATAAAGAAATGGCTAGTTTATACAAAGATTCAGGCGTAAACCCATTATCAGGGTGTTTGCCTTTATTAGTACAAATGCCTATTCTTATGGGAATTTTCTTTGCTATTCGTGATTACCAATATGCTCATGTACCAAGTTTTTTATGGATGACTGATTTATCCCAACCGGATCCTATCTATATACTACCGATATTGTCTGCAGTGACTACTTATATTCAGCAAAAGCAAACAAGTACTGACATGAATCAACAGACAAAGATGATGATGAATATAATGCCGATATTTATCGGTTATATAAGTATTACATTTCCTGGGGGGCTTGTGCTCTACTGGGTTATGAGTAATGTGTTTCAAATATTACAACAGTGGTTTATGTACCGTGGTGAAGCTCAAAAATAAGGGAGGCTCATTAACACAATGACTTCTGTGGAAAAAAGTGGTAAAACCATTGAGGAAGCGGTAGCTTTAGCTTTAAGTGAGCTTGGCGTAAGTCAGGACCGCATTGATTATGAAGTGCTAGAAGCACCAAGTAAAGGGTTTCTTGGTCTAATTGGTACAAAATTAGCAAAAGTTCGGGTGACTATTAAGGCCGTAGATCCCCTAACGGTTGCTAATGATTTTTTAGAGAATATATTTAGCTTAATGGGACTAGCAGTAAAAATAGAAATCATTGAAAAGCAAGATAATACCATTTTTAATATTCATGGTAATGACTTAGGAATATTGATTGGTAAGCATGGTCAAACGTTAGATGCACTGCAATATTTGACGAATTTAACAGCCAATCGTGATGCAGAGAGTAAAGTTAGAATTGTTTTGGATGTGGAAGAGTATAGACAGCGTAGGGCGGATACTCTCACTAGGTTAGCAATGCGGATGGCCGATAATGTAAAAAGACGCGGTGAAAAAATGGTATTAGAACCTATGAGTTCTAATGAGCGTAAAATTATACATATGGCTCTACAGAATGATCAACGTATTGTTACATATAGTGAAGGGGAAGAACCGTATCGTAAAATTGTTATTGCATTAAAAAGATAAAAATTTTTATATAGCAAAACCCAGTAATAATTAATTATTACTGGGTTTTACTACTAAGATAAGGATTATTCTTATTAAATTGATAAATAATCTAAGATTACATGTGGAAAAATAAGTGATGGTATGGGATAAGGTGAGGAGGTCTTAGGATGCTAGAAGAAGAAACAATTAGTGCAATTGCTACAGCAGCAGGAGAAGGTGCTATCGGCATCATTCGCATGAGTGGCAGTAGGGCTATTGCTATTGTGGATAAAATCTTTAATGAGATAAATTTAAAAAAATCTGGGGAAATTGAATCTCAAAAGATGTCATATGGCTATATAATAGATCCAGAGAATCAAAAAAAGATTGATGAAGTACTTGTACTTATTATGAGAGCACCACGATCGTATACGAGAGAAGATGTGGTGGAAATTCATTGTCATGGTGGAATGGTTTCACTAAAAAATATTTTAGAATTAACAATTAAGTATGGAGCAAGACTGGCAGAGCCAGGAGAGTTTACAAAAAGAGCTTTTCTGAATGGTAGGCTGGATTTAGCTCAGGCGGAAGCTGTTATTGATATTATTAGGGCTAAAACAGATGCATCCCTTCGTATGGCCTTAGGACATTTAGGAGGAGCATTATCGGAAAAAATTCGTACCATGCGGCATGTAATTTTAGAGATGATTGCTAATTTAGAAGCAACAATTGATTTTCCAGAAGAAGATATTGAAGAATTAACGGCTCAAGAAGTTAAAGTAGGGGTAGCTCCAGTACTAGAGGAAATTGGATATTTACTAGCAACTAAGGAGACGGGCAGGATCTTACGAGAGGGATTGGAAACCGTTATTATTGGTAAGCCTAATGTGGGTAAGTCTAGTCTTTTAAATGCTCTTTTAAAGGAAAAACGAGCTATCGTGACGGATGTTCCTGGTACGACGAGAGATATTATTGAAGAATTTGTGAATATTGGGGGAATACCTCTCAAAATAGTAGATACAGCGGGTATCCGAGAAACCGATGATATTGTTGAAAAAATAGGTGTTGAAAAAGCAAGAGAATTTATAGTGACAGCGGATTTAATATTAGTACTGCTTGATGCTTCATTACCTTTATCCACAGAAGACAAAGAAGTGCTTCAACTACTCGCGGGAAGGGAAGCGGTTGTATTAATTAATAAGAGTGACCTACCTTCACGTTTAGATAATAACGAACTAGCTTCCTATGTACCCGATCAGAAAATATTAAAAATATCAGTCTTAGAGAGTAAAGGCTTGGAAGAGTTAGAGCGGATTATAGTGGAAATGGTATATAGCGGTGAGGTCCAGCAAAAAGAGGGAGCATTCATCCATAACCTTAGGCAAGCAAATTTATTAGAACAAGCAAAAAATCATTTGCTGTCAGTAATTGTGACAATTGATAATAATATGCCGTCAGATTGTATTGTAGTGGATTTGAGAGATGCTTGGGAGAAGTTAGGGGAAGTTACTGGGGATACAGTGGGTGAAAATATTATAGATCAGATTTTTACTAACTTTTGTATCGGGAAATAGGAGAGTGACGTATGATGTTTATTGCAGAAGAATATGATGTAATTGTTATAGGATCAGGACATGCCGGGTGTGAGGCTGCTTTGGCAGCAGCCCGAATAGGGCGAAAGACCTTACTTGCGACGATCAACCTTGATAATATTGCTCAAATGCCATGTAATCCTTCCATAGGCGGACCAGCTAAGGGACATTTGGTTAAAGAACTAGATGCCCTCGGCGGAGAAATGGGAATCAATACAGATAAAACAAGTTTGCAAATGCGTATGTTGAATATGAGTAAGGGACCTGCAGTCCATGCTTTAAGAGCACAAGCAGATCGAAAAATGTATCAGTTAATTATGAAAGAAACCATTGAAAATCAATCAAACTTAGATGTAAAGCAACTAATGGTTGAGAAACTCTTGGTTAAAGATAATAAAGTATATGGTATCGAAGTGGAGACGGGTGAAATCTATCACGGCAAAAGCATTGTTTTGTCTACGGGAACTTATTTAGGCGGAAAGATTATTATTGGTGAACTGGCTTATAATGGAGGTCCTAGCGGACAAAGGGCATCAGAAAAACTAACAGACTCTCTAAAAGAGCTTGGTATTCGCATTATGCGCTTTAAAACAGGAACTCCTGCTCGGGTTGACAGAAGATCTTTAGATTTTTCTAAAATGAGTATTCAGCCAGGAAACGAAGAAGTTCATAATTTTTCATTTATGAGTGATATTGATGCTAGAAAGCAGCTACCTTGTTATCTGACCTATACTAATGAAAAAACACATGAGATTATTAGAAAAAATTTACACAGAGCTCCCATGTTTACTGGTATCGTGGAAGGTGTAGGACCTAGGTATTGCCCATCAATTGAGTCAAAAATTGTACGTTTCACAGATAAGCAAGCTCATCAGCTATTTATTGAGCCTGAAGGGTACAATACTCATGAAATGTATGTTCAAGGTATGTCGACTAGTCTGCCGATTGATGTTCAATATGAATTTTTGCGTACCATTGCGGGCATGGAAAACGTTAAGATTATGCGTCCTGGCTATGCTATTGATTATGATTGTATTGATTCTACTCAGTTAAAACCGTCCCTGGAGTTTAAAAAGATACAAGGCTTATTTGCGGCAGGACAAACCAATGGGACATCTGGCTATGAAGAGGCGGCAGCACAAGGTCTGATTGCTGGTATTAATGCTGCTCGTTTAATTGAAGGTTTAGATCCTTTGATTTTATCTCGTTCTGACGGTTATATTGGGGTTTTAATTGATGATTTGGTAACAAAGGGTACAAAAGAGCCATATCGTATTATGACGTCTAGTGCTGAATACCGCCTTATTTTGCGACAAGATAATGCAGATCTTCGTTTGACAGAAAAGGGAAGACAAATTGGTTTGGTAAGCGATGAACGATACAATCGTTTTATTGCTAAACGGGATGCTATTAAGGCTGGTCTTGCTTTGCTACGCAGTATACTAGTTACGCCAACTCCTGAAGTGCAGGTAAAGATGCAGGAGATGGGTACTGCACAGTTGCGTACCGGTATAACGTTATATGATTTATTACGTCGTACGGAAATTACCTATGAAATGCTGCAGCAACATTTTGAACTGCCCATTCTTAATTCGTTAGTACAACAACAAATAGAAATTGCTACTAAGTATGAAGGGTATATTAATAAACAGCTTGAACAAGTTCAACGGGCAGGGAAATTAGAAGAGAAGATATTACCTGAAAACATAGATTATACTACACTAAGTGGTCTGGCAGTCGAGGCTCAGGAAAAATTAAATGATATTCGTCCATTGTCGGTAGGCCAAGCTGCAAGAATTTCAGGAGTATCTCCAGCGGACATTGGTATTTTGATGGTTTATTTAGAACAATGGCGCCGAAGGGGAGAAGGAGAAAAATGATATTTGGTGAAGTATTAAAGAAAGCTGCCCATGAATATTCTTTGGCACTTACAGATTCTCAAATACAAGATTTTTGCACTTATTATCAGATGTTAATTGAATGGAATGAAAAGATTAACTTAACGGCAATTACTAGCCCGCAAGATGTCGCTGTAAAACATATGATTGATTCTTTAGCTTGTTATGATGAAACATTTTTTAAAAAAGGGGCGAGAGTTATTGATGTGGGAACAGGAGCGGGTTTCCCTGGTTTACCTCTTAAAATATTTCGCCCTGATATTGAACTGACTTTATTTGATTCTTTGAATAAGAGAATATTATTTTTACAAGCTGTTGCAAAAGAACTAGGTATAACGGATATTAATTTTATTCACAACCGCGCCGAAGACGGGGGTAAGAATAAAGGTTTACGAGAACACTATGATATTGCAGTATCGCGAGCTGTCGCTCGATTAAATGTTTTATGTGAATGGTGTCTCCCATTCGTGGCTGTAGGAGGGTTTTTTATTGCCCTTAAAGGGTCTAAGTACAATGAAGAGGTAAATCAGTCTAGAGGGGCCATAAAACTCTTAGGCGGAGAAATCGCTAAAATACAGAATGTAAAGCTTCCTGGCCTTGATGATGTGCGAGCTATTATTTTTATAAAAAAGATAAAGAAAACTCCATTGACCTATCCGCGGCGTCCAGGGTCAGCAGAAAAAAATCCTTTATAACAAATAGGAAATAAAAGGAAAATATTAAATGATGGCGAATATTACCATTTATTGAGCTATTATAGGTAAGGCGGTGTACAAATGAAAAATTTGGCCAGATTTTTGGGGTTGAGTTCAGCAGCCCCTGAAATAATCGTTCAGGCTAAAGCTGAGGAATTTGATGAAACGGTTAACCAGAAAGTTGATAAAGATAACGTCCATCACATAAATGTTTCTGAGATTATCCCAAATCCTTTTCAACCTCGTAAAGTCTTTCAACATGATTCATTGCAGGAATTAGCAGCTTCTATTCAAGAGTATGGCGTCATTCAGCCATTAATAGTTCGTAATATGGAAAATGGGTTTGAATTGGTGGCTGGAGAAAGGCGCCTGCGGGCATCGAAATTAGCAGGTCTCCAGCAAGTACCTGTAATTGTTAAAGAGTTTACAGATAAAGAAGTGGCAGAGCTTGCCATGATTGAAAATCTGCAACGCGAGGATTTGCATTTTTTGGAAGAAGCAGAGGGTTTTCAACAACTGATTACCAGTTTTGATTTTACCCAAGAGGAATTGGCAAGAAGAATGGGAAAAAATCAATCAACCATTGCGAATAAGCTTCGATTACTAAAATTAATTCCAGAAGTTCGGGCGGTCATTGCAACAGAAAAATTAACGGAGCGTCATGCCAGATCCTTACTGAAAATCGATGATGCTAGATTGCAGATGGAAGTACTCGATATTATTAGGGAAAAGGCTCTTAATGTTAGAGAAACAGAAGAACTTATTGAAGAATTCTTAGAAGATATTGCCAAACAAATAGAAGAAAAGAATATACCGAAACGTAATGTGGTAAAGGTGATTCGTGACGTACGAATTTTTATTAATACTATTAATAACGTTGTTGGTGAAATGAAAAAAACAGGTCTTAAAATCAAGGTCAAACAAGAGCAGGATGAGGAATATATACATATTAATCTACGCATTCCTAAAAAAAGATAAGTTCAATAAAAAAAGGTCTGGCAATTACTATAATTGTCAGACCTTTTTAGTATAATACAATGCTTTTAATTTTTGTATCAGCAGGAACGGAATCTGTATTATTGGAACTTAGCCACTCTTTTAGAGCATTTTCGCTCGTAACATCAATTTCAAATAACATTTTCATACTTTTAACAGCAAGAAAAAGAGAATTATCAATGACTCTAAATTCAGTTGCCGGATACTTATCACGAATATCTCCGACAGTAGACTTAATTGTAATACGTTTATCGGTTGCAAATTGTTCATCATTGGTACTTATAGTAGAGACTAATTTCATTGTACCATTAGATAATTCTAATTCTAGGGAAGGAGTTTCATGATCACTTATATAAATACGTGCAATCTTCTTCTTTCGACCATCCACGTATTTTTCAGTTAGGGTGAGAGTGGGATATATTTTTTGGATATCGGCTAAAGGCATACCTATTTCAATGGGCCCAGCTTTACCTACAGAGAGAAGTGTCTGCTCAACATTTAAGGGCGGTAATCCATTTGCTGGTGATGTTAGATTGTTGATCAGCGTTGCGTTTTTTAATACTTTGGGGGGGAGGGGAAGCTCCGCTCCTGCTTCTTTTAAAATTTCAGCAATTTTAGCATGTTTCTTCGAATAGGCTTCACTGAGCGCTGTGCGATGGTTTTTATCTTGTATATTAGGGTCTGCTCCAGATGCAAGTAACATGATTACAATATCCTCAGCCCCCATGGCTGATGCCTGCATTAAAGCAGTCTTGCCATAACGATCTTGAAAATTGATGGAAGCCTGCCTTTTGAGCAATAGCTCAACAATTTCAGGTTTCTTATAAAAGCTGGCGGCGATCAGCGGATTCCATCCATCTGTGGACCGCACTACATCAACAGACATACCTGCATCTAAAAAAGCATTTACAATGGTTTTATCACCACGACCAGCATAGATAACAAAGTTTTTTTCTTCGAAGGTAATGCCTTTTTGGACGATTGTTTCAAGGGGTGTCTGAGATAGTTGGTTATGGGCAATCTTTTTATATCCTAGAAATGCACCGCCTAATATAGCGAGTACAATCAGGATAATAAGTAGTAAAAATATTTTTTTGGTAAAAAATTGCTTTAATAGTTTCATTGAAAGGGGATGATAGGCTGTTTTGGTTGGTGCAACTGCTGGCGTGGCTATAGGAGCAACTGTTTCTTCTGTAGCAGTTGGCTCTTGTTCTGCTGGAATGTCTGGCGTAGGGACATCTAATCCAGATAATTCTTTATTTGCAGTTGCCAACAACTCATTAATAGCCGCTTGGTCTAGGTTTTCTTCATTATTCATACGTTATTCCTACCTATTCGTCAGCTAATGATTTATTATATTTCAAGTATATTTATCTATGGTAATTTCTTGATATGTTGTTAAAAATCCTGCAATTTCTAGTGAATTTTTAAAAAACAGGACAAAAATCCCAAAAAAAGCATCATATTACCGTAACATGATGCTTTTTCTTATTAAAGTAAGTTCTTAGCTACTTGCACTGCTTCTACGCCATTTTGGGCGTAGGCATCTGCTCCAGCTTGTACAGCATACTCTGGGGTTAGAACAGCACCGCCAACTAGGACTTTTGCTGTACTACCGGCTGTTTTTAGAGCAGTAATCGTAAGATCAATTTGTGTCATGGTGGTTGTCATAAGGGCACAGAGACCAATAATATCAGCCTTATGGATTGCTGCTGCTTCTACAATGGTTTCTGTAGATACATCTTTTCCTAAATCAATAACAGTAAAACCGCTATTTTCTAATAGGGCGGCGACAATATTTTTACCAAGATCGTGGATATCGCCTTTTACCGTTGCTAAAACAACAGTACCAAGGCTAGTTACAGTGTGAGCTGGTAGTATTTTTTTAATAGTGATAAAAGCTGCTCGCATGGTTTCAGCAGAGAGCAGTACCTGCGGTAAAAAGCAGCGACCACTGCCAAAAGCTATGCCAACTTCATTCATGGCAAGAGTTAACCCTTCTTCAGTAATCGTAATAGAACTAATTCCATCCCTAAGGGCTTGTTCGACTAGAGGGATAATTGCTTCCTTTTCTCCAGAAAGAACAGTACGGCGAATTTGGGATACAATATCTTTTGGCTCTTCAGTGCTTCTAGTTTCTACTGGTGAGTTATTAGGTGCATACTGCATACTAAAAGACCTACCATTGGCATCATAACCAAGAAGGGCAGCTGAGGCCGCTAAGGTGTCTTGCATAAGAGGGTCATAGGGGTTCAAAATAGGGGCATCAAGACCAGAAGCAATGGCCATGGCACAGAAAGTAGCATTGATAATGTCTCGACGCGGTAGGCCGAAGGAAACATTACTAAGTCCCATGGTAGTTGGATATCCTAGCTGCTCTCGATATAGCTTTAATGTAGTAAGGACTTCGGCACCAGCTTTTGCATCGGCAGCGGCAGTGAGTACTAAGGCGTCAAGAACAAAATCTTGAGGACGTAGGCCAGCGCATAGTGCCGCCTCTATGATTTGACGTATAATATGCAAGCGTTCTGTAGCTGTGCTTGGCACACCACCTGGAGCAATGGGTAAGCATAAGATGGCTGCACCATATTTTTTGGCTAAAGGTAAGAAGGCTTCTAATCGCTCAGGCTCAGCGCTGACCGAATTAATTAGAGCTCGGCCAGGGTAAGCCTTAAGACCCGCTTCTAGTGCTGCTGAGTCAGTGGTATCAATGACAAGGGGGGCATCAACAAGCATGGATAATTCTTCGATGGCCTGCTGCATGGCAGCAGCTTGGTTGATTCCGGGAACACCCATATTAACATCCAAAATCTGAGCTCCCGCACGAAGCTGTTCAAGGGCTTCTTTTTTTACGGACATAAATTCTCCAGCTTTAATATCTGCTGCAAGTTGTTTTCTCCCTGTTGGATTGATACGTTCTCCAATAATAGTTGTTGGGTAGCTAGCACCAAGATAAATCGTTTTACTGCGGCTGGTTAAGGCAGTGGTTTTGTGTAGTTGGGGTAGGGGAGGCAACGCTGGAAGAGTAAGGTTTTTAATAGCTTCTTTTATGGCTTTTATATGATTTGGTGTTGTACCGCAGCAACCACCAATGTAGCGGGCACCAGCTTGCGCTAATTTAACAGCCCAAGTTCCCATTTCGTCAGCAGACATTGGGAAGATTGTCTGATTATTAATAAGCTTTGGCATACCGGCATTAGGTTGTATGCTAATAGGACATTTTGTAGCACTCGCTAGCTTTTCAACAATAGTTAACAATTGAGCTGGTCCGAGAGAACAATTTGCACCAATAATATCAGCACCCATAGCTTCTAAGATAATAGCTGCAGTAACTGGATCAGTACCAGTTACTGTGCGACCATCTGCTTCAAAGGACATTTGACAAATAATGGGCTTGTTTGTTACTGCCTTTGCAGCTAAAAGAGCTGCGCGCATTTCTTGAATATCAATAATTGTTTCAATGAGTATCATATCTACCCCTGCTTGATGCAAGGCTGTAATTTGTTCAAGAAAAACTTCATACGCATGGTCAAAAGTCAAGTCTCCAAGAGGAGCAATTAGTTTACCTGTAGGACCTACAGAGCCTGCTACCTTTGTATTTGGATTACAGGCGGCTCGTGCTGCATTTACAGCAGCTATATTTAAGGAGGATACTTCTTCCTGCAAACCATAATGTGAGAGCTTTATGCGGTTTGCACCAAAGGTATTCGTTTCAATAATATCGGCACCATTATCAATATAGCTTTTATGAATTTGTGTTATGGCAGCAGGGTTTTCTATGTTCCAAGATTCTGGGCAGGCACCAGTGGGAAGTCCAGCATTGTGTAACATGGTTCCCATAGCTCCATCAAAAATATATATCATTGTTTTCAATCCTTTCTAGCTAGGCAATTTATTTGTGGGCATTGAGGGCAAGTCGTATCTTGATAACTATAGCAAATCAGTGCATCACATTGGTTGGCTGTAAATCCAATGACGGCAGTGATTGATTTTCGTGGTAAAAGCATACAGGACTCGGTGGCTATTAAATCAATCTCATGTGCATTGGCTAAGTCTAAAATGGATGGCTGCACTGTAATGTCCCATTGTCCATAACCTGGACTAAAGCGGGGAAGGGTTAGGTAACCTTGTTGCGAGGCTTGTTTTTTAATTAGTTCGCACACTTGATCAGCAGCAACCTCTACAGCTGTTGTACCAGCAGCATCTAGGAGCAAGCCAGAAGTATATTCACCCTTGGAAAAATATTCACTTACTTGTTCTTCAAGTTTTGGACCAATGGTTAAAGCTATAACAGCTATCTGTACAGCCTGAGATAAGTAGTGAATAATTTTAGGTGCCTGAAGTGTAAGGGGGTGAGGACCCATTATGGTAGCCTTGTTGGTATCGTAATCATATATTTGCCATGTTGCTTGAGGCTGGGCTAAAATATATGATTCCGTACAAGCCTGATCGAGTAAGTGAGATGGGAAATCTGCATACTTGTCCAAGCCAGAGTAGCGTTTTATCTCATTAATACTAAGAGGTTTTAATGCTGGATTATAAATAGGCATAGTAATCCTCCTTATATTTTTAGATTGCCTTATCGTAAGCCTTCGGTAGTTTTAAAGATTGATTCTAAGGATACAACTGTTTTATCCTTTTTAAACAAGTCATAGATTTTTATAATTAACCTCACCTTATTGCTCTAATGTAACCAATTGTATCATTAATACTAAAATAATGTTTGTAAGGAATAATGTAATAAATAGTCTACCATAAAAATGAGGAATAGGACGATACTTGTATAGAAAAATAAGCCACATTCCTTGAGGAAAGAGGCTTATTTTTGTAATCCGTTCTTTCTTCTCATCTTTCAGAATTGTTTATACTCTGCTGGATTTAGCACTATTTGCATTACTGCCAGTTGCCGGGCGTCATAGGGCCAGTCCCTCGACCACTCTAGATAAGAGAGCTAATTATAAAATTTCAATTCATGATAAAGCAGAATGTCATAAATGTCAATGATTTTTAATAAAAATTTCTGATCTATAGGAATAGAAAGGTAACGAATACTCTGGAGTCCATAGGACTTTTGGGTGAGAATTTTTTAGTTGCAGGTGTAAATGGAGAATAGTTGTGATGGAGGGAACTTTTTCTCGGCAGGAACTTTTCTATATCATGTGGAATGACTTAAAGTATATAAAATGTATTACTATAGATTGCACAGAAACCATGTCAGTTTTTTTTGAGGTGGAATAGGTGCAAAACGCTTTTCTTGTATGAATATAAAGATGAGGTGAACCAATTGGTAAAAGTGATTGCAATTGCCAACCAAAAGGGAGGCGTAGGAAAAACAACAACTTCTGTTAATTTAAGTGCATGCTTAGCCGACCTTGGGAAAAAGGTATTATTAGTAGATCTTGATCCACAAGGGAATTCTACTAGCGGCTTTGGCTTAAATAAAACCAAGATAAAACAATCTGTATACGATGTTTTGGTGAATGATGTTCCAGCAGAGAGTGTTGTTTTAAAGACACAGATTGAAAATTTGATGATTATGCCAGCGACGATTCAATTAGCAGGAGCGGAAATCGAACTAGTTTCTATTATGTCTCGAGAAAATAAGCTAAAAAGAGTGCTAGATAATGTTAAATATAATTATGAGTATGTCATTATCGATTGTCCTCCTTCCCTTGGATTATTGACTATTAATGCATTGACAGCTGCTAATTCTGTATTGGTACCAATTCAGTGCGAATTTTATGCACTGGAAGGTCTTTCGCAATTAATGAATACAGTTACTTTGGTACAAAAGAATTTAAATCCAGCACTATCTCTTGAAGGCGTTGTACTAACGATGTTTGATGCTCGTACTAATTTATCAATCCAAGTGGTCGATGAGGTAAAAAATCATTTCCGTCACAAAGTATACCAAACTATTATCCCACGCAATGTTCGCCTTAGTGAAGCTCCTAGTCATGGGAAACCAGTCATTACATATGACCCTAAATCAAAGGGAGCTCAGGTTTATTTTGATTTGGCTAAAGAGGTGATTGATGATGAATAAAACCCAACGTGGTTTAGGACGGGGTCTAGATGCCTTATTCTCAGGAGGAAACAATAAAGAAGAACAACCAATTGCTATTCGCATACCAGTAGAGAAAATAGTCCCCAATCAATTTCAACCAAGACGGATTTTTGAGGAAGATGCATTAGCAGAGTTAACAAACTCTATTACCCAGTATGGTATCTTGCAGCCCGTTGTTGTTCGTAAAATTGCCAATGGTTTTGAACTGGTAGCTGGCGAACGACGCTGGCGTGCCTCTCAGAGGGCTGGTATATCTGAAATCCCAGCGATTATAAAAGATTATTCAGATGGAGAGATGACAGAAATTGCCCTCATTGAAAATATACAGAGAGAAAATCTAAATGCTATTGAAGAAGCTTTAGCCTATCGAAGACTAATGGATGAGCTTTCCTTAACCCAAGAAGAAGTTGGTCGAAAAGTTGGTCGGAGCCGCTCTGTGATTGCTAATATGGTACGTCTATTGAATTTACATCCAAGTGTTCAAGATTATGTTTCACGTGGAACATTATCTATGGGACAAGCCAGACCCTTATTAGCATTAGAAACTGTCGAATTACAATTAGAGGCTGCAGAGACTATTATTGAGGATGATTTGTCAGCCCGAGATGCAGAAGAATTGGTAAAGCGTTTACTTGAAATACCAAAGCAACCGAAACAGACGGCGAAATCCTGTGAAGATAAAGGAGTTTTTGTAGTCGAGGCTGAAGACCGATTAAAACTAATATTAGGAACGCAAGTGAAAATTAAACCAGGTAAATTGAAAAGTAAAATTGAAATAGAATTTTATTCTCCAGAGGATTTTGATAGGATACTTGAAATATTGAGCGGTCCTCAGGAGGTTGTGGAAAATAAGTATATAGGGACATTTGTTGTATAAATAAATAAAAGGTCAAATAATGTTTCACGTGAAACATTATTTGACCTTTTATAAAAACATAAAAGCTTTTATTATGGTGAAAAAATGAAAAAACGATTATTGAAAATATATCCAAAAATGGGTATAAATCAATAAACCACTATACAACTAAATGTTGGAGGTGTTCAAGTGATTTATCTTGATAATGCAGCAACAACATGGCCAAAACCTGAGAGTGTATATCAAGCTATTGATAATTGTCTTAGGGAATGTTGTGGTAATCCAGGTCGCGGTGGGCACGATAGCGCTCGAACGGCGACTTATATTTTATATGAAACGCGTGAGGCACTCGCATCATTATTTAATATTAGTAACCCTACTAATATTGTTTTCACATATAATGCTACTGATGCGATAAATATGGCGTTATTAGGAAAAGTAAGACCTGGCGATCGAGTAGTTACTACAGCAATGGAACATAATGCGGTTGCCAGACCGCTGCGCTATTTGGAAACGATAGGTGTTAAAGTCGATATTGTGCCTTGTGACCAAAGCGGTAGATTAGATATAATGCAGATGGAAAGCATAGTAAAAAAAGGCGCGCAAGCTATTGTCATGAGCCATGCTTCCAATGTTACTGGTCGGATTATGCCAATTTATGAAGTTGGACAGTTTGCAGCCAAGTATGGTGCAACTTTTATTGTAGATGCTGCTCAAACGGCAGGTAATCAAAAGATTGATGTGGAGTCCTGCGGGATTGATATGCTTGCTTTTAGTGGGCACAAAGGTTTGCTAGGACCCCAAGGGACAGGCGGCCTTTATGTGCGAGAGGGTTGTAACATATCTCCCATGCGTTTTGGTGGTACTGGTAGTTTATCAGAATTTGATAGGCAACCTGATTTTTTACCAGACAAATTGGAAAGTGGGACGCCTAACACACCAGGTATCGCAGGAATGTTAAAGGGTATAGAATTTATTCGTGATATTGGAATTGAAAATATCCGAAGACGGGAAGGAGAATTGTCCCAACGATTAGTAGAGGAATTAAAAACAATTGAAGGGGTCTTAATATATAGCCCTGAAGTATTACAGGAACGTACAGGCGTAGTAGCTTTTTCTTTCAAAGATATGGACAGTAGTTTAGTAGCACATCGTTTAGATAAAGAATTTGACATTGCTTGTCGGGGTGGATTGCATTGTGCACCATGGGCCCATCAATGTATTGGCACTCTAAAAACGGGTACCATACGTCTTAGTCCAGGATATTTTAATACGGATGATGAAATAGTGAAGACAATAGCAGCTGTAAGAGCTATAACGCAAGGAGAGGACGAATAAAATGAAAGGCACAATCGTAAATACGGTAGGGATCATAGCTGGTTCGCTAATTGGTCTAGTGCTAAAAAAAAATGTTCCTGAAAAGTATCAACAAACAGTAATGAATGGATTAGCTTTAGCTGTAGGATTGATTGGTTTACAAATGGCTTTAAAGACACAAAATATATTAATTGTAATACTTAGTATTGTTATTGGCAGCCTAATAGGAGAATTTCTTGATATTGATAAACAATTGAACAAAATAGGTGAGTGGTTAACACTGCGTATGGGAAGTAAGTATGGTGATGCAGGGCAAGGTTTTATCACAGGCAGTTTAGTGTTTTGTGTAGGAGCGATGGCAATTGTAGGATCTATACAAGATGGACTAACGGGAGATGCTAGTACTTTATATGCCAAAGCAATGTTAGATACAGTTGGATCGGTTGTATTTGCTTCTGGAATGGGAATTGGTGTTGCTTTATCGGGTATTTCAGTATTGTGTTATCAAGGCCTCATTACGATTTTGGCAAGCAGTTTAAGCGGAATTATTTCTGAAGCAATGATTACTGAGATGACAGCAGTCGGTGGCTTATTGATTATAGGTATAAGTTTATTAATATTAGAAATAAAGACTATTAAAGTAGCAAATTTACTGCCTGCAGTACCTGTTGCAGCCATTGTTGTATTGCTCTGGCCTTTGTAGTATATATCCTGCTTATGCTATAATATATTGATACATAAAGTTTAAATTGAAAGGTATGATGTAATGGGTGAGTTAACAATCTTATCAAATTTAATAATGGGTAATTTGCAATATGTACTTTTAGGTATGACTATTATGATATTGCTAGCATTAATAATATTTATTAGTATTAATATTAAGCTTGCTAAGATGAATAAGCGATATCGTACGATGATGAAAGGGATGGAAAATGTTAATGTTGAACAAATGCTTCTTGCTCATATTGAAGAAGTAAGACAAGGACAACGAAAACTAGATACCCTAATAAAAGATTGTGAAAGATTAGATATTACTTCGAAGAAATGCATACAAAAGTATGGAATTATTCGTTTTAATGCCTTTGAGGATATGGGCAGTGATTTAAGTTTTGCCATTGCTTTATTGGATCATCAAAATAATGGGATCGTTATTTCTAGCATTTATAGTCGCAGTGATTCTCATACTTATGCCAAACCAATTATCGCAGGTGATTCCTCTTATTTCTTAACAGAAGAAGAAAAACAAGCCTTGCGTCAAGCCATAGAAAAAAAATAAATTGGCAGGATTTTCTGAATTAAGGGCGAAGATGGAAATATCTGCACTACCATTTATTTTTCTAGAAGGAGGAGATGTTTTGGCGAAAAAAAATAGAAATGCTAATAAAAACACCAAGAAAAATGAGAAAATTCCCGTAAGTATGCCAGAAATTGAACAGGGTTCCAAGAGTATCCGTATACCAATCATTACAGCCAAGTATATTGCTGCTGTATTATGTTTGTTTTTGGTAATGATGATGGGGAGCTTTTTCCATTATCGAGAAACATTACGTACTGCTAGTGCGGAAAAAACAGAATTAGAAAATTTGCGGAAAAATAATGAGGCTCAGGTTAATCAAATTGAGCAGCTAGCTAAGGCTACTGTTAATTTGCAAGCTGATATGGAAAGATTAAACTCTCTTGATGCTGAATTAAGACGTATTGTTAACAATGAGGATACGACAAATACATCCCGGGCAGGCTTAATGCGCCCGTCAATTACCCCTTATAATCAAGTCGAACCTCAGGTGCAGCTTGATATTAATGATATTAATAATGTGGTTAATAATTTGCAAGTAGCAGTTAAAGTGCGTGAACAGAGTTTAATTGAACTTAAAGAAGAATTATTAGCAAAGCAAGCTAGGCTGGCTACAAGACCATCTATATGGCCAACAGCAGGAGAGGTTACTTCCCGTTTTGGCTGGCGTGGTTCACCTAGTGGTGGTAGTGGCAGAGATTATCATCCTGGAATTGACATTGCCAATAGTATTGGTACACCCATTGTTGCCACTGCTGATGGTAAGGTCATTCAAAGTGAATGGTATGCTGGATATGGAGAAACGGTACAAATCGACCATGGAAATGGTATCGTTACTTTGTACGGTCATAACTCCCAAAGAAAAGTTCATAATGGACAAATAGTGAAAAAAGGTCAATTAATAGCCTATCTTGGTAATACAGGATATAGTACAGGACCACATGTTCACTATGAAGTCAGAGTGAACGGCACTGCCGTTAATCCTGCTACATTTCTGAACTAAGGTCTAAAATACAACAGCCGAAGCATTTTGCTTCGGCTGTTGTATTTACTTAAGTACAAGGTCATAAAACTTTATGTAGAGAATGCTTTAATTTCGCCCGTAGGTACGAAGGCCATAAGAAAAGGCATGGGCAATGGTATCAGCCATTTTCATTACTAAGCTAAGTCTGGTACTTTGCAGAACCAAATGCTCCATAAAGCCGCTTACATTGACAATACCAGTTACATAAGCATCTCCCACAGAGGGCAGATCTTTACTTACCGCGGCTCCTGGTTTTAAGGAACCTAAGCCGAGGGATACGCAACCAACACTTTCTAATCGACCCAGACAAGCATCAACGGCAATAATAAAGGGATTCTCAAATTTTGTTTGAATAGATTGTATACTATCTTTTAAATTAGTGGCATGTATAGGATCATCTAGTGTACCAAAAATATGTGGGTAAGGGTTAAAAGAACGTAGCTTACTGCCTGTCAAAGGGCCCAAGGAGTCACCAGTAGAACGATCAGTACCAATGCATAGAATAATAAGGTCATGATCGGCAGCAGAAGCTTCATGCATGATGGTTCTCAAGTGAGTGGCGATATCATGAATGGCAGTAGGCTGATAAATATTTAGCTTAAATTCAGGCGATGGCTTAGGAAATTTCAAAATATTATTTAACATGTATTAACTCCTGTTACCCTTTTAAATAATAAGAACGAATATAGATTATATAAATATTATGGGTAATATTAGTGAAAGTTATACATGAAGATTAGAAAAAATAGGAGATATTAAATTTCTGCGTAGGATTGTAGATGAAGCTAAAATTTATTAGCATTTTGCGAACCATAGCCAACGTAAAGTTATAAATACTAAGGGTATTGTGATCTATACTAATTTAGGAAGGCGATATTTAAATGTAATGATAACTCTATCATAGAGAGAAACAATGCAATATATTGTGAGAGTGATTTCGCAAGTTTTTCAAAAACAGGAATCATTTACAATAAGCCAGTTGCGTGATATGCTTAACACTTCACGTAAGATATTTTTGCCGACCTTAGAATATCTTGATATGAATAATTATACAGTCCATCGATGCGATATGCGTTAGTCAAGCTCCAAAATGGTAGATTTTTCAGAACAATAAATTATTTTAGAGTGTATATAAAAGGTATAATGTATTATTTTCTATACAATATTGACAGTAAGGCATTTGGTTTTTATAATAAAGTATGTAAAATGAGTACCGTGTATTAGTACAAAAGAATTTTAGGAGTGTACCTAGGGTTCCGCACTTTATAGTGGGCTGGTCCGAGCGGTACAGGTGCAATGCACAACACCGTGGGTAAAAAAGGCCCTGCGGAAAGTCCTGGAGACAATGAAGCTTAATGGTAATAGCCTTTATTGCTTACCATATAAGAGCTAAATTTGATTATCCAGTGCTTCCCCAGGGCTTTTCTGCGGAAATACAGAATAGATATTTTAACAATATAAAAGAAAGGGTGGGTAAAGATATATGTGCAGAATTGGTGCTATTAAAAGTAAGGAATTTATTCATCCATCAGCAGCCCTACATCTAATGCTGCCACAACAAGAAGGGCATGACAATTCAGGGTTTGCTATGGTTATGCAAGACTTAGGAGGCGTGTTTTCCGGACATAAGGACAAACCGTTACTATCCTTAGCTTGTACGCAAAAAGGGGCTAAGATTGTAGAAGATTATATGGAGTCGAATAACTTTGTTCAACTAGCGGAGTGGATTCCCCGCGGTGTAAAAAACGCTAAGTTGGATATTCAAGCTATGCCATATTATATATTCCGCAATTATGATTACCCTGAGCATTATAGTGATGCTAGCCAAGAGACAAAAGAGTCATTGCTCCTTGATACTCGTCTTGCTCTTAGAGAATTGCTAGAAAAGAATCAACAGGGATATGTATATTCTTTTTGGCCAGATGTATTAACGTTGAAAGAAATTGGCGATCCACGCGATATTGCTACCTACTTTAAATTGTGGGATGATAATGGAGCATTGATGGCCAAAAATGTAGTAGTACAGTGCCGCCAAAATACCAATTATGATATTGTACGATACGCTGCTCATCCATTTTTCATTCAAGGATATACCTTGTGTGCAAATGGTGAAAATACTTTTTATACAAAAAATACAGAATATCAAAAATCATTGCACCGTGGATATATTGGCTTTGAATCCGATTCCCAAAATTTCCTCTACACATTACATTATGTATTGCATCAATTGAAATGGCCAATAAAATATTATAAGCATGTCATTACTCCATTGCCATTTAATGAGATTGAAACTCGAGCTGATAAGGCAGAGCTTACTGCCATACGTCAATCTCTTGGTCATTTGGAAATTAATGGGCCAAATACGATTATTGCGATGCTCCCTAGTGGCGATATGATGACTTGCTGTGATTCAAAGAAATTGCGTCCAGTTGTAGTGGGTAAAGATGATACTATGGTAGCAATTGCTTCTGAAGTATGTGGTCTTAATGCGATTTTACCAAATCGTAATCAAGAACTTGATATCTATCCAAACGAACGAGAAGTGGTTGTTATAAATGAAGCATTGGAGGTAGAGCGATGGAAACAGTAGAAACACAAGATGTAACGGTTAATGATTTGCCTTGGAAAATTCAATATGATACTGAACGCTGTACTCGGTGCGGTAATTGCGTGGCAACCTGTACTTTCCAGGCTATTGAAGCGGTAGTGGAACGTCGTTCTGTTACCATTTCTACTGGGAATCAACCGGAACCAATCAACAAACACAGTGCCGTACTAGTTATTAAACAAAAAAATAGTATAGCTCACGCTTGTACTGGTTGCGGGATGTGTGAAAAAACTTGTCCGAACCAAGCCATAAAGCCAGTACGTAATCAGGATTCTCGCTTTAATTTGCTAGCAAGAAAAGGCGGGGCGCCTATAAAAAAAGGCGGACGTACCAACCTTAATAGCGGAAGAACATTAGATAAGATTATCGTTGGCCGTATTTCCCAAATGACGGACCCGGCTCTTGACTCAGAGCGTCATACTTTCGATATTTTAGCTCCTTTTGGCCGTGTATTACCTGCTAGTGAAATTCCATTAACAGTAACGAATGGGGAAATAAATCTCGCTGGCAAATTGCCACCTGTAAATTGGATTTATCCTGTAATTTTCAGTGATATGTCCATTGGTGCTTTGTCTACTAGAGCGTGGGAAGCCATTTCACTCGCAACAGCGTACTTGAATGAACAATATAATATGCCTGTGCGTATGTGTTCCGGTGAAGGTGGTATGCCTGTTAAGCTACTCGAATCTGAACAACTTAAATATATGATTCTACAAATTGCATCAGGTCATTTTGGTTGGAACCGTATTGTGAAAGCCATTCCAAAAATGAAAGTAGATCCAGCTGGAGTCTTGATTAAAATTGGTCAAGGTGCAAAACCAGGAGATGGTGGTCTGCTACCTGCGGCTAAAGTTGCTTCTCATGTACAAGCCATTCGTGGTGTACCTAAGGCTGACCTTATGTCTCCACCAAACCATCAAGGACTTTATTCTATTGAAGAATCGGTACAAAAGATGTTTTTATCCATGAATGCTGCCTTTAAATTTAGAGTGCCAGTAGCTATTAAATGCGCAGCTTCAGCGACTTCTGTATCCGTATATAATAATCTTCTTCGTGATCCTTATCGCATTTGTGGCGGTTTCTTTCTAGATGGTATTCAAGGGGGAACTGGTGCAGCCAATGAAGTATCCCTTGATAATACAGGCCACCCTATTGTTTCTAAGACACGTGAGTGTTATTTGTCTGCTGTGAAACAAGGGCGCCAAGGACAGATTCCGTTGTGGTCTGGCGGTGGTGTTGGACTTACTGGTAATGCGGCAGCCGATGCCTTTAAAATGATATGTTTAGGGGCTAATGGTGTATTTATTGGTAAACTCCTTATTCAGCTTATGGGCTGTATTGGTAATGAACAAGGAAGATGTAATTCTTGTTATACAGGTAAGTGTCCTGCTGGGATTTGTACACAAGATCCAAGATTGGTACAACGCCTCGATATTGATAAAGCAGCACAAAATATTGTAGAGTATATGTTAGCTCTTGATAGTGAACTTAAGAAATTAATGGCGCCAATCGGTAATAGTTCAGTTCCAGTAGGGCGTTCCGATGCCTTGGTTACTACAGATAAAGCGATTGCTGATAAATTGGCTATCCAATATGTGTGTTAGGAGGGAAGCAGCATGTTTAAAATAATGAGTCTTGATGGAAATCAACGTATGTCGACCCAAGATCTTTTAGAAGCAATTAATGAGGCCATTGCGGCAGGTGAAACTGAATTTTATATTGAAGCTTCCGGCCAACATGATATTGGCGGACCACTTTGGCATCCAGAAGGAAAAGACTTAAAATTTTCAGTAATCAATCCAGGGCAACGTGTCGGTTCCATGTGTCTAGAGGGAACAGAAATAATCGTTGAGGGATCAGCCTCTGCTGATGTAGGCTGGCTGAATGCTGGCGGTAAAATTGTAGTCAAGGGCGATGCTGGTGATACAGCAGCCCATTGCGCTGCTGCTGGTACCATTTATATTGGTGGACGTGCAGGTACAAGATCGGGTTCTATGATGAAACATGATCCACTTTATGCACCGCCAGAATTTTGGGTTTTAAAAAATTGTGGAAGTTTCTCCTTCGAATTTATGTCAGGCGGCGTTGCTGTTGTTTGTGGTTATGACAGTGCCCAGTTTGAATCAATATTAGGTGATCGTTCTTGTGTCGGCATGGTAGGTGGTACATTATATTTCCGAGGAAATGCTTCAGGGATTTCTCGCAAAGATGTAAAAATATTGCCACTTGCGGATCAGGATATTGCTTATCTTGATGGAAAAATGGATGAATTTCTTACCTCCGTTGCCTGTCCAGAAATACGAGCAGAACTAAGTGTATGGGAAGATTGGAAAAAAGTAGTTCCCTTGACCTATGATGAACGACCTAAAATGGTAAACACGAATGTACAGCCATTTCGCAAAGAAAAATGGGTAGCAGGCGGAATTTTTAGTGATGTATGTAAAGATGACTTTAATGTTATTGGTTTAGTGACAACAAATGTATATAGACAGCGTATACCAGTATGGGAAAACGGATTATATGCTGCTCCTTGCGAATTTAATTGTCCAGCTTCCATCCCATCCCAGCGCCGCTTTAACTTACTGCGCGATGGTAACATTGATGTAGCATATAAATTAGTACTCGATTATACACCATTCCCAGGTTCTGTTTGTGGGGCAGTTTGTCCGAATCTGTGTATGGATGATTGCACTCGTAAAAAAGTGGATATTTCTGTACAAATTGGTAAGTTAGGAACTTACTCAACCGATGCGACTACTACGAAAAGCCAAGTTAAGACGGGTAAGAAAGTAGCTGTAATTGGTGGTGGTGTTGCAGGGCTTACAGCAGCATGGCAATTGATTCGTAAGGGTCATGATGTAACTGTCTTTGAGGCAGATGAACGCATGGGCGGTAAAATGGAGCAAGTTATACCTCGCTCACGTCTACCGCAACAAACCTTAGCAGCAGAGCTTAAGCGTATTGAAGATATGGGGGTTGTATTTAAAACAAATGCCCCAGTAGATAAGCAAAAGTTTATAGAGATTAAAAATAATCATGATGCAGTGGTTGTAGCCACAGGCGGACATATTGGCCGCGTATTCCCATGGCCAGGTCATGAACGTGTACTCAAAGGAATTGACTTCCTAAAAGCAGTGAATAAGGGGAAAAATCCTGCTGTTGGTAAACGCGTCATTGTTATTGGTTGTGGTAATTCAGGTATGGATGCTGCCGTTGGTGCTTACCAAATGGGAGCAGAGCAGGTTATTTGTATCGATGTGCAGCGCCCAGCAGCGGATGCCATAGAAATTGCCCATGTTGAAGAACTAGGTGGTAAAATCATGTGGCCAGTATTTACGAAAGAAGTTACTGCTGCTGGTATTATTACAACAACTGGTGAACTCATTGAAGCAGATACTGTCATTGTAAATGTTGGTGAAATGCCTGAGTTAGACTTTTTACCTGAGGGTATTGCAATCGAG
>Ga0074198_1000369_pt1 | contig 51131 bp, 54 predicted proteins | sample EPASupsiteSAE323_FD_64527 | JGI IMG/M metagenome (GOLD analysis project Ga0074198, IMG submission 64527) | Bioremediated contaminated groundwater from EPA Superfund site, New Mexico - Sample SAE3-23 | ecosystem: Environmental > Aquatic > Deep subsurface > Groundwater > Contaminated ... | reverse complement strand
ATACTATTATATATTAAGCCCGAAAGATAACAGTTCTTGCGCCAATTTTGAGTAATATTATCCAATTAATTAAAAGAGTGAGCTTCTGAAAATTCATTTTTCACTAGCTTTTGAGACAGTGCCCTTCCGGCTGCCAACACAATGGTTCATCTGACAGGAGCATAGCATAGCATTGATGCAGAAAAGAGGCAAGTAGGCCCTTTTTGTATCGAGTGACAGGCCTGAACGTAAGCATTTCATATTGTTTCTCATCCATATTTCGGATCCGTAAGGAACCTTATTGCATTCTCACGGGCAAGATTACTTTCGCCCTGCACGGTTAAGCTACTCATACACATGAATAGTAGTATATCTCTGAACCGCCCGATACCCTTCAAGTCTTTTGCTACTCCCTTGCGGGCGGATTCTTTCATTTATCCCGCCTTGCCGTGACATTTTTTGTACTTCAAGCCGCTGCCGCACGGGCAGGGATCATTTCTGCCGGGCTTGTAAATCACCTGCGAGATTTTGCCATCTTTTATGAAGTTCATAATATTAGCAGGAGCCTGGCCCAGCCGAAGTTCATGGGCCATAAAACGCATGGGTCCGTCTATGTGCCTGAAGAACTCTCTGTAGCCCGCGCAGAGATAATTGAGCCCTGGCTCGCCGTCTGGCGTTTGGATAAACCGATTCTTGGGGCATTCGCCGTTGCAGGCGAATCTGACCTCACACTTGCGGCAATATTCGGGCAGGCTGTCGAGCTTATCTCTGCCGAACTTTCGCTGCTTTCTGGATGCTGCCAGTTGGGCCATGTGCTTCTCGTTGATATTGCCGAGAAGGTATTTGGGCTCGACAAAGTGATCGCATGAGTACATGTCCCCATTGTGCTCCATTGCCATGGCGGTTCCGCATGTCTCCGAGAAGGCACAGATTCCCGGATGCACGCCTGCCCAGGCGGCAAGAGCCACATCGAAGATCTGCACATAGGTTTTTCCTACATCTCTCTTCACCCATTCATCGAATATGGAGATCAGGAAGCGGCCATATTGATCTGCCTTGACTGAACGATCGGTAACTGTATCGCCCTCCTGATAGCCAGTATCGTTATCCCTTTCTACGATTGGTATGAACTGGATGAAACTCGCCTTGACTTTGTCTCTTAGAAAGCGGTAGACCTCCAGTGGATGATTCGCATTTGAAGCATGTACTGTTGTCAGGATATTGTAGTCAACTTTGTGATCTCGAAGGAGCCCGGCAGCTCTCATCACCCTATCGAATGTGGGCTTTCCGGCTTTGTCTACCCGGTAGGCATCATGAAGCTCTCTTGGCCCATCCAGGCTCAAGCCGATAAGGAAGTTGTTTTTGCGAAAGAATTCGCACCAATCGTCATCGAGAAGTGTGCCATTGGTCTGCATGGTATTCTGAATGATCATTTTTGGGCGCCTGTACTTCTGCTGGTATTGGATTGATCTTTTAAAAAATTCCAGGCCCATCATGGTCGGCTCTCCGCCTTGCCAGGCAAATGTCGCCTGGGCAATTTGCTGGGCCTCGATGTACTGACGGGTGTATGTCTCCAAAAGCTCATCCGACATTTGGAAGCTGCTGTTCGGATACAGGTTCTTCTTCGATAGAAAAAAGCAGTATTTGCAGCCCAAATTGCACATGGCGCCCGTGGGTTTGGCCAGCAGATGAAATCCAGGCAATGCATCCGTCTTCTTCATTGATAGCTATAATCTCTTGGAAGTTCATTAATCTTATTATCTGTTCAAATTTGAACAGCAAATTATGAAGCAAAGCAGCCCGTTCAAAGCAACGAAATAATAATTTTATAAACTATTAATAAATAAAAATTTTAGAAGATGAAGACGCTGGTCTTCATCCACTGCTTGATTCAGCGAAATTTGGCAAGGCTCTTGAGGGCGTATTCGGATACTGTGTCATGCTTGAGACGAGCTGTCTGTAGATCTTTATGTAAGCATTAGTCACAAAGTCGTGCTCGCCTGCTATGTTATGCTCCTCTTTGGGATCCATTTCGATGTTATAGATTGCGGGAATCTGGCCGTAATTGCTTTCAGGACCCTGGAATGAGTCATATGCGATCGTATGGATCTTGAACTGATGCCAGCGCATAGCTCCAGGCTGAGTTAAGGCTGAGTAGTCAGCTCCAAAGTACCATATAGCTCCGGCCCGGTTGGATTCATTCTGCTTTCCGAGAACGAAATTCGTTTGATCTATGCCATCAATTGGCCTGTCCTCGGGGATCTTTCCGCCGCCAAGCGTCGCAGAGGTGCTGAACAGATCAAGCAGACACATGATCTCGTTTGATGTCCTGCCGGCCTCAATCGTACCCGGCCACCAGAATATGCAGGGAACGCGCACAGCGCCTTCATAGGCCGTGCCTATTCCGCCGCGGAACGGCGAGTAGCCTGAGTCCGGCCATTGATCATATGTTGGTCCGTTGTCGCTTGTCATGACAACTAGGGTATTGTTTTCCATCCCAGCATCTCGAAGTGTATCCAAAACCTCGCCTACATGGTAGTCCATCTCCATCAGACCATCGCCGTATGGGCCCTTGCTGGACTTTCCTGCCCATTTTGGATTTTGAACGCTCGGGAAGTGAGTCCTGGAGAAGGCTATGTACATGAAGAACGGCTTGGTGGAGTTTGTCTGATTCTTGATGTAAGCGATTGCTCTGTCTGTGCATTGGTCGTCAATGAACGCCATAGATGTCAGGTTCAGTGGCTCAACAACCTTGAGATCCTCTCCTTTCTTGGCTTCAACTGTGCCGTAAATCGTGTCTCCCAGCTCAGTATCGGGATCATAGCCTATGCGTTGCGGTTGAGAGTAGGCGTTGAAGTGATATAATGTCCCGAAGTACTCGTCGAAACCCATATTTTGAGGCTCGCTCTCATAGATATCGCCGAGATGCCACTTGCCAAACATTGCAGTATTATAACCGGCATCGGACAGCACTTTTGCCAGCGTCGTCTCATTTGGAGATATGCCGGACCCTGATCCGGTGTTCACTGCCATGTTCATGCCTGTTCTGATGGGCAGCCTTCCTGTCAGCATTGCAGCTCTCGATGGCGTGCATTGTGTCTCCGAATAAAAGGATGTCAGCTTGAGGCCATCTTTCGCCATCTGATCCATTCTTGGTGTTGGCGCGCCCAATACATCGCCACCACCGTAGCAGCCAGGGTCCATGTATCCCATGTTGTCGGCCAGCATGATTATGATGTTTGGCCGAGGTGCTGTGAAGTCCTCATGGACAACCTGCTGAAGGCTGGATTCCTTGTATAGCGGATTCTTCCTGTTTGTTAAGACATCTACCCCGGTTTTTTCCGGTGTTGTAGCATGATTGTCATTCGTCTTCTGCAGATCTGAATCGTTGGTCTTCAGGTCCAAGGGTATCGGTGACAGTCCGGTATTTCCGGAGTCAAGGCTGCCACTGACAATTGTGATAAAAATCAACCCTGCAATTGCCAATATAAAACCTATGTTTGCTATCTCAATCCCTCCATTCATAGCTGGGTTTTAGGCATATCTCTATCTCGTTGATAATACTTATAGGAGTTGGTTTTCTACAAGTGATGCATGATCGCGGTGTCGCTCCTCTGCGGGCCCGCTTTTGCGTCTGAGTGGTTTGCAGGTGCTGCTATGGTTGCTTTGGTTACCTGAAAACGAAAAGAAGAAAATAGGAAAATAAGACAGATAAAGCTGAAACCGATTCCTGGCTTATCCTCTCATGAACTTGTCCCAACCCTCGTAGTGGGTCTTGAGGACTGTGCAGATGTCATCCATCAATGCGAAGGGGATTCCCACCACAACGACATCGTCCTTGAGGCCGGAGTTTCTGGCGGATCCATCGCAGCCAAACGAGACGTTCACCTCTCCTTTCAGGTAGGGCGAAGCGGTAGCATCGACGCATAATGACTGGATTCCGGCTGTGTTGAAGCTGGCTCTGCCGCCCTTTTTGAACTCGACAGCCTGAACGATTCTCCTGGCCACCAGGGGACTGCCCATCAGTATCACCACATCGGGATCTACGACCATCTTGTCAAGGGGCGCGACGTATGTTGCAATCGTGCTGCCGGGAAGAAGGCGCGGCATATTCGCTGCGATGCTGCTGCCGATGTCCTTGGTCTCACACTTGTGCAGCTTGTCAAAGTACAGAGTTCCTGATGCTATGCCCTCCGGGCACTGCAACAGACCGATGCCTGAGGCTCCGCCCTTGCAAGTGTGACTGTCGGGGCGAGCGAAAAAGCTCTTGCCTTCCTTCATGGCCTGAAGAATCATTGAGCAGTAATGCAGCGGCTTTTCCATTGGAGCGAGGCCCTTGGGGATCTGCTCTTCGCTTTTGAACAGCTTGACACCGGCGATGTTCTCACCGACGCCCAATGAGGCTTTCAGTATGCCTGCCATCTCTAGAAGATTCATCGAAATACACCGCGAGTCAGTTGGCGATGATGGCATTTGCACCTTGCGCTCTTGAGAGATAGACATCGATCCTGGGAGGTTGGACCGGAAAAAAGAAAAAGAGAGATCGGAACTCATCAAGATTCTTCGGGATAGCTTGCGACTACATTTCCAGAGGCGTCTGTCAAAGTAGCCACATCGCCATCATTGTTCCAGATGGAGGAGCTGCGGTTCCAGAAGAGATCAACGTCGGTGTCATTTCCGGTCCCGGTGCGAACTTTGACTGCAGCTCCTGCAGCCAGGCTGAAATCCGGGAAAGCGTAGCTGTGGTTCTGGGCGTCTTCAAGCGTCCAGCCAGCGAAGCTGACATCAGCCGAGCCCTGGTTTGTGATCTCAACCCATTCCTCATCGAGGTTCTCCTTCTCGGGGCTGGGTGCCGCAAAATTTACGCTTGTTATGGCAATGCTGCTCTCGTCTGCGCCCTGCACCAACGCCGCACCGATGAACAGGACGGCGAGGGCAATGAGAGACCCGCTAAATATTCGGTTGTTCATTATTAGTTCTCCGTAGTTCTTACTTATTAGTTAGTATTTTTAGTACGTATTGAACTTCAGTAATATAAATTTTTCGAAAGAGTTTGATGCTCCGAAGGGATGAGATAATGCACTTGAGATTAAAGGAATCACGTCAAAGATGCAGGATTAAATCCTGCGCGACGTTCACCACAAAGGCACAAATTCACAAAGACTTGCTAACGAAAATTTGGAATCTGTCATATGCTCCTTTGAGCTTTGTGCCTTGGTGACTTTGTGGTGAAAGTCGTAACCACTGGCTCGACCCAAAGCTGACCAGCCCTACTTTTCAGGGCATCAGTGCGAGCCTGCTCTCTCACCTCACCACAGTCCCGCTGATCGCGAGGAAGAAGAGGATGGAGAAGAGCGCACCCAGCACCCGCTCAAGTATGAAAACCGCTCCGAAAAAAGTGCCGGGCCGTCCCTCCAGCTCAAGCTTCTTCGGCGGATCAACAAATAGCCTGGTGCCAGAGAGAAAGACTGTGGCACTGAATAGCATGGCATCGACGACGGCGCACGCACCGCCCCACCAGTCCCGGTGCCGGAACTTCGCGGAATCATTCTGCTGCCCAAACCATTCTAAGACGCACCTGCCATCTTTGCCCTGGTGGCCATCCATCCCAGAGACAAACCAAATGACGCCAAAGAAGATGATGAAAAATGCCGACCAGTACAAGGGCCACGTAGGGATTTTGCCGTAGCCACAGGAATACTGTAGCACAAAATCGAATACCTTTTTCCCCCATTCATCAGGCAACATCGTTTTGTGATATCCGACGCTCCAATTTTGCTCGCGATGGAGATGCCGGTATTCGTAATAGCAGGCGTCGTAGTCTTCGAGATAACCGAGCTTCTTGAAGTTCTCAAGAAGGGCGAAGTATGCAGTATCGTCGTATTCCAGATGATCTATGATTTTCCCCCAGCGTACGTATAAACGATCATACTTCGCCCAGGTCAGGCAAAGGGTGTCGCGAAAGTCCGCATCCTCAAAAATGGCATCATCCCTAAACCGTGCGCTGTTGAAGTCTGCAGTACGATTAAACAGAGCTTTGTTAAATAAGGATAAGTTATTAAATTTAGATAAATAAAAATGTGAGTTATTGAAAGTCGAGCCCTCGAAGTTTGCTACGCCATTGAAAGACGAGCTATTGAATCCGACATCACCTATAAAATCCGAGCCCTTGAAGTTGGCCGTGCCATCGAACGTCGTGCCCCAGAAATCTGCATGCCTAGCGAAATCCGTGCCAATAAAAAGGACATCGCCCAAGAAATGAGAGCTATCAAAGACCGCATCACCCTTGAAAAACGAGTTCTTGAAATTGGCATAACCCCCGAAAAACGATCCCCAAAAGTTGGCTTTGCCACTAAAATACGAGCTATCAAAATTAGCTGTACGGGTAAAAGTCGAACTGCCAAAACCAACATCACGCCTAAAAGACGAGTTCCAGAAGTTGGCATAGCCATTGAAAGACGAGTTCGAGAATTTAGCATAGAGAGTGAAAGACGATTTCCAGAAATAAGCTGTGCCGTTGAAAGACGATTCATTGAAGTAGGCATAGCTTCGAAAGGACGAGCCCCCGAAGTAGGCATTGCCTTTGAAGGACGAGCCACTAAAATCGATTGTACGATTAAACATAGTATTATTAAAATAAATATTCCCCTCGATAATAGAATCGTTTACTTTTATTGGAGATGAGATAAAATTGGCACTTTTCGATAAGCTCCTCTTGATAACACCCGGAGAAACCTCACTCGACCCCTTCGGCAGATCCAGATCCCCTTTGACGATCACGTGATCGTACTCCACCGGCTCGCCCCGCTCGATCTTGTCGAGGATCTCCTGCGCGGTCACAACCATCATGCCGTCCTCTCGCCTGGCATCCGCCAGGGGCAGCAACACCAAAAAGAGGATTAAGACGAGGTTCAGCCTGATTTCCTTCCCACCTGTAACCAGTTGCAGGTGCTGATGGAATGAATAAGTTTTGTTTGAGTGTGGAGCCCAACGCGAAAAAAGAATTTGCGCCGCGCATCTAATCGCGGCCCTCACAATCTAGTACTGGATCTGATCCGCCAGAGGGTCAACCCACGCGGTTGTTACAGGCTGAGCTGAGACATCAAATGTGGAGATGACATCGCCCTCTGCGTCCACCAGGGTGATCAGGTTCTCAGTCCAGAGAGGCGTGGTGCTGTTGGTGTAGATGTCCGTCGCGCTCCCATCGCCCTCGCCCTCATGGACACGAACAACTGCGCCTTCCTCAAGCGTCAGTGCCGGGAAGGTGAAGGTTGTAGCGCCGGCTGAGGAGAGAGTCCATCCTGAGAGGTCCCACTCGCCCACTGCCTGGCTCTTTACCTCGACGTACTTGTCGTCGCCAGTGCCCACGCTGCTGATTCCAAGCTTCGCCGAAGGTGAGAACTCGCCGGCGTCACGGGTGAACACAGCCGTTGGGTTGGCAGACACAGATACATCCGTGAAGGACTGAGCCTCATTCTTTCCAAGAACTTCGGACTCGCCCGCATAGACGGAGAGCTGCTTGAACCCGGAAGCGTTCTCAGGAGCGGCAGCATCTGCGGCAACCACTGTTGCAGCAGGAGTCTCATTAACAGGTGCAGCAGCTTCAGCTACTGCCTCGGTCACTACAGCAGTCTCATTGACAGGAGCTGCGGCCTCTACAACAGCCTCAGTCACGTTGACTGGGGCGGCAACCTCTGCCACAGGCGCAGGAGCGGCTACAACAGTATCATTGGTGGTGTTATTGGTGCTGTTCAGAGCAGTCGTAGCATTCCCGGCATCCTGTGCCAGGGAAGACCCAAAGGAGAGGGTCACTAAAGCGGTTAATAATATCAAAGCCATCGTGCTTCTCATATTCATACCTCAAATCATGCTCATCTCAGAAAAATATAAACCTTTCTAAAAATTTCTTTGAATAGGTGCTAGTTTTCCATCAGAAATCATGGAGAAAAATTGCCTGGCAGGAATTCCCTGCCGAAGCTGCCCGCCCTAAAGTGGCGGACGCAATTATTGCTGCGTCGATCTAAACAGTTGTGTTGGTTTCGTTGCCCTCAACGACTACGGTCAGGTTCTCGGTAGCGTTGATGGTCACGTTCTCAGTTGCGTTATCGGTTACGTTCTCAGTTGCGGTCTCAGTAGCGGCGACTTCAGACTCAGCGAAGGCAACTCCAAAAGAGAGAGCCAACAGGAGAGAGAATAGCACTACTCCACTTGCTATTTTGCTCATTTTTAACACTCCATTTGCGTTATTGGGCATTACAAATGTTAATCTGCATTTAAACTTTTCTCCAGAAAAAGTCTATATACTTTATATAGCAGACCTTATTTCCCAGTCGTTTGGTCAGGATTTCCTGTATAGCTTGCACCTATCGATGAACCTCTCCAAATCTAGAGAGAAAAAATGAACATGCAGATACGCGCCCAGTGTGTTGTGCTCCACCAGGCCGTCCCGACCCTCGAATATTCCCTTGCCACGGATCATCCTATAGGCGAAGCGTGCATCGCCATCACACTCAAATCGCGAATAATGAAACTCATGCCCCCTAATTGTCTGGACGGGCGCAGCCAGAGGATTGTCCCCCACAACCTCGGCTTTCGCATAACCAAGTGCCACAAGCCTCTTGGTCATGACAGTCGATCCGGGAAGCGCTCCCACCATCTCATAAGTTCCGGCCTCAGCCACGAGCTTCTGCCCAAGGTACATCAGGCCGCCGCACTCCGCATAGATGGGCATGCCATCTTCTGAGGCCCGCAGGATCTGTCGTCTGGCAGGAGCAGCTTGCAGCGTCGCAGCATGCAGCTCAGGATAGCCGCCACCGATGTACAGGCCATCGACATCAGGCAGGTCATCCCTCATTGGGCTGAAGAATACGAGCTCAGCGCCGCACCTCTCCAGCTCGCGCAGGTTATCATGATAATAAAAGCAAAATGCCTCGTCCCAGGCTATGCCAATTTTCACGCGGGCCTCGGACGGGACCTGTGCCTCCCGAGCCTTCTGAGCAGGACTCGCAGGAGCGCACGCCTTCAGCTTCAGGATCTGGTCGATGGCCGCATGCTTCTCCAGCCAGGCGGCTAAAGCCCCCAGATCATGCTCCTTCTCAAAGCCCATCACGAGGCCGAGATGGCGGCTCTTCATCTCGATCTCCTTATCGCGAGGCAAAGCCGCGAAGATTGGCAGATTCATGCAGCTCTTGAGCATGGCCAGATGCTTCTCCGAGCCCACACGATTGAGTATTGTCCCGGCTAAACGAAGCCGTGGATCAAAATCAGCAAATCCTTTCTCGATAGCGGCAGCACTGCGCGACATGCCATGCACATTTATAACCAAGAGAACTGGAAGGTCCAGGATCTTCGCCACATGCGCGGTGCTGCTCTCATCTGTTCCGTCCATTCCGTCAAAAATGCCCATGACCCCTTCCACGACGGCCACGTCCGCGCCATCGATGGCTGAGAGGAATGAGCGCCGGACGCCGGCCTCAGTCATCATGAAGGAATCGAGATTGCATGAAGGCCGCCCGCAGACGGCAGTATGGTGAGTGGGATCTATGAAGTCCGGGCCGACCTTGAAGGGCTGCACCTTCAGGCCGCGAGCCCGCAGCGCCGCCATGAGCCCCAATGTAACTGTGGTCTTTCCGACACCGCTGTGCGTGCCTGCGACGAGAAACGCCGGAATGCTGCTCACTGGATCGCGAGGAGGGTCGATTTCGCTCATCGTTCTGCCAATGCAACTGCTTTGATATAAGATCATCTCAGGTTGAGTTAAGAGCAGCCCTTCCGGCAAATATCTATTAACTCCGCCAATCATGCCTTAGATCATGCTGGTTGGCGTTGTTAAACGTGGCAAGTACGGCGAGCGTCTGCTTGAGACCATCAAGGCCCGGACGGACTTTGAGGTAGTCTCAGTGGAGGTCCCCCAGGTGCTGCCGGGCTTCATCGAGGATCCGGAGGAGTTTGTCAGAGAGCTGAACCTTGATCCCAAATTATTCCAGTCGGATCTGCTCATTCTCTATACCTTTCATCCAGACCTGACCCCGGAGATCGTGCGCATGGCCGGGGAGGCTGGCGTGAAGGCGGCCATAATCCCTGGCGGCATAGGCCGGGCCGGCTCTATTGGCGAGCTTGAGAGGATATCTGAGAAGACTGGCATCCACATCGAGGTGGATGAGATCTGCTGCACTCTCGACGAGTGCGGCGTTGCCGTCATTGACGAGTTCGCGAAGAAGCTTGGCAAGCCAGAGCTTTCTGTCGAGACTAAAGACGGACGCATCAGCCGGGTAACTGTTTTGCGCGGCTCGCCATGCGGTGCTACATGGCACGCGGCAGAGGGCATCGTCGGAAAGACCGTGGCCGAGGCTGCATCCATGACAGGCCTCTTCTGCCAGCAGTATCCCTGCAGGGCTGTGCGGGGAACCCCTGGAGGCATCCATACATCCGGAGACCTGCATAAAGATGCAATGGAGAGGGCTCTGGGAAAGCTCACCAACCTCACCCTCCCAGAGCAGTCCCGGCCAATTATGATAAGGCCAGGTCAGAAGGGGGAAAGAGCATGAGGGACATGGTGGTTGAGGCTACCGTACGAGCCCTAACAAGAGCTGAGACAACTCTGCCCAACTGGGTTTTACGGAGGATCGAAGAGGCTGCCGCGCGAGAGAATCGGCCTCTTGCCAGGCATCACCTCCTGTTCATGCTGGAGAATGTGCTGATCGCAGGAGAAGACTGCCTGCCCCTCTGCCAGGACACTGGCCTGCCCATATTTCATGTCCAAATTGGTCGAGATTTGAAGCTGAACTTCAGCCTCGCGGAGGCAGTGGCGGAGGGCGTCAAAATCGCGACCAAAAAGATACCGCTGCGGCCCAATGCAGTCCACCCCCAGACCCGCAAGAACAGCGGCGACAACACTGGGCCCGGGATGCCAGACATCATCATGGATTATGTCAGTGGCCAGGTACTGAGGATCAGCGCTTTTCCCAAAGGCGCGGGCTCTGAGAACATGAGCCTGGTCGGAATGCTCAACCCGGCTGACGATCCATTTGATTTTATAGTCAAGAACGTGGCCGAACGGGCAGCCAACGCCTGCCCGCCACTGTTTCTTGGCATCGGCATAGGCGGCAGCTTCGACATGTCTGCTCGCATGGCCAAGCACGCTCTCCTAAACATGGACGGCAGGCCTGAGGACAGAGAAGAGCAGAACCTGTTGGACAGGATCAACGCTCTAGGCATCGGCCCGATGGGGCTGGGCGGAGACACAACTGCTCTTGGACTTCGAATAGAGAAGGCCTCCTGCCATACGGCATCATTGCCCGTCGCCATAAACTTTCAGTGCTGGGCCAACCGCAAAGCAACTGAGGTGATCCTATGAGCGAGCATCATCTGCACACGCCACTCACCAAAGAGGACGTTTTAAAGCTCAGAGCCGGAGATGTGGTATTTCTGAGCGGCACAATCTATTCAGCGAGAGACAAAGCCCATGCCCTCATCCGCCGGGAAGGCAGTCCCATCTCACTGGAAGGGGCCGCCCTCTACCACTGCGGCCCCCTCACCAAGAATGGCCTGGTCCTGTCAGCCGGCCCTACCACAAGCGGCAGAATGGCCCGTTACACCGAGGAGATGCTGGGCCAAGGAGTGCGGGCGATCATTGGCAAAGGCGGCTTGCCTGCCGAGCCGTTTTTCGGCAAAGCCGTCTACCTGGCCTATCCGGGTGGCTGTGGAGCTGCTGCGGCCAGGCAGCTCAGAGTCTTGGGCGTCCACCTGGAGGAGCTTGGCATGGCCGAGTCTCTATGGGTCTTTGAGGCAAAAGAGTTCGGCCCCATGATCGTAGCCGTGGACAGCCAGAAGAGAGACCTCTATGAGGAGGTAAGAGTATCGGAAAAGAGCCGGAAGACAGACTGAAGCGAGCCGCCAAAGATGTCCGATACCTGGCAGATCGCGGCTATCCCTGCGACTCAGCCGTTTCTTATGTCTGCAATCATCAAAGGTTGGCAGAAGAACAGAGGATAGTGCTCACTAGGTGCATAGTCCCTGCAGATACGGCTCTTTTGAGGATGGCCAAATCCCTGCGGCTGGAAACTTTGCGCGGCAGAACGGTATTTGTGGACGGCTACAACGCCCTGATCACAACAGAGAGCCTTCTGGCTGGCTTTCCTGTCTATCTTTGCGATGATGGCCTCTTCAGAGACACGCGAGGATATTTTCGCAGGCATAAATCCAGCTACATCGCCAGCAACGCGCTCTACGAAATCCTCGACCTGCTGGCGGAGGCTGCACCCAGTCGCCTTGAGGTCCTCCTCGATGAACAGATCAGCCACAGTGGAGAACTGGCACGCGAGGTCCGGTCCCAGATGGAAGAGCGGCACCTGGTGGGCGAAGTCAGATGCGTGAAGGATGTCGATCATCAACTCAAGGCCTGTGGGGGGATAGTCGCAAGCAGCGACGGAAATGTGATTGATGCTGCGTCTAGCATAATTGATATTCCCGCAGAAATTGCCAGAAGACGGGGGATAATCGCTCAAATCATTTGAACCGTCCCGGTATGAAACGGCCACAATATCACCGAGAGAGCCAATCGTCATCTTTTTATGCTACAGTTAATTATTATACTATTGGGGTCGCAATAAACTTAAGGAGTAATGGGTGAGCAGCAATGATTAAGAGAGTCCTGGAAATAGTTTTTCTGGCAGTCTTGCTCATGAGCGGAACCTGCGTGGCATCCCATCCCACCTTCGTTCCGTTATCTGAGCATACAATAGCCAAAGAGATCAGCTCGAACGGAGTACCGCTCTACAGAACATACACATTTACATCAGAGGATGAACAGGCCGCCTCATGGGTCCTCATCTGGCGAGACTCAGAGGTTCATAGCGTGGAGTGGAGATGGTACTGGCCGGAGGGAAGAACATACGCCCGATCCTTCAGCACCATTCCACCAATTGACGGGTTTACGGGAATGTGGGCCGCACCAGTCTGGAGCTGCCTCAAGATCAAGGGTACCGACGTAGCCCGCCTGCCCGGAACCTGGAAGGTGGACGTGATTGTGGACTACAGGAAAGTGCTCACTGAATATTTCACCATCACGAGCCCTGAGGCCTGCTAAAAAAAGATTGCTGACGATGAAAGAGGCAGCACCCAATCGAGAAAAGACCACAGCAATTAGCTGTGCTCATACGCCTAGGGAGCACAAGACGAAAAAGTGACTTATATAGGACGATTCTATTAAACGACCAAAGGTTAGGTGGGGACAAGATGCAACTTGAATTTGGCAGCAAGAGACAGGACCCGGACGTTCGCAGACTCTTCGACATGAAGGAAGTGATCTTTGACAGAGACTGGCTGGCTAAAGCTGAGGACTTTGATCTTTACTACATGTATCGTGACCTGTACCTCAGCAAATCCGACAAGGAAAAGCTTCTCCGGCAGGGCCTTCGCTACGATATCACCATTATTCCGCCAGGCATGCTGGGATGCGAATACATCAAGACAGCCGGACACTATCACCCCCTTGTGCCCGAAGGCAGTGTCACCTATCCGGAGCTCTACGAGGTCTTGGATGGAGAGGCACTATATCTTCTCCAAAATCTGGATCAAAGCGACGTCGTAGCGGTCTATGCTTCGGCAGGAGACAAAGTCCTCGTGCCTCCTGGATACGGCCACGTAACCATAAATCGTTCAAATAAAACCCTTAAGATGTCCAACTTCGTCTGCAGGAATTTCTCTTCCCTTTACGAGCCCTACAGGGATATAGCTGGTGCAGCATACTTCTTCACCAGGGACGGCTGGATTAAGAACGAAAGAAACGGACGAGCAGGAGCGCTCCGCAGGGTTGATGCTCCGGACAGCTCCAGCCTGAAAAAGCTCGGCCTTACAAAAGACAAAGAGATGTATCCGATGATGAGAGAGATCGGCATTCTCGATTACCTTATCCGACCCGAGGAGCATCTGGAGATCTTTTCTGGGCTCGTCTGATCTAAGAAGGAGCATCAATGCATCAACTCATTGCCAGATTTAAGGCACACGTCGAGCTATTGCGTCCGCCTCTCGCAGCAATGGATCTGGCCATGCCGGCGGCCTCAGGCCTTCTGGCTGTCTGGACTGTGGAGGCTGCTCTGCCTCCGCTCCTGCCGTTCATCATAGCCGCCATAGGTGCCTACTGCGCAATCACCAGCTCCTATGTCTACAACGATTGCTGTGACATCGACGTAGACAAGATCGGCATGCCCAATCGGCCTCTGCCCTCGGCAAAGCTCGGCAAACGCGAGGCTCAGCTCTGGTCTCTCTTCTTGTTCCTGGTGGCGTCAGCAGTTGCCATCTACCTCAATATCGAGAGCTTTGTCATTCTAATCGCCGCTACTCTGCTCATCACAGTCTACTCGGCCTGGGCCAAACGAAACACGCCGTTCTCCTGGATATTCGTGGGGCTTTCTTTTGGACTTGTTCCATTTGGCGTCTGGCTGGCATTCGAGCCTGCTGGCATTCTGAAAGCCGGACCTGGGTTCTATCCGGCGTCACTCATCCTAGCGGCCATGATCATCATCACCGATTGGGGTTTCACCAACTGCGATGCCAGCCGTGATGTAGCCGGAGATCGAGTGGAAGGCATACCGACAACGCCCGCGACCTACGGAATTGCCGCCACGGCCAGGATGGTTACTGGCTTTTGGGTCATAGGCGTGATTCTGTCAATCGCACTGGGCCTGGCCTCAAACCTTGGATGGCTCTATCTGGCTGTTGCGGCTGCCGCAGGCTGCTGGCTCTTGTTGCAGAACCTGGACTTCGTGCGCCACCCGACAGCAGAGAGAGGTGAGAAGCTATTCTACCAGTCAGCCAACTATAGGGCGGTGCTCTTTGCAGCAATAATAGTAGACACGCTCTTGCAGGCAGGACTCACATTCGGAGAAGGACTGTAATGGTAAAGAAGGGCTCCTCGCTGCGTTCTGTTCTTGCCAAAATGATAAAGGCAAATCCGCAGATTCTCTCTCATATGTGATTCATTTAGACAAGGATTTGCCAATCATTGATCTCTGCCCAATCATTCTCCTGTGAGGTTAGTTTGATAATGATAACCCCATGTCCCAGTCAGCTCAATTCCTGGGAAGAATTCCTCAAAGTAAGCTTTATGGATTGCATCGGGGTCCAGATCGCCAAACAATTCTGGATGGAACCACTTGGCAATGCAGACATGGCCAATCGACCATCTAATCCCTTGAGTCCAGTCTTTCTGCAAGACATAGACTTGATCGTTTTTCACAGCGGCAATATTTTCAAATCCGTCGCTTGCTCTTTCCTGGATCTTCTGTGTCGTATTGGCTTGTATGTCCTCCGGTGTGTGTTTGATGCCAGCAAGACTCGATCCGTGTGAATCGAAGATAATGACGTCTGGATTCTTTGAAAGGACATATTCTGCACCAACTTCTGCCGATGAAGTTGTCGAATTAAGGCCGAGATCATCTGCTATATCTATTGCTCCACAACCTCTTGCTGCTTTTGATTGGCTCGCTGCCGGGCCCATGATAAACCACTTCTTCATATCTGTGGAATACTCGTAATAGAACGTAGGCATATCTTCGGCCTTGACGTCCTTTATTCTGTCTGCTACAATGCTATCATATTTCCGGACCCAGTCGATAAGCTCTTCCGTCTCGCGTTCGTCTCCTGTAAGTGCCCCCAGTATCTCCAAATCGCGAATTAAACGATCCCCGTTGATCTGACTCAAGCTAAATGCAATAACAGAGACATTTTCCAGCTTGTTAGAGACATCATCAACGTTTGCAGTACCCTGTGTCTTTGGCATTATCACTAGATCTGGATTCTGAGCAATGACCTTTTCCAAATCAACAGAAGTTCCGTGCTTCGAAACCTCTGGAACATCTTTTAGGCCAAAATAGGGTTGTGCAGAATGAAATGAAGTGTCAACACCTACGATCAGATCGCCAGCACCGATAGCAAGCAGTGGCTCCATCTCGCGATAGTTTGTAACAATGATCCTTGTAACAGGCAATTTCACTGTTACCGTTCTTTCAGCTTGATCTACCAATGTTATCGAATCAGAGGTCTTTTCCAGAATCTTCTCAGGAAATTCATCTGCCACAGAAAGCGGCGCAATTATACTCAAAAAGAGAATCCCCAATAACGCATACGCTATTTTTTTCATAATTTTATTCACGCTCACATATTCGTTTTAATCAAATTTACATGTCTAGCAATAAATCCGATTGCATCTTAATACATAAATTTATCGTAGCAAAAAATATGCATAAATCGTTTGATAATATAATTTATCATCAAGGACCTCGTCAGCGCACATGCCATGAAACGTCTGGGAAGGCCGGAAGAGATCTCAAAAGTCATTTTATTTCTGCACTCGGAAGATGCCAGCTTCATCACAGGCGTGGCCCTCCCGGTGGACGGAGGATATCTCCTGAAGGGCTAATCCATTCAGATTGAATCCGTATTTTCTTTTTTTTGGGGTGCTCAAAGCTTAGGATTAAGTACATCTGCGTGGCAATACTGCCGGAGTTGCCATGAAGATCCTTGTTGCAGAATATGCCTCGGCTGCGGCCATAGGCGGGACATGCGAGATCGAGGGCCGGGCCATGCTGGCGGCTCTCGTCGGAAGCTTTGAGAGATGCGGGCACGAGGTTCTCTATCCCACATTTGGTCCCACTATTGGAAAAGGCCGGCCCATTGTAATTCGAGGAGAAGAGGACTTTGAGAGCGTTCTCACGAGCAACGCCGATGCTGGCCTCTTGATAGCCCCGGACGACATGCAGCCGCATCTTCTGAAGACGCTGGAAAAAAGCATGACAAACCTTGGAAGCAGCCCGGATGCTGCGCTTCATGCAGGAGATAAGCTGCTCTGCACAAAAGCGCTGGCCGAGGTCGGCGTTCCCGTGGCCGAGATCGTAGAAAAACCTGATCCAATCGAAACTGGCTGCCACCGCTACGTGATCAAGCCGCGAATGGGCTGCGGCTCTGAGGGAGTTCGAATCGCCTCTTTTGCCCGAGCCGGTCCGGGGGAGATAGTCACCCGTTATCATGAGGGCTTGCATCTCTCCGCCAGCTTCATAGTTGGCCAAGAGGGCTTCCTGCCGCTCACAATCAATCGCCAGCTAATCGATTTCTCTGGCGAGGGCCCAAGCTACCAGGGAAGCGCCGTGCCCTACAAGACTCCCCGCGCCGACGAGATCTGGGAAGAGGCCAGGAAGGCCGCGTCCGCACTGGGGCTCAGAGGCTATGCAGGGATAGACTTCGTGCTAGGGGAGAAGCCCTGGGCGGTGGATGTCAACGCCCGGCCCACGACCTCTATCATCGGGATTGCCAGGGTGATGAAAGAGGAGATCGGAGAGCTAATATTGCGGGCGAGGTTTGGCGATCTGCCGGAAAAGGTGCACGTAGAGGGTGAGTACGTGTTTCGAAAGGAAGAGCTGGCTGGATTGGACCCATTCAAGTGTACAGAATGTTAAGCAATGCCAACTCATGGAGGGAAACATATGAAGAAGACGAGGCGGCGCTACGATCGAGACTTCAAGATATCAGTATTAGTTGAACTCGATGCAGGCAAGCCTCTTGCCCTGGTAGCTCGCGAATATGGCATTCATCCAAGTCTACCTTGCCGATGGAAGACAGAATTGGCCGAAAATCCTGAAAAAGCATTCCTGGGTAATGGAAACAAGTATAAAGATCAGGCAAGGATCGCAGAACTGGAGCAGCTTCTTGGCCATGCTCATGCTGAAATTGAACTTTTAAAAAAAAGCCTTTGCCATGACTCAGAAGAAGATTCACGAGGAGAGACAGAAAACAACGCTGAGGGACGATATATGATCATTCAAGATGCTCACTCAAATGATCTTCTTCTGCCGATATCTCGATCCTGCCAGGCCCTCGAAGTAAGTCGCAGCGGCTATTATGAATGGCTAAAGCCGTTTGAAGAGATCTCCTTCCGCACGCACGGGACCTAAAAATAAGGAGAGGTCATTGCTTAGGAATCCATCCAAGTTTTCGTTCTATGATGGCTTCTGCGTTCTCAGTTAAGATTATGCGTTGGGCCTTATGCCGTCCAGTTTTTGCTATGACATGTGGATCGCTGATCTTTCGGGCTTCCGCTCGGATTCGATAGCCATGTATGGAATCCCCTTCCTCGTAGCCCTCCATCAGAGTACCTCCAGGCGGCCTTCTCTCTTTAGTTCATCCACGATCTGACAAATCAATTTATAATCCAGCTCCAGGTCTTCCTCAATATCGGAAGGGTAAGCTTCGCCCCTTTCTTGGAAGTATCCCATGACTTCCTTTTTGGCGGTATCATAATCGACATCACGATATTTTATGGTTTTAATAGCAGCCAACTTGTCCCTGATGGCATCCCTTACGAAGTCGGAGGTATTCAGGTAAACACCAGAGGCAACTAATTGCTTTATTTGCTCTAGCTCCATGGCAGGAACCTTTGAGCCTATAACATGTCCCTCGGATCTGATAGCTTCCATCATACTCCTTTAAAAGAGTTAAACTAATTAAAAAGCATTTCGGAAACAAAAGAAAGGACTTATAATTGCAAGTTATTCATAGGCAGTTATGCAGATCACCCTGGCCAGAAACGAAGCCCATGATATTTTTATAAATATGCTTTCGACCTCGTAACCCATGATGTTTCGCGACGGATCTTATTTCATGTTTTGGCGTTATGGATTGCGATTTTTTGATAACGGACAATTGTCGATAAAATAGGTGAAAAGAGGGTAGTAGTCTTGCAGGTTATACGCACTTGCTTTCAACAATCTCGATCTCCTCCTCAGTCAGCTCGTAGACCAAGGAGTCTATCTGGGCTCTGCAGCCCTACTCGATATCCCCCTCTTCCACGGGCTCGCGCGGCGCGAGCAGCAGCTCATTGAACAGCAGGATCTCAATCACCTGGGCCACGTAGCGCCTTTGCTGATACCTCTGTATGTCCTGGTTCATCTTCAGCTCTGCCTCAACCTGCACCCGGATCAGGCACAGCCTCATATCCCTCTGATCCTCTTCTTTGATGCAGAGGTTGAAGATGTCCTTGATAAGCCAGGGCAGCCTCATGGGATTTTTAAGAGCCTTCGCCATCATCAGGAGGTAGCCCTTGATCCGTTCAGGCTCTTTGATCTCATCCTCTCCAGCTAAGAGCAGAAGGTCATCGACGCTGTACTTCTCGCCTTTTATGGTTATGGGGTTGTTCAAAGGAAATCACCTTGCATAATCCTCTCGCAGAGCTTGAGGTCGCCTGGAACATTCACATTCACCGCCAGCTCGATTCTCTCCATTATGAGGTGAAAGTCCTCTTGCTCCTTCTCTATCTCTGCTCCGTTCAGCACATTTATGCCTGCCGGAACGATGAGCCTGCCATGATAATTGAAGAGGGAATCCGGCCTTCTGTCCAGACGGCTATGCAGCTCCAAAGGCGTGTGTGTGGAGAGAGCCGGCTCAGGCCTTGACTCATAGACATCGATGATCTCATCAATCAGATCTGGTGTGACAAGAGGCAGATCGGCCATGATGATCATTATGGGGTCCGTGACCCCTGCCTTCTGCACAGCCTCGATCATGTCTGCCACATAGCCGTAGCTGCCGGTCTCAACCACAGCCAGACCTCTTTCGATGGCCCACTCGCGAGTCTGGGGTACGTTCTCAGTAGTTGAGACAAAGATCCTATCGACTGAGCTGTCATCCAGCGCGAGAGTCACATAGTCGATAAGAGGCCTGCCAAAGAGCTTTACCAACGGCTTTTCGCCCATCTTCAGGCGCGAGCCGCGCCCCCCGGCCATCACCAGAGCATCCAGGTAATGTCACCCCCCAAGGTCAAAGTCGCTGCCAGGGCCACCACCCTTGCCACTTCATTGGTCGCGCCAATACCGTCTCCAGTGGCTCCGCCAAAGTTCCTGTTTGCAACAGCAACCATATAGAGAGCTGCCACCTGAGCGGCTGTCATGGCTGCGATGCCAAGAGGGCCCAAAGCAACGGCGCATATGACTGCCGATATGGCAAGACCGATAAAGAAATGCCGTCTTTCCGTCCGCTCGATCATGATCTGGCCAAAGCCCTTCTGTAGCGATGAGGAAAAGGCGGCAAAGCAAATCATGGCCTCTTTGGCAGATACCTCCGCCACCAGGAGAGCCAGGGGCAGAAGACGGGCTGGAATGTCGGAGATTGTGGCAAAAGCTGCTAGCATTATTACAGCTATGAAAACGCCTCCTCCTGTGCCCAACGAGACGTCCTTCATGGCCTGAATTTTCTTCTCACGGGTCCCATGGGCAATCACGCCATCCCCAAAATCGGCAAGACCATCGATGTGGTTTATGCCGCAGAGGCTGTAGATGGCAATGATGGCAAGAACGGCCACCAGATTGGAAGGGAGGACCAACGCCGCAATATATGCAACCGCAGCCAGGATTGCGCCCAGGACCAGCCCCACCAGAGGAAAGACGTAAACATGCTTCATCAGGGCCTCGATACCCTCCATGGATATGCCCACCGGAATTGTTGACAGCCAGCCGAACCCCGACCTAAGAGCAAAAAACAGATCCTTCAATGCTGGCTCCTCTCTCTAAGCACTCCTGCCCTGGTGTACATATTGGCTGAGACTCCACCGATGAGCCCTGCCACCACATCATCCATGAAAGGCCCCAGACGGGAGAGTATTCCAGGCTTGGCCTTGTCATAGCGAACATAATCGAAGAGTCCTTTGTAGCCGCCCACATACTTAGCAATGGCGAGTCCCAAGACCTCATCAGCTATCAGGCAGGTCAGATCGTTATCGTAGTCGGCTTGATTGATGTTTGGAAGATTGCATCTCTTGCCCTCAGCCTCTAAAAGCACCCCGGCATAAATCAGAAGGGCCAAATTGGGATCGGACAGGGCGAGATCCATCTCCTGCCGGAAGACCGCTTCAGCCTTTTCGCGCGTCTCAACTCCTGGATGGGGGAAGTAAAGCTGCATTGCCGCAGATATGATCTCATCCTCGCCGATACCATTGCTCTTCAGCACATCTCGGATATCACTCATGGCCATAATGAAGCCTGCTTGGCAGGGGTAGGATAAAAAAATATCTGGATAATATCAGGATAACCGCGAAGTTATTTAAGGTCTGATGTCTGATATATTCATGGGGAACTCCATGAAGACAATGGTCAAGATTTTCGTAGATCATGAGCATCTGGTCCGGGTCATAAATACATTGACGGAACTTGGTATCACAGGATTCTACCTCATAGAATATCAGGGAATGGCCCCTAAAACCTGGAAGACCTTCCGATTGAGTGAGGACCCAGATATGGCCTTGAAAGCAATTCGGGACCAATCCGAGCCAGGCGTAATGGTAAACACCGTCGTAGGCTCTGATAAATGCGAAAAGATCATTAAGCAGCTCGAGGAAGCTTTAAAAGGAATCAGGTACACAATCATAGGGCACAAAGTTACATCTATAAAGGTGAAAGGGGACTGAAAGATTCATGGAAAACCTCAAGGAAGAAGTTGAGCTCGCCCTGGAGAAGATCAGGGAAGGCCTTCGCGTTGACGGCGGAGATGTGCAGCTCGTAGATATCACGGACGGAATCGTCAAGGTAAAGCTGCAGGGGCACTGCGCAGGATGTCCCTTCTCCCAGATGACGCTTAAGAATTTCATTGAAAAAGAGCTTAAGAAGAATGTACAGGGCGTAAGAGGCGTGATATCCGGCTGAGACGCGCGCTCGACTTTATTCGCGAATTTATTGCGTAGTAAGATTACCAAGGAGTCTGGTTATGTTTCCAACTAAAAAGGTACAGAGTCTTGTAGGCAGCAAGATTCAAGTAGAGATGAAGGGCTCGCCACGTTATGTTCTGGAAGGGGTTCTTAACAGCGTTGATGAGTATTTGAACCTTCACCTGCTTGAGACCGTGGAGCTGATCGGAGGCGAGAAGACTCGTTCTTTAGGATCAGTCATCCTACGCGGCAATAACATCATCCTTATAAGTCCAATTGAATAAATATTCTAGAGAGGTCGAAAATGTCTGCTGAGGAGGCGCTTGAATACATAAAGTTGCATCCCGAAGGAGCCTTGCAGAGCGATCTATGGAAGAACCTGAAGATCGATTCCCGCAAATGCTCCCGTATCGTTGCCAAGCTCCTCAAAGAAAACCTCATCACAAGAGAGGTTGAGTCGGTTGACGGCATCAGAACCTATCGGCTCTACTGCGCTGAGAAGTCTCGCGGCAGGCGTTTTGATCCACTGCTGGCGCTTGATGCCTTTGAGCCATGCGCAGGCTGCATTGAGGATTGTGTTCCTGAGCACTGCGCCAAGCTCAGCGAGTGGATATTCTCTATAGTGATGGGCGCTGAGGGCGAAGCGGCTATCGAGAAGATCGGGCCCCTAAAATTAAGACAATAACGAGAGCTCTTGGCTCTTTGTTATACTATTTTATGGCGATATTTCAGTGCCATCGATGGGCATAAGTTGTCTAGCGGCACAGTTTGCGATACATCATGGCATAGAGCATGGGAATTTCCAGAGATTTGGCTATCATCGCCTGCTCGCTGCCATCCGGCGTTTGCATTTTTGCGGGCGGGACAGGCTTGCCAGCCTTCGCATAAACTGCACCACCTTTCATGCGAGCGCAGGCAAAGCTTCCCGCATCGTCCTCTATAATGATCTCGCCGCCCTTCATCTGCACGCCGGAAAAGTCGCCGGTCCTTCCATGAACCACAATTCTCCCGCCCTGCATGAGCGCCCCCGTGTTGGAGCCGGCATTGCCCAAGACCTCGACTATCCCGGAGCACATGAGTATCCCGGTGCTCATCCCGGCATCGCCACAAAGGCGTATTATCTTGCCCGTGGGGTTTCTTGCCCCGATGGTATCCCTCAAAATGCCGTCATGTATTGTCAAGCCGTCCTTATCGCATTCGTTTGGATCCAATACAGAGATGCTCTTTTCCAGCACCTCGGTGGCTGAGACGAACTTCCTGTACCCGGACAGGTCGCTCTTCACCTGAACGACATTTCCTAGAGGCGGCTTTATCTCGCCAGAGACATAGATCGCCCCTCGCTGCATGCTTATGCCCATGTGGCTTCCTGCATCGCCATCCACTATTATGCGGCCTGTCGACTCAATGACCCTGCCATTTCCGCCGAGCCTCAGCAGATCCACTCCGAGGCTCGATCCCAGGCGGCTTCCTGCGTCGCCTGAAATCTTGACAGTCTCCCCCTGACGCAAAGCCTCTACCATCCTTCGAAAACTGATGCCATCAACTTCTGCATCCATGTCAAGCCTTGAGCCCTTATGCTGCCAATAAAAGTCAAAGGTAAAGTCGCATAGACATCTCTCGCCTGATGCCCGAATTTTCAGCATCGAATAGCACCCAGTTCCTCTTTTTTCACTTGACGATCTGGACCGACCCCTCACCTGCAATGCGTTTGGATATGTTTACGCCTATTACAGTTATGAGGATGGCAACTATTGCAGAGATGGCCAGATACTGCACGGACTCAACCATGCCGATGCCAAACTTCAAATCGGCATTGCTCGCCAGGATGAAGCCTGTAGCCGACCAGATGATCAATCCAGTCGCCAGCAAGAAGAACAGATAGGAGATGGTGCGAGCATCTCTTATATCCTCCAGGTACAGGTCCATGATTTTGCCGAGGTCAACGCAGAGAGCTGCGACAACATACCACCAGATGCTCTCATGAAGGTAGATCATGACAAGGATGAAGAATCCAGGAGATATTGGCTCCTGGTAGTACTGCCAGGAATAGGCAAATCCCCTCACTGTGGCTATGATAACCAGCATTGCCGCCAAAATGTATGTGATAAAAGCGATCTTTCCTGCATAAAGCGATTTTCTCAATACCTGCTTGGCTTCCTCCATGGAGTCGTCAAGGCCCAAGCCCCGAAAGAGCAGATAAAGTCCCACTGCTCCTGTTATGGCCACCACAGCCAGATTTGGAGCGCCAGCTAAGCTGAAGCTGGCAAACATGAGCAGAGCCAGGGCTGGAGGGATGAATACTGTGTGGCTGATCTTTGGATCTGTGAAGACCTGCTTGAGAAGATAATAGGTGCTCTCAAGGTTGGGGCTCTGTTTAACGAGCACCCTTCGCACTCCGTTTACCTTAACGCGAGAGTGGATGATGGGCAGTATCGCCTCATCCTCGGCACCATCCGAGACCACCATAACTCCATCAGGATGAAGCCGTTCCAGTAGGGATTCCAGCTGAAGGGAAAGCTTGTTGTCGGAGATCAGACCTACCTTCAGGTCACCAGCTAACGAGGCAATCTCCGCAGTCTTTCCGGAGGCGATAAGCTCATCTAATAGCTTTATGCCCCCAAAGATGGTATTGACATCTGAGTCCTCAGGATCGGCCATGCCGAGCTTCAAGGCAGCATCGAGATTGGCCTCTTTCCCCACAACGGGACTTTCAACTCCGCCCTTCCTGCCTAAGTCATTATCGCGGTCAATGCAGAGCACGAGGACGTCCATGGTTTACTATTTGAAAAGATTGTACTTAAAGGATTCTGTAGCCAATTGAGGCCATTCGTCCAGCATGCATCTTGCTCTTAAGCCTTTGGGAGGACGGCTGGAAAGGGTGGGGGTGGTGTGACATATTTTTGAAGGAACGTTAACCATAGCATGTGAAGACGAGCAAATGCAAGCAAACAGTTATATACTATTTAATAAATAATCAAAAAATTCTCAATAGTTATTTATCTGATAAGTGCTTTGGACGAAACATGCGAATGTCCTTCAAGGGATTGTCCATCCTGTCAATTGCGATTTTATTTGCGTTCCTGATCTCTGTGACAGATGCTTTTACCCTGGATATGGCAGGCATCGAGAAAAGCGCGGCAATTTACAACAGCAAGATAGAAAGCGCGCCGTATATTCTGACCAGCATGCTTGGCAGTGAGAAGATCAACCTGATTGTAACCAGGGACAACGGAACGGTATTCCGGGCTGGGATGGATATAGTCAGCGCCAAAATAAAGCGAGTCGTGGATGGTGGCTTTGACGATCCGTCTATCCTAATAACCACCACCGAGAGTGCCATTGATGACGTAGTGCTATCGAAGGACAAGATATCAGAATTCAAGAAGCTGACTGACGATGGCCGGATAAAATTCGAGGCGAAGAGCTGGCTTGCAGGTGCAAAGATCAAGGCAGCTCTCTCCAGCACAAGCGTTCTGCAGTTCGGCTATAACCTGTTCTTCAGTTGATGGGCCCGACCTATTTTATAACTATTTTTTTGACAGGAATCGCGGATGGTGAAAGGTTGATTTGACTGAAAAATTATTAAAGTCTTGAAGATAGAATGGATTGCAGCAATGTATGACCTGATCGTAGCTGGTGCGGGACCGGCAGGATCTGCAGCCGCCAGATCGGCGGCCTTGCAGGGGCTAGATGTATTGATGCTGGAAAAAGAGGCATTTCCTCGGTACAAACCCTGTGGTGGGGCTCTCTCCAGAAGAGCTGTCTCGCTCCTGGATTTCCCCCTTCCTGGCAACATATGCGAGCGAACGATAACAGGGGCCCGAATCCATTTTCGTAACCAGGTCCAAGAGAGGCATAAGGGTTACGACCTCACCACATTGATTACCCGAAGCAGCTTTGACAATTATCTCTTGCAGAAATCCTTGCAGTCCGGGGCAGAGATAAAGACTGAAAAGGTCCTTGACTTCCAGGAAAAAGACGAGCACGTATCTGTGAAGACGAACTGTGGGACCTACCAGAGCAGGTTCCTGGTCATCGCTTGCGGGTGCCAGGATCGCCTGAAGAACAGGATACAGGGGGCCGAGAGAGGGGCGATCATGGGCGTATGCCTGGTGGCCGATATTGAGGAAGACGACGATCTGATAGAAGAGCATCTGGGCAACACACTTGATTTTCACTTTGGAGTGGCAGAGGGTGGCTATGGATGGATTTTCCCACACAGGGGATATTACTCTGTAGGCATCGGAGGCCTCTGTTCTCGCTTATCCCAACCCCGCCAGTCCATGAAACAGTTTCTGAAGAAAAACGGCTTTTCCGAGGATCACAGGCTCTCAGGACACCTCATACCTCAAGGAGGAAATGAGAGACAGATCTCCCGAGGAAGGATTCTTCTGGCAGGAGATGCGGCAGGATTCGTAGATGCGTTTTTGGGTGAGGGGATCAGCTATGCCATATCCTCCGGAAAGATCGCGGGAGAGGTGGTTGGCGAGGCTCCTGCCAATCAGGTGGCGAGGGCTTACGAAAAGAGGATCAACAAGGATTTCGGAGAAGAGTTGCGCTACGCCCTATTCTTTGCGAAGATCATGCACAGCTTTCCGGATATATTCCTGCGCATCATGGCCTGCGAAGAAGAGATCTTGGACAGGTATATCGATATTGCAGCCGCCAGGATATCCTACAAGGATTTCGTGCGCTGGCTGATCCCGAGAGTACCTTTGAGCATCTTACGAGCCATTTAAGAAAAAGGCTCTCAGGTGAAGACCTCACCAGTCCTCACCTTGCCTGACTTTTCAACAGGAGAGACGAATATCCTGCCATCTCCGAACTTGCCTGTCCTTCCGGCATCGCAGATGGCTTTCATAACCACATCGACCTCGCCGTCCGCTACATAAAGCTCCAGCTTGAGCTTGGGAAGCATGTCGACGTCCATAGTGCCGCCCCGGTACTGCAGCTTGATGCCCTTCTGCTCACCCCGGCCCAGCACCTCAATCACCGTCATGGCCACAAAGCCCTTCTCCTCCAGAGCGCGTTTAACCTGCTCCAGCCTCTCCGGTCGGATTATGGCCTCAATTTTTTTCATTCATATCACCTTTAATTAAGCATAGGCCTTCTCGCCGTGCTGGGAGATATCCAGGCCAACGTACTCCTCTTCCTCTGTGACCCTCAGGCCCATGACCGAGTCCACGATCCTGGCCAGGATATAGGTCATTACAAAGGCATAGACCACTGATGCTCCCGCTGCCATTATCTGCACGGCGAATTGATGGAAGTTCCCGTAGAGCAGGCCTGTGAAGCTGTTAACCGATGAGGTGGCGAATATGCCTGTCGCAATAGCTCCCCACAGGCCACCCATGCCGTGCACCGCCCAGGCATCGCAGCTCTCGTCCAGGCCGCGACCTACGCGGAACAGGAGCGCCACGTAGCAGATAACGCCTGCAACTGCTCCAATGACTATGGCGCTTGAGGCATCAACGTAGCCCGCTGCAGGAGTGATGGCCACCAGACCCGCTATGCCTCCGCTTACCATTCCGAGAGCACTGGGCTTTCCTTTCACCCAGCTAGCAAACAACCAGGTCAGTGCTCCGGCAGCTGCAGAGGTGTTGGTGACAACCAGAGCGTTAGCTGCAAGGGCGTTGGCACCCAGGGCTGAGCCGGCATTGAAGCCGAACCAGCCAAACCAGAGGAGACCCGCTCCGATCATGGCCATTGGGATGTTGTGCGGCTCCATGACATAGGAGCCAAAGCCCATCCTCTTGCCTATGACTAGCGCCAACGCCAGGGCCGAGAAGCCGGAGCTGATGTGCACGACCGTGCCGCCCGCAAAGTCGAGAGCACCCATCTGAGCCAGCCAGCCACCAGCCCAGACCCAGTGGGCCAGCGGGTCATAGACCAGAGTGGTCCAGAGCAGAGCCAGCACTATAAAAGAGCTGATGCGGACCCTTTCTGCCACCGCGGAAGTAAGGATCGCCAGAGTAACTGCAGCGAAGACCAGCTGGAAGGCCACATATATCAGGTGCGGAATGTTTCCAGCTAACGGAGCCGCGTCCAGGCCCACCCCATTCAGCATAACGTAGTTAAAGCCGCCGATGACTCCGGACACATCAGTTCCGAAGGAGAGACTGTAGCCGTACAGCACCCACTGGAGGCTGGCTATGGCAAAGGCCAGGAAGGAAAGGCCAATCATCGAGACTACGGTCTTGCTTCTCACCAGGCCGCCGTAGAACAATCCAACGCCCGGCGTCATGAGCATGACCATGGCTGTTGACACCAAGATCCATGCTGTGTCACCACTGTTAATTTCCAACTGCATCACCCTCAAATAATTATGAACTCAAACATATTTAATTTTTGCAGTAACTTCCGAACCAAATCACTGAGATCCGTCAGAGGCTCGCTTTATGGTCTCTATTCCTGGAATTTAAAAGGATATTTAATCTAAATTCGGAAAGCCTATGATGAAATCATATTGGTTCATATCCTTTCATCATCACATCAGAAGGAAAGATTATGATTATTATGAATCGGGCGGCCTGGCACATTTCCGGAACAGTAAGTTTTTTTTATATGTCTGTATAAAGTATTTGCCGTGACGCATCATAATACCTGCTAGAATGGATTGCAGACTGAAAGATCTATTTGAGTATGTTTTTAGATGATCATTTCCGAACAAGTATGACGAAATTTTAACAAAGTTTTTATATCTTCGTCAGCGCGGTGATGATCCATCAAGGACCGTGGTAGAGCATGAGATTTACAAAGTGTTCAACTATTGCAGCCAGTGTTTTTATGTCACTGCTGCTATTGGCAACTATAGCAATGGCTGGCGATCCCAATGGATCAAGTACCTATACCGACGACGTAGCCGGGCTGAAGATCGCCACCAACTTCGCATGGACCCTCGTGGCGGCCTTCCTGGTTTTCTTTATGCAGGCCGGGTTTGCCCTGCTGGGTGCTGGAGCCCTGAGAGTGAAAAATACAGTTAACTATTTCGCCAAGAGCTACATGGACTTCTCCATTGGTGCCTTGGCCTACTGGGCGGTGGGCTTTGCCCTCATGTTCGGGGGATCCAAGCTCTATTCCGGCCTGGAAGATGGAAACAGCATCATCGGATGGAGCGGATGGTTCCTCACAGGAGATTCATACGATGTCTCGACCATGATGTTCTGGATGTTCCAGGTGGTCTTTGCGGCAACAGCAGCCACCATAGTAGCCGGTGCCTGTGCAGAGAGGCTAAAGCTTCAGGCTTACCTCATATACAGTGGCATTGTCACCGCTATCATCTACAGCATCTACGGCCACTGGGTTTGGGGCGGCGGCTGGCTGTCCACTCTTCCCTACGGCGTAGGTGCCAGGGACTTTGCCGGTTCCGGAGTGGTTCACGCCATCGGCGGTCTGGTCGCGCTGGCAGCGATCATCTTGCTGGGTCCGAGGATTGGCAAATTCAACAGAGATGGCACACCCAACGCCATACCCGGCCACGATGTGGGCTACATAGTGCTCGGCACATTTGTGCTCTTCTTCGGCTGGTTCGGGTTCAACCCCGGTTCAACGCTCGCGGCAACTGATCTGAGGATATCGGTGATCGCAGTCAACACCTTCCTCGCGGGCGCAGCCGGTGCAGTGCTGGTCTGCTACTGGACGTTCCTGCGATCAGGAAAGGTGGACATTGCTCTGACCTGCAACGGCGCACTGGCCGGCCTGGTGGGCGTGACGGCACCCTGTGCTTACATCCCAACCTGGGCTGCGGTAGTAATAGGAGTGGTGTCTGGATTCATAGTGATGTACGGCATCAAATTCAACGAATGGGTGCTCAAGGTAGATGATCCGGTGGGTGCGGTGGCAGTTCACGGCTACAACGGCCTGTGGGGCCTTCTCGCTGTCGGAATCTTCGCAGACGGCACCTACGGTGGAGTGAGCGGGCTGATCGTCGGCAATACCGGCCAGATGATGGCTCAATTGATCGATGCTGCTACAGTCGCTGTCTGGGCGTTCGGCACTGGGTATATCCTGTTTGCCCTGATCAAGCACACTTTCGGGCTGCGGGTGTCCAAAGAAGAGGAGATGTCAGGATTGGATATGGGTGAGCACGGCTACTCCGCCTATCCGGAGTTCATTACTCAGGAGTCGGTGGGCGGTATGATCACGGAGCAGACAAATCATGCTCCTGCCAGCTCCCCAGATGGAGTGAGAACATGAAAATGATTCAGGCCATAATCAGACCATCCAAGGTGGAAGAGGTAAAGGAAGCCCTTGATGCGGCAGGCTACACCAGCCTGACCTCCATCGAGGTCAAAGGCCGTGGACGGCAGAAGGGCATCACCCAGACGTGGCGCGGCGAGGAATACAAAGTGGACATGCTGCCCAAGGTTAAGGTGGAGCTGGTCGTTCCCAATGATAAGGAGGACGAGGTAATTGAGCTGATAAAGAGAGCTGCTCATACCGGCAGCATCGGAGACGGCAAGATCTTCGTCCTGCCTGTGGAAAAGACCATCCGGATCAGAACTGGCGAGACGGACGGCAAGGCTCTTTAAGGGGCCTGCTGGCGTAATTTTTTTAGCTCTGTTTGCTCCCCATTTCAGCCAACTTATTTTCCACTCGCTCCAATAGATCGCGGGTCCTTTGAGCATAGTTTTTGGCACCGATCTGCTCGAAAATGGCTTCGCCCCTACTCCGTTGCCGCCTTCGTCTCCCTGGCAATCCTCTGCTTTCTCTTCTCCTCCTTCTTTCTCTCCACACGATACTCCTGAAAGAGGCTCTCCAGCTTCTCCGCCTCTTTTTTCGCCCTGCGGTCTGCCATCTCCTTCTCCCAGGCCAGCCGGGCCTCTGAGAGGTTCTCAGGTCGGACGAAAGGCAGGTTGTTGATCATCTTTACAGGCAGACTCTTGACCGAGAAGACGGCAACACCCAGATCAAAAAAATGATCCCGGAGAGCAGCGGTCATCTCGCCTCCCGCCACGACACCAGCGATGCCCTGACTGGCAAGAAGCTCGACAGTGCTCCTACCGCCGCCGGTTGCATCCTCCAGATAGATCAGATCCCCTTTATCGAGGCCAAACTGCTCTGCGGCCAGGAGCACCGCCTCGCGGGTAAATGCCGAGAGAGGCTTGAGCTTCAAGAGGCCATGCGTCTCTTCGATGATCTCCATCTTCTTCTGACGCTCTAGAGTTTTCTTGAGCTTTTTGATGTGCTTTCTCTCTGAGCGCAGAACGGAACGCAGCCGCGCGATTTCCTTGTCCCGGATCTTGATCTCATGCTGCCTTTTGATCTCGCGGGCGCCTTTGTCCTTCAGCCGCTCAAGCTTGCAGTCGGCAGACCTCAAGGCCGCCTCTTTTTCGGTGAGGCCGGCCTTCAGCTCATCCACGTAAGAGCGCAGAGTTCGAACCTGCAGAGTAAGCTGCTGGTTTTGCTGGCGGAGAATAGAGGTTTCAGCAGAAGCATCTGATGGAGATTGCTCCGCAACCGATGCAGACGGCCTGGCCTGGGCGGACGGTGCCGGAGCCAAAGATGGCACGAACTCCGCTATGGCATTTTCAATGGAATAGCCCCGCACGACCAATGCCTTGACCTCGTCCGGATCGATCTCAGAGGGGACCTTCCGTTCCACCTGAATGAATTTATTTTTATATTTCTTAAATGCGCTCACTGCTGCAGCCAGAGCATCCCGCTCATGATCGTTCCTGTATCCGAACTCCTTTCCTAGGGTAATCTTCTCTTCAGCCGGGACATCGGAACCCGGCGAGAAGAGGGTCGCATTAAAGGCCCTCTTGACCTTTTCCACTGCGCCGGGGGTGGGGAAGACGTCTGTTGCGACAACCAGGGGTTTTCCTCGGGCCGAGATCCATTCGATCACATCCGAAGACGACATGGCACGGGAGCTTATCAGGTCCACCAATTCACCAGATAGGTTCAGGGCTGCAATGCCGGTGGTCGTTCCAGGGTCCAGGCCGACTATGATGTAGCCTCGCCTGCTCATCAACGGTTTGTACTGCAGCTCAGGCCTCTCCATGCTTTGCACAAGAATTTGAGCATCGCTGTAGTAGCCGGGGTTAATGTGCACCTTATCGCGAGCAGCCTCCACAACGAACTCGGCACGAGTATAGCCGCCAAGCCCCTCCACGGCCCGCGAAGTGTATGTGAGCCCGGCCTCTCGAAGCTGCTTTTCCACCTCACGGGCCAGCCCCATCACAGCTCCGTGAATCTTCCTGGTGTAGCGGTTCTGGCTCCAGCCGCCCCGGCCCAAAGAGCGCCTCCGACTCACCTTGATCCAGGTCCTCTCCTGGAAGGCAGAGAGCACTTCTCCCACGCCCTTGGCTGCCAACCGGGCGCAGGCCTCTGCCTCTTGAAGGGGATTGGTGCGATCGAATGTGATGCCGTGGTAACGGGCCAGCTTGGTCAGAGACTCGGGGTGAGCAGCGCCCGTCACCTGCACAACTTTGGTAGCAGGAGGCATCCTCCGCAGGATACTTATCAGCTCCCGTCGGTCGGATGCCAGCTCGTGGACGTTATCCATAGCCACCATCTCCGGATGACGCTCCCTTATGAGCCGTATCAGCTTATGCCGGCTGATCATGTGAAGGCCGAAGGCTTCGCCACCCTCCAGCATGACCAATGAGTAGCTAGGCGTCCTTCTTCCGGCTGGAGAGCCGCTGGCTATGTCCACCCCGAATATGCTCAAACCTGGTCTGCCCCCTCCACCCATAGGAGAGCTTCTTCGAGCGACAGATCTATCTCGTATTTTCTCTGGAAGAAACGCAGGACGTTGACCAGATCCCGCTCCAAAAGCTCTCTTGCATGAGGATGATCCGCTTCCACGGCCTGAGGCCAGTCTATGATCACAGGGCCAGATTCGGATATCATGATATTGAACTCGCTCAGGTCGGCATGGATGAGGCCGAGATGAAAGGCTCGGGCCACCTCGGTGAGTATCATATCCAGGCCTTCTCTGGCATCAGACAGAGTAATCCGACTCAAAGACGGGCCAGCCACATATTCCATAGCAAGAGCATGCCTGCTGCAGGCTACAGGCCTCGGAATAGACACAGCAGGATAAAGGCGTTGCATGACTGCAAACTCCCGTCTGGCTGCGAGAGCTGCAGAATAAAGCCAGGGGACTTTGGGTCTGTCTGTTAGATGATTGCGCAGGCGGCGAATATGCTTGAAACTGGTCCTGCCCTGACGATGGAACTTGATTGCAAGGGGCTTGTCACCCAGGGCCTCGAATACAACCGACTCCTTGCCTACCCCGATCCTCTCGCCTATGGCCGACACGGACCCTCGTTTAACAAAATCAGAGAGGGCCAAAAGATCGTAGGCAGGAAAGTCAATGCGGTATCCCAGGTAGTGCATGCTCTCCCGCTCCACCAGTTTTTTTTCAAAAAGTTGGCCAAGCAAAAACTCGACCTTTTTGGGAGGTAGACCTGACAACTCCGAGATCACAAAGGACGGAACCCACTCATGGGTTTTCATCCCAGTCTCAATAGCACTGAGCAAGGAGCGCTCATCCTTGCCCAGGCCCAAGAAAGCTAGAGCGAGATTTTCCACAGATGCTATTATGTCATTATTTTAGCTAAAGCTTTGCCCCTCTATGCATTCCATCAATGCTATTTCTTGTAGCTCTTTACACGGCTCTCCAGGTTTGGATCCCGAAGAGTCTCCATCACGTAATCTGCAAACTGAGCGCCCGTCGCACCGTCAGCTCTCCCGGTAAGAACGACCTTCCTCTCAAGCTGGCCGCAGATGTCAAGAGCCCTCTCCATCCTCTCCGCCTGGACTGTAAAGCCTATGTGCCGAAGGAGCATTACGCAGGCTCGCATCATGCTGGCAGGATCTGCGTAAATCGCTCTGCCCTCATCGACCATGCGCGGGGCTGAGCCGTGGATGGCCTCGAACATGGCATAACGCTTGCCGATGTTGGCACTTCCTGCTGTCCCTACTCCGCCCTGAAACTCGGCAGCCTCGTCTGTGAGAATGTCGCCGTAGAGGTTGGGCAGGACTATGACCTTGAAGTCCTTCCTGCGCTTCTCGTCCACAAGCTTCGCAGCCATGATGTCCACAAACCAGTCATCGAAGGCGATATCCGGGTATTCTCTGGCGACTCTTCTTGCCGTCTCCAGGAACTTGCCGTCTGTGGCCTTGATTACATTGGCTTTGGTGACTGCAGAGACCCGTTTGATGCCGTTCTTTTTGGCATACTCAAAAGCCAACCGCACAATCCTCTCGCTGCCGGGGGTGGTTATGACCTTGAAGTCAACAGCCAGGTCATCAGTGACATTATAGCCTCGGCTTCCTAAAACGTACTCGCCCTCGGTGTTTTCCCTGTAGAAGATCCAGTCGATGCCTTTTTCCGGCACTTTCACAGGCCGGACATTGGCGAAGAGATCCAGCTCCCGGCGCATGGAGACATTGGCGCTCTCCAGGTTTGGCCACTTGTCACCCTTTTTGGGAGTGGTAAGTGGGCCCTTGAGGATGACGTGGCACTCCTTTAGAGCAAGGAGGACATCTTCGGGAAGGGGCTTCATGACTCGGACCCTGGACTCGATGTCCAGCCCCGGAATGTCTCTCAGCTCCACTTTTCCCATCTCTATTTCGTCAGCCAGCACGTACTTGAGAACCCGGACGGCCTCTTTGGTGATGTAGGGTCCTATCCCGTCGCCCCCTACTACTCCGATTATTATGGGATTGAGTCTGCTGTAGTCTGCCCAGTCCTCTCCAGACTTAATCTGATCCACACGCTTGAGCTGCTCGATAAGCAGCTTGGCAAAGTGATCCTTTGCCTTCTCTATGGCCTCCGTCGAAATCATGACTCGCACCTGTTCCTCACGGGTAGGTGAGGTTTTAGCAGATCAACCTTTTGCAGATGGAAACAATTTAGTAATCCAGAAGATATCAGTTAGAATCATGTTCGGACCCAAATCTCATCTCACCACTCGCAATAATCACCTCTTCATGGAAGACGTGGACTGCTTCGCCCTCGCTCGGCAGGAAGGCACACCTCTTTACGTCACTTCAGAAAAGAGGATACGCGAGAACATTCGCGCATACCAGAGTGCCTTTCCAGATGCAGACAAATACTTTGCAGTAAAGGCCAATGGGAACCTGTCCATCTTGCGCATTCTGGCCCAGGAAGGAATGGGTGCGGACATATTCTCGGCAGGAGAGCTATCCGTCGTTAGGATGGCGGGCATTCCCAAGGACAAGATCCTCTACAATGGCAACTCCAAGAGCCCGCAAGACCATGAGATGGCCATAATGGCAGAAGTGAGAATGTCTGTAGACTCCGAAGAAGAACTGGAGCATCTGGCCAAAACAGCTCAGGCGCTGGGCCGGGAGGCCGAGATCCTGTTCAGGGTCAATCCAGATGTCTCCCCCAAGACACACCCCAAGATCGCTACTGGACTTCGCTCATCCAAGTTCGGCATTCCTTCAGAGCAGGTCGCTGAGACCTACATGAGGGCCATGAGCCTGGATGGGGTCCGGCCTGTGGGCCTTCATTGCCACATCGGCTCCCAGATCCTGGACACGGCTCCCTTTGCCGAGGCAATGGGCAAGATGATGGATATTGCCAGCGCGGTTGTGGCCGCAGGCGGGGCGATCGAGAGGATAGATATCGGTGGAGGTCTTGGCATCCAGTATCATCCCGATAGCCCTGCGCCGACTCCCGCAGATCTCGCTCAAGCAGTTCTGCCTATTTTCGAGAGCCGCTGCAGATCTTTGGGAATTGCACCCACGCTAATCTTGGAGCCAGGCAGAAGCATTGTGGCGGACACGACCGTCATGCTCACGAGCGTCAATGTGGTCAAGAGGGCTCATGTCAACTTCGTGGCAGTGGACGCCGGCTTCAGCGTCCTGGCCCGGCCAATGCTCTACGACTCATACCACCATGTGGTAGCTGCCAACCACTCCGATGATTCTGCAGCCGAGACTTACACTGTGGTTGGACCGATCTGCGAGACAGGAGACGTCCTTGCCAAGGATCGAAGGCTTCCGGCCCTGGCGAGGGGTGACGTCCTGGCGTTCCTCGATGCAGGAGCCTATGGCTTCTCAATGGCTTCCCAATACAACGGTCTGCCCCGCCCGGCAGAGATTCTGGTCACAGACGATAAAGCTGAGGTCACACGCAGGGCCGAGGACGCAAGCAGCCTTCTGGCAGGACAGAGGATACTTCCAAGGCTCATGTGGTAATTCTGGCAAGGCGATATCATGGCTGGCAGAGGAATGAGCGGGAAAGCAATTGCATCGGATGACGGAGGAAAAGACGACGCCCTGGCCCAGGCTGTCCAGGAGGTGAAAAGCCAGATCATTCCCTTGCGACAGGGCGAGTTTTCTGCCAAGCTGGACAGAGTCTCGGTTTACGTCCAGTCAGCCGCCAAGAGCCCGGACCCAAAAACGCTCGCCAATTTCATCCGTTTCGCTCATCTCAACCTGGATGCAGTTCTGACACAGGCGCTGGTAGAATTGGTCTACAGGCCCCGCCTGGCAACCAGGGCTGACGAGCAGAAAAAATCTGTGGCTCTGCAAAAGACCTTCGACCGGCTCGATGATCCTGCCAGAGCAATGCTTGAGCACTATCGATCCAGCTCAGATCCACTCAACAAGTATCTGGTGGCAGGTCCCTGGGGGCACGAGTACCTCAGAAAGAGGGGAATCGATATCGAGCAGTACGATAGAGAGCTCTGTACGATTTTGGGCTGCGAGGAGACTGCCGCAGGCAAGATAGTGCTGGGGTACGCGGAGCTGAGCAGAGCAATCGATCGGGTTGAAACGACTGCTGCCAGGAAGCCGTAAGATTTGCGGTCAGTTGTGCTTTCCAATTGCCTCAATCGCATGTTCGAGCCGGCTTCCGAGAATTGAGATATCATGATTCTCTGCCACATATTTCTGTCCGCGTCGGCCCATATCTTCCCTTGACTCCTGCGGCATTTTATAGAGCGTTATGATCGCTTCTGCAAGAGCCTGGGGATTTCTCGGAGGAACTGTAATCCCGCAGTCTGCCTCTTTAACCGGATTATTAAAAGCCTGCACTGAGAATATCACAGGTTTTCCTGAAGCCATATAATCGAACAGCTTGTTGGGGCTGATCCCATACTTAAACACTGCAACATTTTCTAAATTTAATACAAGACTATCGGCACCATAAAGAGCCTGTAAAGCATCATTCTTGGGAACTGGATCAAGAAATTCCACATTCAACAATCCCAACTCTCTAGCCATGTTTATCAATCGGGACTTTTCCGGGCCATCCCCAATAAATGTTATTTTGATATCCGCATAGCCTCTCTCTTGAAGGATACCAGCAGCATCGATAAGCACGTCAAGGGCGTTGGCCTGTCCGTGGGCACCCAGATACATCAGCTTGAATCCTTCGGACCTCACGGGCATCTCCCTCCTCGGATCTATCCTGGAAAGATCAACTCCATTGGGTATCCATAATATCTTTTCACGCGCAATCCCGTAGCCAGTAATATACTCATGAGCCAGTGGCAGCAGCGAAATTATGCATTCTGCTCGATTATAAAGAAATTTCTCCAGCCATCTCAGAGCTATAATGACCGGGTGATTCGGGCTCATCGTACCCATGTCAAGAATCGTCTGAGGCCAGAGGTCCCGCACCTCCATTACAAATGGCACACCCAAATCGCGAGCTACAAGATAAGCGGCTAGAGCAGTCGGCAAATCGGGTGACGAGCCAATGACCACATCAGGCCTTCCGATTTCCGGCAATAGCTCTGGAAGCATTCGTCCCACCCGCCAGGAAGAGAGCATGAACACAACCATATTCCACACTCTCCGCCAGTCATTGCACTGGTAAAATGGGGTGCGAACCCATACGAACTGAACACCGTTAACATCCTCGATCTTCCAATTCTCCTCTGGATTCAAACGAGTTTCCTTATGGAGATGGTGATGAAAGCTTGTAGCAAAGATGAACACCTGGTGCCCGCGTTTGACCAGCTCCCGACCCAGGTCGTAGTGCCTGGTGCCGCCAGGAAGGTCTGGCGGATAAGCATTGTGGTTGAATATCCAGATTTTCATCGAGCTGACAACTCCTCATACAGCCTGAGCAGATTCTCCCCCTCACGTAGCCAGTTATACTTTTCCACCACAGCCCTTCGACCGTTCTCCCCCATCCTTCGCGCCTCTTCCGGATGGATGATCAGGTATTCGATAGCTTCTGCAATCTCTTTGGAATCGAGCGGATCGACGACGAGACCGCAATGGTTTCCGTCGATGATATCCTTCCATAACGGGAAGTTTGAAGTCACTATTGGAAGCTTTGCGGCCATGTATTCGAATAGCTTGTTAGGCAAGGATCTTGCATGATTTGGGGCTGGATGAAAGAGCACAATTCCAGCCATGGCATTCTGTGCTCTTTTCCAGGCATCCGCCCAGGCAAGCCAGCCGAGAAAGCGCACATGCATGCTTGCCGGCATCTGCAATAGCTCGCTCTGCAGGCTGCTCGGCTCAAATCGCCCGATCAGGTCTAAACGGGCATTATGAGAGTGGTTCAGTATTTCAAAGGCAGAAACCATCTCAAAGGCACCCCGGATTCTGCTGATCCCCCCAATGTAAACCATTACATTTTCCTTTTCATCCTGAGGTATTTGCGATGGAGAGGGCAGCATTCGCAGGTCCGGGTAGTTGTGGATTATGATGGGGTTAAGCCCCGCGAACTTCTCGCCGATTCCTTCTGTAGCCACAACTACGGCATCGAGCAAACGTGCCATGAGCTTCTCGACTACATTGAATATTGCAGCAATCGGACGTCTCAAGGGATCGGGAATCCAGTGCTTATTGAGCATCTGCTGGGGAACGTCCTCGTGGACATCATAGATGACACTCCCATTGGTGAACAGCTTCAAAAAGACTCCGACAAACAGGAGTTCAGGATCATGGAAATGATACACCGCCGCGCCCTCCTCATAAGCCAGCCGAAAAGCATGCAAAGTGAGTCCCAGTATTCGATTTAGACGATTCTTGGGCCTCGGCAGTGCAATAATCCTCACACCATCCAGGACCTCATCCATCTTGTTCTGGGCGATCAGGATGACATCGTAGCCTGACCTGGCCAGGGTCTTGCATTCCTTGTGATAGATGCGGGTGTCGATTGCTTGGTGGACAGTAGTGAGGTGAACGACTTTTATCATGACAACCTTTGGATATCACTCCAGTCTGCGTTATAAATCATTGTCCACATGGATTTACACCTTTGTCAGCTTTGCTTTTCATGAGGACCACCTGCCACAGCACCTATCGGCTCGTAGTCGTGACAAAATTGGACATATCTGGCGTTTTGACCATCTCGTGTCCCAACCAACGCACGAACTATCCATAGCATCAACACTGCAGGGATCAAACCATGAGTGAGCATTGAAGTAAAGAGAGCTGATTGTGTGAGGGAGATGGCTGGCATTGAAATTGCCGCAGCTACGAAATGAGATGGAAGAGGCGATCCTATACTGTCCACGATACGAAGAACCACCCCAAGGATTGCTGAGAAGAAAAGCATCCCAAATAGCCAAAGATTCCCGTAGGCATCCCCCAGGTACCCTACATTAGGATCGAAATCTACACCCCAATAGCTAGAAGTTATCAAGCTTGGCATGCTGATGCCATATGGATTGTGGATAAAATTGCTCAGAAACGAATCGGACAGCATATAAAAAGGATGCTCGGGCTGCGAGAAGAAGTCATAATAAACTAGATGAAGCCCAGCCGGGACAAAGAATAACCTGTGAATAAAAAACGAAGGCATAAACATGTTGTCGGTTATCAGGAAATAGGCATATGAGGCAAAGGCCACCAAAGACGCCCCGAGTAGGATATAGGAAATGGCGTTCTTCTTCTGCCAGACAAAAAAGACACCACCAGCCAGAAGTGGTGCCAGTAGGAACGACTTATGTCCAGTCATGCCGAACAAGAACAATTGCGCAAGAGAGACCAGGCCCAGAAGCCAATAATTTCTCTTTTCCAGACCATAGCACAGTATTATGACGTTGAAGACGTTTGCCTGCCATGGTACAAAATACCCAATCAATGGCCCGCGTGTTTGAACGTAATCTGTGCGAACTTCGTAAACAGAAAGCAAATCAAAGCTCAGCCTTTCAAGGCCACCGGTGAGTGACACCCAGCCATAGACATAAGCGGAAATCCCAACAACAGTCAAAAATCCCAAATAGAACAAGTAACGACCAGGTCTCGGCACATTTACCTTGGGCAGTAGCTCAGTAGCTGTTATGAGCACGGCGAAGCTTATGGTTGCTGCATACACAAAAGATGCGGGTGCATCTGCTAGCCCGTACAGCGAGGACAGCGGCAAGATAACAACTACAAAGTATAGAACGAGGACAATTCCACTTGGACGCCATCGGTTATAAAGAGATGCTGCAAGACAGATAGCAAGCGCAAGTGCAATAGCGTATGACTCAAGTAGCCGGGGCACGCTGTTCGCAATAAGCGGAAAGCTAAGTGTAGTCCCTATCGCATAAAATCGTGCCATAAAACTTGCATATAGAATGTCCAACACAACTCGGAAGAGAAGTGCCATAGCACATGCTAAAGCGATCCGCACGCTTAGGCTCTGCAGCTTATCAGATATCGCGGCCACCATCTAAATCACTATCCTTGCTGCAAACAATCAAACTCGTTAATTCCCGCCAGACTATGCACCACAAGAGAATATAAGCTGCCGACATTGAGAGACTATATGCAGCAATGGCAGCAATGTCTGAGAATCCCAGTGCATTTCCAATTACTATGGCACCCACAACCATAATCAACCTAGCGCCGTCCCATGCAAGACTGAGGTCCTGCCGCTCCAGGATGTTAAGGGTATGCTGAAGTGGAATTACAGCAAAACGGATTGCGAACATCACGCCCAATATCTGCACATACCGGCCTGCCGTCTCCCAGCCAGGCCCAAAGACGACAATAAAACCCCAGGGCGCTAAAGCGCATATTGCGGCCACAGGAAGTGCACCGGCCAATGCCATCCGACTGCTCAGTTTCAGAAAGAACCGCTTCATTGAGGGGGGATCATCCTTGGGCAGCCGGGCCGCCTCCCCAAAATAGACCTGAGCCACCGAGTCCACAACTATGTTTAACGGCGCTGCAATCACCCTCTGTCCTAAAGCAAACCATCCCGCCACTTCAGCGCCGTAAAATGCTGCAAAGAGGATTTGAGGAGTGTTGAGGCCCAGGGAGTCAATGAGAGCCGACGATCCGGAAAAGATGGGAAAACGCCTGTATCTCACGGCTGCATCAAGCATGCCCTTCAGGCTGACTGCCCTGATGGCAGAACGATCTCTCTGCCAAGCTGCTGTCCCCAAAGATGCGCTTCCTGCACTCTCTCCAGCAAACTGGCCTAAAAGAAGCCCCAGCGGACCTGCGATTAAGTCTCCCAAACCGACCTGAAGGATAGCGCGAGAGAGTCCTCTGAATAGGCGCGTTCTGCCTATTCGAGCAAAATTCCTCTTTCTAACCGCCCAGTAGTTCAAGATCTGGTAGGTTCCGGCTCCCAGCATGCCCAAGGGAATGAGCCACAAGTAGAGTCCGAGTCCAGGTACATTAGCCCACGAGACGACAAGATCTCCAAAGCATTGGACAGCAAACCACGAAAAAGAGACTGTTCCGAGCATTATCATAAAGCAAAGGGCCATGATGTTCGCTGCAGTCTCATCATCATCCGGAAGAAGAATTGCATATTCGTAACGAAGAGATGCTACAACTGCCACGATTCCCAATATGGATGCATAGACTCCAAAAACTCCAAAGTCCTCAGGAGAATAAATGCGCGTGAGAACTGGCGAAACAAGCACCGTGATGGCCTGCCCAAGCGCTGCTCCTCCTGCAAGCAGGGCCACAGCACGAGCAAACCCACCTTTGGGCAGGATTGCCTGTATCGATTTCGCGAATTTCATCCAAATCAGGGATTACAGTACATAGCTATGAGCCCGATAATCCTCTCTGCCACCCGACCATCGCCATAAGGCCAAATCCCCTCATCACCTGCGTTGGAACGTAGTGCAGCCTGTGCGATTCCTTCAGGATCACAGCCGACGAGCACATTCCATCCAGTCTCAACTGTCTCGACCCATTCGGTCTCCGCCCTCAGAGTCACGCAGGGAACTTTGAAGAAAAAGGCCTCTTTCTGAACCCCACCGGAATCAGTGAGTATCACCCGCGCATTCTTCTCAAGCAAGATCATATCTAGATATGAGACAGGATCGATGATGTGAAGAGATGAGCCGAAATCTTCGAGGGCGGGAGATAGGCTCGAAAGGGCCTTCTTGGTGCGGGGATGAAGAGGCACTATTACAGTAAGACCACTGGCAGAAACCTTCAACAGGCCCCGGAATATATCTATCAAGTGCTTGGGGTCGTCTGTGTTTTCAGCCCGGTGCACAGTGGCCAGAGCATATCCTCTCGACTGCAGCCCCAGATCTCTGATGATACTTGACCTGCGGCAAGCAAGCTCAGAGTATTGGAGGACGGAGTCATACATGACATCGCCTGTGTTTATGACTAGAGGCATATTAATAGAATCAGTATCAAATGAATGCTTTGCGGGTGGATGGACTGAGAGCTTTCCGTCATCAAGGATATGGGAAAAACCCTCATGACGCAGGTTGACAACAGCAGTCTCGGTTGGGCAGAATAGGAAGGAGGACACATGATCAGTGAGCACTCGATTGATCTCCTCCGGCATTCGCCTGTTGAAGCTTCTCAATCCCGCTTCCACGTGGGCCACGGGAATGTGCAGCTTGGCTGCAGCCAGAGCACCGGAAAGCGTGCTGTTGGTGTCTCCGTAAACCATCACAAGGTCTGGCTTTTCCTTAACGAGAACCTCTTCGATCCTTTTAAGGACCTCTGCAGTCTGGTAGGCATGGGTGCCTGAGCCAACGCCGAGATGGTAGTCCGGCGACTTCAAGCCAAAATCGTCGAAGAAGACCTGAGACATCTCGTAGTCGTAATGCTGGCCGGTGTGGACAAGCACCTCATTGACATGGTTGCCTGGATGCTCCTGGTTGTGGCGTTCTACAGCCCTGAGAATAGGTGCTAATTTTATGAATTGTGGCCGTGCGCCGACAATGTCCACGAACTTCATATCTGCCTCCGTCCCTCTGTTAATGAATCTATCATTTATTCAGCCCGCCTTGTCAGCCCCTCCCGGAGGAATGCCGCGAATACGCCGAGCACCAACCCCAGCACCCCTGCAGTTGCCAGAATTGAGGACTTCCGGGGCCCGATTGGGCTGACAGGTTCTTTCGCCGGCTGGACGACCACCAGGGGTTTCAGCAGATCCAGCTGCTTTTGCAGATCCTGACTGCTTTCAATCAGGGCTGAACGCTGGGTTTCCATGCTGCTCAAACGATCTAAATTGGGAGAAAACCGCATTTCAGACTGCACAGCAGATGAGCTTGAAGGGTCTTCGATATTCATCAATGCGTCCCGTGTCAGATTTATCTGCATATTAATGGCATCGAGACGTTCTTCGGTTGCTCTAAGCTGCCGGGACAGGATATTTCTTTGTTCGCTATAGCTTTCATTGCTGCGATTGGCATAGAGCAGAACCATAGTCTCCACTGCCTGTTTGCCTTCCTGCCGATCTGTCGTCTCATCTGAAATCTCAACTAGCCAGTCACTATCGTCCACAGGCACCACATTGATGCCATTTTTAAAGGCATTGAACTCGCTTGCTGTTGCATTGAAATGGATCTGAATAAAAACGTCCTGTAAAAATTCATCACTGAGCATGATGCTCTTCGCAGAGACTGGACTCGTGTAAACTGGATCCTCAAAATTGCCCATGGCGACAATGGTGGTGACCTTGTATTCTGATGGCATGGTGAAGGCAATCGCTCCTGCGACCAAAATTGATATTATAAATATTCCTAGTATCAATATACGATTCTTCCAAAGCACACGAAAAATATCACTCAGATCAATTTCGTCATCCATCGTACAGTCACCCAAGGATCCTCATAATCACATCAAGACCATTCTCATCTAAAAATTTTATGCATATAATATCAGACAGCACCCAACCGCCAGCAGCTCAATTCCGTACAAGAACAGCACTACATCCCTCTCGTACACTCGCCCTTTTGCCCTCTTGAGCACTGACAGTGCCAGATGCGTCAGATGGTATGTACCACTGTCCTGCTTGTCAAGGCTACCGTCCACATTGACCTTTGCAAATGCCTCTGACTTGAATCTGCTCCGAATCTGAAGGAAGAAGTCAATAGCATACGGAAGGAAAAGGATCAGAGCAATCATCTCCATATCCCCGAGGATTGCCACGCATGCTGCAAGCGCACCCACTGAATATGTCATCGTGTCGCCCGGAAATACCTTTGCAGGACACCAGTTAAAATACAGGAATGCTAGAAGTGCGGCGACCATACACAGAGCCAGCATCATGGCATTTTGATTGCCGCTGTTGTATGCGAAATAGCTCATTGTAGATAGTATTATGACCCCCATTCCTGCCTCAAGGCCATTATACCCTGCCACCATATTATAAACATTTGAGGCTCCAACTATTCCAATAGGAACTATCAGCAGAGGATACAGGGTACCCCAATCAATTGGGCCAACGATAGGGATGTTCATGATGGACTGACCTTCATTGACCACCACCACGGGAAGAGCTGCAAATAGCGTAAAGATCGGCTTTTGCCATTGCTTAAGCCCCTTCTTCCATCCCAAAAGGTCATCCATGATGCCAATTATGCAGGTTATGAGCACAGTACAGAGAGCTGCCAAGATAGAGACATAATTAGGTTTATCCATCCAAAATGTCATAATGCCAATGTAGATGAGCATACCTAAGCCGAAACCAAACAAGACGCCGATTCCACCCATCTCTGCGACCTTGGGTCTCCCTGGCTTGTTCATGTCAAAACCCAGAAGCCCGACTTCAGGAGCTTTGCGAATCCACTTCCTCGTCATGACCCAAGTTGCAATGAAGCTGATTACAATGCAAATTATGATTAAACGCTCCATGATCTCACAGCGTCCATTAGCAAAGCAATATATGTATCTTGTCCCTTGATAAGAATTAGAATATGTGTCAAAATCGCCGAAAATCAGCTGCCTTCAGTTCACTGAAAAAACATAGATGTGTGCCAAAAAGTTCGGGTTGTATATTTCCTTAACGAAGAGTGATCATCACTGCCATATCAATCAATAAATTAATTTAGCGATGAAGTGGGAAGATCTCGTCATTAGGGCAGTGCACCAACCATCATCGAAATTTCATTCTATCTGCTCTTTGAAGAGAACGCACCCTTAGGAAATCCGAATATATAAGCACCCTGGCTATAAATCATATCGTAGCTATTCCTCGGAAATTTGAGGTTTACTGCAGGAAATTCCCCACTAGATTCCAGAAAAGGCGGAACGTACTCCGGCCTGGAAAGGGACACGTTAGATACGAATATCAGGCTTCGATTGAATCCCGGACCTTTGAGTGCTTTAAGGGTTTTTAAAACCTCAAAGCTACCGGGAACGGTGCCAATTTTCTTGATTATATCCAATTTGATTGGCACAGTCTCAGGCACCATTCGATGGTTTGCGGTCAGCATTCCAGTCAGCGGATAGACCCACGCTCCGGTCTCATCCAGATTGATGCAGACGACATCGCTATAGTTTTGCTCCCCCAGCCACATAATTGCCTTGTAATCCTCTTCTGGAATCGCCCAAGAGCCCAGGTAACTGGAAAAGACTGAACCCATGAAAAGCGATCCGCAGAGGATCAGGACCAGAATAAAACCTGTCCTGACACTCGGAACGGCCTGTTCCATCTTTGCCAGAGCAGAGGCAGCCAGAAGGCTTAACGGCAGATAGAGATCCAATAGCAGTCGATCTGCAGTGCCGACGAACTCAAGCGGTCCGGCATCAGCTAATAGCACTATCACGCTCACTGCCCCTGCCCAGGATAGGGCCAGAAGATCCAATCGGTCACGCCTGAAGAACGCGATCACTGCCCCGAAGAGGGAGAGAAATGCCGGAAACCACCGTGCGGCATAACTGCTTGCAAGGCTCTGGTCGGTCAAAACTGAGACAAAAAAATGAGGAATATGAACAGATATGACAATGCCTGCTGCTATTCCAGCCACCGCTCCGGCGATTATAATCTTGGCTGCCGGATTCGCCCAAATAATATGACGGTATCTGCCAAAATAAGTCACAGCCATCCATGAGAGCAGCACACCGCCAGCGATAAACATCATCCGCTCGTGACTGAAGAGAACGCCCAGAAGAAAAATAGGCAAAAGCCTCTTGTTCACGAGAACAGAGAGCAAGGCTGCAACCAGGAACATCTCGGATGTAATTGTAGGATATCCGGCCCAGATGATATTGCTGTACTGAGCTGAGAATACAAAGCCTGCCAAAATGAGGGCATAGATTGATTCATCTCTTCGACCTAGCTCCCGAACTATAGAATAGTAGAGAATCATAGTCATCGCTGTTATCAGGATAGGAATGGTCCGGAGCACATTTAAAAAAGGAAAGATCTTGGCCCAGGGATAGCAGAAAAGATGGAAACCTTTGGGGTAGTACTCCCAGTAGCTTCCAAAAGGCGGGATGGATACTGGAACTGGACGTCCGTCGAGCAGCATGCGTATTATCTCACCATGAGCTAGCGAATCGCCCCCCATCCAAATGATGATGCGATCGAAGAAGAACAGGCATATGAATAAATATAGAGATGCAAACGCCAGGGCCATCTTGTCCTCGCGATCCAGCCGTCGATCTCCGCAGCCTGTAATCTTTTTCCAGTTGAGCAGGAACAAACCAATGCCCACAAGCACCACGCATCCCTGGAGGACAATGCAATTCACGCCGAGAAATGCAGACAATATTCCCGCTAATTCAATAAGGGCAAAGCCCAGAACGAATGAGAGGACCAACCTCGTTAGCCACCGGGACGTAGGGGCCATATAAAATGCTATCGGGGTCGCGCAAATTGCCGTGACGCCCAGGACAACAACAATCAAGATTGCATCGAGAATCAGGTCCATCACCACAAGATGTCTGAGTTCATATTGCCCTTGAATTAAATGAATTATAAAGCTTCCCGGGCATTTGGGCGGTCCCCAATTTCATTGTAAGCTCGCATGGCTTTTCACCGCTTGCATTGTACCATAATAATTAGAATCGTGATTCGAATGACTAAAATATCCAAAGGATGATATACCCCAGAAGAACTTTACAGAACATGGATGCCTTGCAGGGTATTGTTTTAGGAATAATGCAGGGGATATTTGAGTGGCTTCCCATAAGCAGTGAGGGCCAGAGCATGCTGGTCATGATCAACTGGCTTGGTATTTCGCCAAATGACGCCCTCACATATTCGATATTTCTTCACATGGGGACCATGTCTGCAGTCCTCATTCGGTTCCGGCATAAGTTTCTAAAAATGATTCGCGAGATCGACTCCAAAATGACTCGAATCGTGATCGTCTCAACTCTCTGCACGGGCATCACTGGCATTCCCTTATACCTGCTCTTTCGGGAGAGTTTCGCAGGTGGCAGGGAGGCGACTCTGCTAATTGGTGCTCTGCTAATAGCCACAGGTCTATTGCTCCGGTTCAAAGGGTCCGGGTCCAAGACTGCTGAGGATATGAGTCTCAAAGACATGATCGCACTTGGTCTTGCCCAGGGATTTTCAATACTGCCAGGGGTGTCCAGATCAGGCACCACATTGACTATCCTGCTCATGAATGGCCTCAAACAGGATGAAGCATTAGCTGTGTCGTTCATCATCAGCGTACCAGCGGTGTTGGGTGCCATAGTGCTGGATCACCATGTTGCAGCTCTTCCGTGGATGGCTGCAGCCGCCATGTTGATAGCTTCCCTTGTGGTGGGATATCTGACAATGGATCTCTTGATCAGGTTTGCGAAGAGGATCAACTTCTCTGGCTTCTGCCTGGTTCTAGGAGCGATTACTCTGCTGTTTGCAATTGCACTATGAGCAAAATAAAAAGTGCAGCGAGGATTGTCATCGGACTATTATTAATTGCATCTTTGCTGTACCGATTTGATCCTAAAGTCGTCTTTTCGGCCATCATTTCCGCCAAGCTCAATTTTCTTTGTCTTGCAGCAGTCATCTACACAATAACTTTTTTAATTCTATCTACTAGATGGAGAATGATTCTGCGACACATGGGCCAGGCCCTGCCGGTCGCTTCTGCTTTTCAAGCCTTTGCAGGCGGCATGATTATATCGGACATGACTCCTGGAAGAATAGGTGAGTTTGCCAGGCCGCTTTTAGTGAGAGACAAGATCGACATCAACAGGGGCATAGCATCGGTCGCCATCGACCGCTACTCAGATATCCTGACCACGTTCATTCTTGGCCTATTTGGAATGCTGCTCCTTGCCCAGCATGGATCTCACCTGATTTTAGCATATTCGATAATACTCTTGATAATAGTTCTATCATCGGCTTTTTGGTTTAAAAGACCTTTTATTATAAAACAAATAGACAGATCGGGATTCTCGCACCTTGCGAAAATAGCTTATTCTCTCGACAGTGCGCTGCACGACGTGGCCAATGTCAAAGAGCTGATGCTGAGATCCGTGCTGCTCACTGCCATCGCTTGGATCTTTCATGCCTTGAGGATAGTGCTTATTGCCAGGTCCGTGGGGTTTGATGTGCCGCTCCAGACGCTATTCCTGCTTCAGCCTCTGGTCAGCTCACTGGCCCTGGTGCCGATAACTATCTCTGGGCTCGGTCTTGTGGAAGGAGGCCTGGCAGCCCTTCTGGCAGAGCTAGGAGTCCCTGTTGCCACAGGATTCTCGATCGCTTTGATGGATCGCGCTATCACCGTGGTCCTCCACATCCTGATAGGCGGCAGATACGCCATGAAGGTTCTATAGAGAGAATGCAAGCCTTTCCAGCGGATCATCTGATTGTTGTAAGTCCTTTTAAGCCCGCTTCGAGAGATACTTCTGCCTTGAATCCAATCTCATTTTCCGTTTTCGTTGTATCGGCTAATGTGTCCTTTACGTAATTTTTTATTGGATTTTCAGTATATTTCGGCGTTATGCTGGTGCTGAGCTGTTGGCTGAGGATCTCAATCACATCATTGAAGCTGTAAGCCTTTCCCGTGCCCACATTCAGTATGCCATGATAATCCGACTGCATGGCCAACCTCAGGGCTCGCACCACATCCCGGACGTTCGTGAAGTCCCGGGTCTGTGTTCCGTCCCCGAAGATGACTGGCGTCTCTTTTCTTCGCATCTGCCACATGAACTGGCTGACCATGTTGGCGTACTCTTTCTTGGCCTCTTCTTTCGGCCCGTAGACTGAGAAGAACCTCATGCCGGCGGAGCTGATGCCATAGAGCTCCCGGTAGAGCTCGGCTATCCTCTCCATAGCCAGGCGAGCCTCGGTATAGTAGTCAGAAACCCGAATGGTCATATCCTCGCGATGAGGCGGTATCAGGCCGTTGTAGAGTGAAGATGACGAAGCATAAACCACCCTGGCTCCGCATTTTTTGGCCAGCTCGAAGACTGCAATAAAGCCATTGATCGCCTCGCCCACAAGATACGGATTATTTTTGTACATGGGTGACGAGGAAGGTATTCCCATATGGTAGATCTTCTCTGGATGCAGGTCCAGGCCCGGCAGGTCGTTGCAGCTCGCTTTTATCAGTTTCATGCTGCCCTTAAGCCCCTCCAGATTGTCCGGGCTTCCGGTATGCATGTTATCCAGAACAACAACCTCTTCTCCTGCCGCCAGGAGAGCCTCCACCAGGTTGGAGCCAATAAATCCCGCGCCGCCTGTGACAAGTGTGCTCATATTAATCCACTTCCTAAAGATCTCTTGCTACTATATCCATCTGTCGAATCTCAATGTGAACACTCCCCGCCCAAAATGGCGGAGCTTCTAGCGTTTTGCAGAGATTGTGTTCCCAATCTCAATATGTTTATTGCCGCATTCCAATCTCGATCCATCGAAAGCCCGCATTGAAAGCCAAATCTACCCGTTCCTGGACATTCTGAAGAGTTTGTGAGAAGACTTCCTTGAGTTCTGGCTTATCTTTTTTCCACTGGGGGAGATGATTATGGGTTTCATATTTTGATTATAGTTAATTCATGTAGAGAACTAGCAAATGCTGGCTTTTCCTTCATAAACCCTCTCGGCCCGAAGGCTGATCTCATTCCAGTCGTATCTTCGGGCCGCCTCCATGCACTGCCCACGCATCCTTGTGCTCTTTTGATGGGCTGATAAAATCGCGCGAGCCAGATCCTTTTCTGTTGGCGAGCAGACCACGCCATTATTCTCGGAAACCAGATCTGTCACGGCATTCATGCGATGCTTTACGGTGACAACAGGAAGCCCGCAGGCATTGGCCTCCAGGGCGGCCAGGCCGAATCCCTCTCTGGTGGAGGGCATAACGAACACCCGCGAAGATTTCATGAGAGCCAAAGCCTCGTTGTAGTCCTCAACAAATCCGAGGAAACGCACATTTTCCTCCAGATTTTGACTCCGGACCAGTGACTTGAGCCCGTCCATCTCCGGACCGTCTCCGATCACAAGGGCACGAACTCCCGGAAGCTGCTGCTTCACGATCCCCACAGCCCGGATGAGCTGGTCCACATTCTTGTGCCTGGCAAGCCTTCCCACGTAGATGACATCCGACTGCAGCTCCGATGCTGGCACCCGCCTGATCTCCTGCCAGTCGATGCCGTTTGGAACAATCTGGATGTCACGCGCCCCCAGGCCCGAAAGATCACGCTCAGTCCTCTTCGAGACTGCTATGTTTCTTGCAGTAAGATGTGCGGCGGACCACTCCACTAGCTGGCCGGCCCGGCCAAGTCCTCCGAGGTACTCCTGCCAGTAGTCGCCCCACACCTCATGCCATGTGAGAAAAAGCCTCTGCCCCTGCAGAGAGCTGACCAGCTTGGCCGAAAAACAGGATAGATAGGGAAAGTTCTGACAGTCCATCACATCACATCGAGATCGCAAGGCCAGAAGGTGTCCGGCGAAGAAGGCGGCCTCGGCGATGGATCTCTTGCCATTTCTGTAAAGGGGCATAGGAGGACAGATGCCATGCAGGTGGACACCCTCGTTCTCGATCTCTCCTGCGCCAGGCCACCACTTCATGCCGTAGCAGTGCACCTCATGCCCGCGCGAAGCAAGCCTCCGGGACAGCTCATAAATCCTCCTTTCCGCACCGCCCTTAACCCATGGGTAGACGGCATCGTAGACATAGGCGATCTTCATCCAAAGAGCTACCTTTTTACCTTAAAATCCATAACCATTTCACGGCGCAATGATGACCTGGCCTGTCTGATTTCATGATGAGGATATTGAGTTCTGAGCGCCATGTGAACTACCGCGTCCTTAAGGGCGCGGCTTCCCACGTCATCGCCAATACTTGCATCACGGTTATGTGATGTAGAGGTTTCGACTCGATGGGCGCTACGGGCTGTTCCATCCCTGTGATGA
>Ga0074198_1000368_pt1 | contig 51212 bp, 38 predicted proteins | sample EPASupsiteSAE323_FD_64527 | JGI IMG/M metagenome (GOLD analysis project Ga0074198, IMG submission 64527) | Bioremediated contaminated groundwater from EPA Superfund site, New Mexico - Sample SAE3-23 | ecosystem: Environmental > Aquatic > Deep subsurface > Groundwater > Contaminated ... | reverse complement strand
ATGCTCTGCTGGCCTCATCGTTCCAGCATCAATATTTAAATAAGGATCAATTTTAATATGGTTCACTTTAAAACCTGAGGCTTTTAACAACATCCCGATTGATGCTGAAACCACCCCTTTTCCTAAACCAGAAACCACTCCACCAGTTATAAAAACAAATTTCATATCACCATTCTATTCATCAACAAAAACATTTCAATGAATTTCTTTTTAAAATCAGATACAATATATTGTTCAACTTCCCCCTCAAAAAATGGTCATTTTAAAACTAGATTAATTCGTTTCTATTATCTGTCTTCAATGTGTCCACAACTTCACCCACTCTCCCACTATTTTCCTTTTTCATAATTAACAATGCATCTCCAGTATCCACTACCACTAAATTTTCCACTCCTATCATTGCCACATATTTTTTATCTTTTCTGTAAACAAAATTTTCACCACCACCCAATTCCAAAACATCTTCTGGTTGATACATTCCTTTTTCCTTCATGTAATTGGCCACCGATTCCCATGTCCCAAAATCAACCCAATTAAAGGGCAATTCCACTACCAATGCCTCTCCGTTTTTATAAACCAATTTAGTTACCTCTTCTATTCCCGCTTTTGGCATTTTGCCATATTCACTCACCACATCACCATTATTAGCAATCGCCACCAATGGTTCATACCATTCAGGTTTGTATTTTTGATACATCTTCAATAAATTATTCGGTGTCATTGAAGTATGGTTGGCATGCAATAACAACCTATCTGTTCCTAAATATTGTTTAATTTTCTCTTCTTCAGTCCTATCAATATAATCTGCCACTTCAAAAATTTTTACCCCATTTTCCTCACTCACCAAATTTCCTTTAACTAGATAATCCACTCCCCTTATAATCGACTGCGGCACAAACCCACCAGTAATATACTTATCACCAGCTCTTCCTAACTTTTCCTGTTCTCCAATCATATCCAAAAACTTTTCATCAGGTTCTCTTAAAACATCGGCCTGAACTAAAATAAAAGGCTCATCTCCAAACCCTCTTTTAATTAATTGTGCCGCTGCAAAACCAGTTGCCGGACCTTGATTTCTCATTTCTGGTTCCACAAAAATATTTTCATCAACAATTTCTGGAATTAAACTCTTAGCAATCTTGGCTTGTACTTCATTGGTTTGTAAAAATATTTCCTCTGGGCCAAATTTCTTCCTTAAGGCCTCGTAATTCAATTGAAATAAAGATTTACCATTAATCAATGGCAAAAAGTGTTTTGGCATCGTGGCTCGACTCATTGGCCACATTTTTGAACCAATACCACCACAAATAATTACTGTTTTCATATTTTTTATTTAATTATTAATTCCCCTCCATAAATTTTTTAATATTTTCTACTGTTGTTCCCACGATTCTTCCAATCGCCTCCTTGGTATTAAAAGCATTATGTGGTGTAAAAATTACATCATCCCTATCTCGAAGTAAATGAAAACTTAAAACATCTTGCAACTCATCTTTAGTAATTTTTTTACTCATCACCACACTCATACTTTCCACCATTGCCTCATCTTCTGTCACATCCAATGCTGCCCCAGCCAAAGTCTTGTTGTTTAAGCCAAAGACAATTGCTTCTGTTTCCACCACCGGACCCCGCGAAGTGTTTATTAAATAACTTCCTTTTTTCATTAATTTAATATTTTTTTTGTTAATCAAATGAAAAGTTTCTGGAATCGATGGCACATGTAATGTCACAATATTCGATTCTTTCAAACAAGTTTCTAAATCTACTATTTTACAACCGATTTTTTTTGCCATTTCGGGTGGTAATCTTTCATCCACTCCCAAAACTTTCATTCCAAAGGCTCTAGCGATCCGCACCACATTTTGCCCTATGTTTCCAACACCAATCACCCCCAATGTTTTTCCTTCCAAATCAATACCTGTCAAACCCTCTGGACTAAACTCTCCATTTTCCACCGATTGATGCGCTTCTACTATTTTTCTAGTGATTCCCAACATCAAAGCAAAAGTATATTCCGCCACTGTTTTTGAGCCATAAACCGGCACATTAGCCACTACGATTTTTCTTTGACCACACTCACCCACATCAACATTGTCAATTCCTGTTGATCTAGCCGCGATCATTTTTAAATTTGGTAACTTACATAATGTTTCTTTGTCAAATTTAGAATAAATAAAAGGAGAAATAATATCGTATTTTGCCGCCAATTCTAAATTGTCTTGAACCTCTCCTTCAAAAATTCCAATTCCAAAACTATCCAATTTTCCAATTTCTTTTTCAATAATTTCCCTTTCCCAACTCTTAACTCCAAAAAACGCAATTTTATAATCCATAGACTAATAATACCAGATATTTCTGTAGGGGCCAGGCATGCCTGGCCCCTACAGATAAAAACAAATTCTTGACACACTAATATCCAATATGTTTTACTGATATTAATTAATAATTATTTCGATACAAAAGGAACCACCTAATGGACTATCAAACAGAATCACAAGACCAACTTGTGAAACAAAATTCCACCACCCCCAAAAAAATAAATGGAGTTTCTATCGACAATCTTCCCGACCTTCTAACCGTCGCTGAAGTCGCCGATTTACTCCGCGTCAGTAAATTAACCATCAAAAGATGGGGTAAACGAGGTAAATTACCAGCTATTCGTATTAATGCCCGCGGTGATCGCCGTTATCGAAAAGAAGCTGTTCTTTGGTTGCTTGGTATCCAAGCCGAATAAGTTAAATCTTTGTTAACACCCTGCCCTTTGGTGTTCTCTTGATCAATCCTTTTTTCATTAAAAAAGGTTCGTAAACTTCCGTAATTGTTCCTACATCCTCTGTCAACGCCGCTGCAATATTTTCCACTCCAACTGGTCCTCCGCCATATTGTTTTTTAACCACCTCTAAATATTTTCGATCTGCATCCGACAAACCATCTTCATCCACTCCCAACATCTTTAAAGCTTGAGTCACTTCATTTAAAGTAATTAAGCCATCATTTTTTACTTGGGCATAATCCCGAACCCTACGCAACAATCGATTAGCAATTCTTGGTGTTCCTCGAGATCTTTTAGCAATCGATTCAGCCGCCTTCTCTTCGATTTTGCTTTTTAAAACTTCACCTGTTCTTTCAATGATTTCTTTTAAATCTTCATCTTCATAAAAATCCAACTGTTGAACATAACCAAATCGATCCCTCATTGGTCCTGAAATTAATCCAATTCTCGTTGTTGCCCCAACTAAGGTAAATTTCTGCAAATTAAGTCTTACGGTTTTTGCCGACGGTCCTTTACCCAACACAATATCCAAAGCAAAATCCTCCATTGCCGAATAAAGCATTTCCTCTACTAATTTATTCAATCGATGAATTTCGTCAATAAACAAAAAATCTCCTTTTTTTAATCCCGTCAAAATCGAAGCCAAATCTCCTGCCCTGGTCAACGCCGGACCAGAAGTCATTTTAATATTACTTCCCATTTCCCTGGCCATCAAACAAGCCAAAGTTGTTTTTCCCAATCCCGGTGGACCATAAAATAAAATATGATCCAACGCCTCATTTCGATTTTTAGCCGCCTCTAAAAATATTTGCAATTGATCTTTTAATTTTTCTTGACCAATAAATTCCGTCAATTTCTGCGGTCTCAAACTTTTCTCCACCACCTTTTCATTAATTTCTGCTTTGGGATTTAAATTTTTATCCGTCATATTTTACTTAAACACCATTCTAATTTTTCTTCAATTGTTTCCAAATCAGCCGGCAACTTGGCCACCACTTTTTCAATTTCCTTTCTATCAAATCCCAATTGTTTCAAACTTAAAAATAAATCATCGCTTTCTATTTTTTCACCACCCTTACTTAAATCCAATTCTCCCAATCCCCCAATTTTTGATTTTAAATCAATAATAATTCTCTGGGCTGTCTTTTTTCCAATTCCTTTTAACTTCTGAAAAAATTCCACATTTGCATCTCCAATGGCTTTAATTATTTCTAAACTATCAGTTTCTCCCAAAATTTGTGCTGCTGTCTTTGGCCCAACCCCAGACACCGAAATCAACATTTTAAATAAATTTACTTCATCCCAATTTTCAAATCCAAACAAATTAATATCATTTTCCGACACCGCCATATAAGTTGCCACTTTAATTTCTTCTCCCTCGTTATGGTTTTTTAAAAAATTTTTTCCTACAAACAAAAGATAACCCACTCCACCAACTTCAATCTCACAATTATTTCCCCAAATTTTACTAATTTTTCCTCTCAAACTCGAAATCATAAACCCATTCTACACTATATCCCGAATAAAAACCAAACACTATTAAAAACTAAAAATGGTAAAATAAAACATTTATGTTCAATACTTACGAAGAAAGAACCTTCTCTCCCAAGGGCCCAAATATTGAAGCCGCTTGTGGACAAGAACGACAAAACATCACTGACATTAGACTTAAAGAATTACAAAAAATCTACCAAGAAAATCAAAATACTGCCGGACAAATCATCGATCATTTTAAATCAACCATCACTCCTGAAACTAAACTCACTATTTTCGAAAAACCAAAAAAACATGGACAACCAGACACACAAATAAATCTCGCTAACTTTGAATTCTCAGACAATGATGAGATTAGTTTTTTCAGAAGCGATAAACCAAATACCAAAACCTCTATGAAATACTTACCCTTTTGTATAATAACAAAATTAGGTATTAAAAATGAAAATGGTCTTCTCGAAGAGAATCTAGCTCTAACCACCCCCAAACTAGATCAAACCCGCTAAATTTTTATTTTTACCAAAAAAAATACTGCTAAAAAATAAAAACTGAAATATACATTGCTGTATAAAATCAATTACTATTAATTAACAGTATTAATGGTTAATATCGATCGTTTTTAATAACTTTCGCTATTGAATTCTTTATTAAAATACGACAATGCCTATTCAATTCACATTCTGAATACCATAAGTCAAAACTAGCTGCATCTCCTTTCATAATTGCTTTGTTTTGTTTCCTAAGTAAATCGAAATCTAAAATAGCCTTCGTAATTTTTTCCGGCGTGGTTTCAAACTTTTTCATTAATTTAAAACTTACAATTAATGTTATTGCAAAATCCAAAAACAAGAGGACTAATACCAACACTGCAAAAATCCATTTCAAAAGAAAAGTGAAACTTATATTCAATCCAAAAACAACATCCAATACAAACCAAGATAGAGAAGATAAAAATAAGGAACACCCTATAATCATACTAAAAAGTCTCGGCATGGTTTTTACCACTAAAACAATCTGTACCCAACACAAATCAAAAAAATCTTTCACCTAACTCACTCCTCACTTTTTCCTTTTTTATTCGTTTTTAACTTTAACCATATGTTTTTTTTAAAATGTTCAATAAAAAAACAAGCAACACTGTAGCTAAAAATGTTAGTCCCCAACAAATTAAAAAATTAAAACTATAATCAAATAAATCTACTATTACAAATCGATAAAAAAAAGCTACTATTAAACCAAAGGAAAAAATGACCACTAAAAACCATACCTTAGAGTTTAAGAAATACTTCATCAAAACCCCTCCTTTCTTGTTCGTTTCCACTAAGATAAATTTAAAAGAAATTTTTAAAGAACAAAATTATTTATATAAGATTAAAGCTTATCCAATTTTTTAAATAATTCGTCAGAATTATACCAAAAAAATTATAAAAAATCAAAAATTATAGGCTAAATACTTACGACTACTTTATTTTCATTGTGAACAGACTTGTTAATGCCACTGCTACCGCATCCGAAGCATGACTCGGACTAATATTTTTTTCCAAACCCAAAAAATTTCTAACCATAATTTCCACTTGCTCTTTTTCTGCCCGACCATAACCCACCAATGCCATCTTCACCTGAAGCGGAGTATATCCCTCAACTTCAATCCCATTCCTTTGCCCGCAAACTTTAATCACCCCAATTGCCTCAGCCACTTTTATTGCTGATTTAGCATTTTTTGCAAAAAACAAAGTTTCAATTGCCATCGCTTCAACTTTATATTTCTTAATTAAATTTTCCAATTCTTCATAAATCTGATTAAGCCTAAAAGCCGAATTATCACTAATTTTAGTTTTAAGGCATCCACACTCCACCAATGTCTTTTCATCGCTTAGCACCGCCCATCCTGTGTTGGCCAAACCTGGATCTATTCCTAAAATCATAATTTATGATAGCAAATTTAGATAAAATAAACCTATTTAACTTATAGGACACTTCCCAACTTACCCACTTTTCCACATCAACAACTTATATTTTTTTATTATTCCAAATTATTTATTTTATAAGACATTTTTTAGCTTTATCAATCCCTCTAAATCTCCCTTTGACAAGGGAGACTTTTTTTCTCCCCTCTTGTTAAAGAGGGGTCGGGGGAGATTGATATATAATAATCACATGGAGATTTTAAAAAATGTAATTCTCGCTCCCTATACCACTGTCAAAATCGGCGGCCCGGCTGATTTTTTTATCCATGTCCACAATTCCAAAGAATTTGTTGAGGCTCTCGAATATGGTCAAAAAAACAATTTATCCATCACCATCCTCGGTAATGGCTCCAATGTTTTAATTTCAGATTCTGGTATTCGCGGTCTGGTGATCAAAAATGATTCTAATGAAATAGAACTTTTACCCAACAATAAAATTAAAGTTGCTTCCGGTGTTCAACTATCTTCCCTAATTAATTTCACTCTTGATAATAATTTATTAGGTCTTGAAGAATTTGCCTACATTCCCTCCACTATTGGCGGAGCCATTGCCGGCAATATTCACGGAATTCGAGGATATTTTATGGATTACGTCGATTCAGTCGAAAAAATTAATAATTTTATAGTTTCCGCTATATTAAAATTAACTCCCGGCGATTCCACTCAAGCCAAAATTGAAGTCCAAGAAATTATCCAAAAAAAATCTCAAGTTCAATCTATGCTTTCTCTTGGTTCCGTTTTTAAGAATCCTGAAGGTAAAGATCCTGCTGGTATGATTATTGATCAGCAATTAAATCTCAAAGGTTATTCAATCGGCGACGCTCAAATTAGCCCAAATCACGGCAATTTCATTATCAACACCGGCCACGCCACTGCCAAAGACTATTTAGCTCTCATCAATCTAACTCAATCTCAAATGCAAACTAAATTTGGGTTTCAGTTCGAACTTGAGATTAAACTACTTGGCGAATTTTAAAAAGAAAAAGGCGGCCATTAAATGATTTTGTATAAATACAAATTCAGATAATAGTCGCCTATTTCAAATTGTTCAGAAACTCTTCAATAATTTTTCAACCACATCTACCTTAGTAGTCTTTTCACTTTCTTTGGACAAATCATCCAGAGAAAAAAATCCTACCTCCCGGTTAAGCCATTGACCATCAAAATTTTCGCCGTCTTTAAGGATAAAACCATTAATAGTCTCCTTTGTCATGAACAGAAACATTATTTCAATGCCCCCGTTTTCAGACTCATACGCTAAGATTGCCTGACCCTGATAAACACCATCTAAATAAATGGCTATCGTTTCCGGACTTTCAAATGGTTCTATTTTTATTTTTGCATCATTGAACTTTTCTATACCATTTTCTCTGGCATATTTTTCTGCCCAATCTTTCGAAAGAAAACGATTGTCAAAAGCCCAAAATACCAGCCCAAAAGAATCAACAAGAATAACTTCCTCGCCTAATTCCTTAAGAGCTGCATCTAAAAGAGATTTTTTTCCTTCCCAAACTCCTGCCGGGGTTGATAATTTTCCAGCTGCAGTTGGATGCCCTGAGTCAAACCGATTAAGTATCACCTTAAACTGTTTTATATCTGGAACCAACACCACTACTGACACCCCGGCACGCAAAAATTTTCCGTCCTCAATCCATTCACCCTGTTTTCCAGCCTTAAATTGAAAAGATTCTGACCAAATTGAACCTTCAGTCCCCATTTTTCTCTTTCTTTCTAAAACAGACACCTCGTCAATCGCAGTAGTCAAAAATAGATTCTTTCCTGTTAAAACGACCGACTTAAATACTTTCACAATCCATCAACCTTTCCTTTTTTTTATTTTCTGAACAACTTGTTAAAGTTCTATCGTTTATTTTTAAATTTTCATCAGCTTTGATGAATTTGTCTATAAACTGGACAGTTATACCTCAAAATACATCAAAAATCAATATTATAGGTTTTTAAATCGGATCATTTAGTATTTAATACCTTCCACACAAACTTCGGCAATTCTAATTGCCTTTTAAATCTTTTCGGTTCCTTAATTAAAGAATATAACCATTCCATTCCCATCTTTCTCCAAGCCAAAGGTGCCCTCTTCAAATCTCCACTATAATAATCAAAACTCCTCCCCACTCCAATTACCACCCCAAAATCAGCCTTACTTTTATTTTTATCAATCCACTCTTCTTGCTTTTTCATCCCATAAGCCACAAATAAAATATCGGGTTTAAATTTATTAATTTTTTCCAAAACTTCCTCATTACTAAACTTCGGTTTCCCACTACAATAATCCATCTCGACCTTATATTTCTTAAAATATTCCATTGTTCTTTTGGCTCTATCATCAAACCCGCCCAAGAAAAAAACTTTATATTTTTTCTTTCCCGCCAACTTGCACAATTCAAACATCAAATCCACCCCAGTAACTAGTTCTTCTTTATGTTCACCCTTTAAAATTTCCATCCCGGCTCTTATCCAATTTTTACCACTAAAAACTTCTCTAGCCCAAAGCAACCCTATTCCATCAACCACATTTAAATCTGTTTTTTTTAATAAAGCTCTAAAAGAATCATCATTTGTACTTTTCATTACAAACTCTGGATTTACTGTCGCAATCCATCTTTTTTTAGCTTTAGAAACAATCCAACCGTCAATTATTTTTAGCACTCGATCCATATCACTGCCAAATAAGCAAATATCAAAGATTTCCCAGTATTTTAGGTCAAAACTATCACCACTTTTTTTACTTTTTTTAGCTCTAAGGCCACTTCTTTTATCCATTTTTTATTTTATAAGTCTTATTAATTAATTTTACCATCAAAAAAAATTAAAAAGTTTTAAAAATTGTCTAAAAATAATTTAAAAAACATCCTATATTTATTTCTTAAACCATATTTAATATAAATATATCACCTTCTCTATCTTTTACAATTACAAGATATAAGTATTAAAAATTAATTTACCGTTATTTTTTATTTTTTAGAATAATTTTATTACTCTAAATTTTATCAAAAAAATCCGTCAAATACTTACAAATAACTCTAAAAACCTACGAAATAATTTAAAATCAAAAAAGATCACTTATAATGCCGTAAATAAAACATAAAAAACAATCCAAAAAAGATAAAAGATAAAAATTTATAGGTTTAAAATCACAAATACATCATCTGATCGCTCTCTCATATATATCTAAGTTTTCTATTGCAATTCCCGTCCCTTTAATCACACAGAATTGTGGCTCCAATGCCACATGAGCCGACACTCCAATTTCCCTCGTTATTAAAGTACTTAAATTTTTTAACTGTGCTGATCCACCACTTAAAACTATTCCTCGATCAATAATATCTGCCACCAACTCTGGCGGAGTAATCTCCAAAGTATTTTTGATCACCATTAAAATCAGATCCAATACCGGTCTTATTGCCTCATAAACATCATCTGTACTAATTATTACATTTTTAGGCAAACCATAAATCGAATCTCTTCCATTTATTTCCATTGTCTCTAACTTTTTGGGTTTAATTGCACTTCCTAATTGAATCTTAATTGTTTCTGCAGTTTGATCACCTATAACCAGGCTATATTTTTTCTTTAAAAAATCCATAATCACTTTATCCAACTTATTTCCCCCTACCCTTACACCCTTATGAGTTACCACTCCCCCCAAAGCAATCACCGCCGCTTCCGCCGCCCCGCCTCCAATATCAACAATCATATTTCCAAACGCTTCTGCTACTGGTATTTTCGATCCAATCGCCGCCGCCAATGGTTCATCAATTAAATGTGCTTTTCTTGCTCCAGCCGACAACGTTGCATCTATTACTGCTCTCTGTTCCACTTGAGTTACTCCGGCTGGAACACAAACCATCACTTCTGGACCAACGAACCAATTATTTCCCATCACTTGTTTCATAAAATACCGTAGCATCGCTTCGGTAACTTCATAATCAGCAATTACTCCATCTTCTAAGGGTTGGATTACTTCAATATATTCTGGTGTTTTACCCAGCATTTTTTTGGCCTCATTGCCCACTGCCAAAACTTTTCTATCTTCAATTCCCACTGCCACAATTGTCGGTTCATTTAAAACAATCCCCTTCCCGGCCTCCCATACTACTGAATTAGCCGTTCCCAAATCTATTGCTAATTTTTTAAACAAACTCATATCCTAATTTTATCTTAATTAAGTTATAATATAACCATGTCAAAACCAAACAAAAGAAGCCTTTTAGTTATTTTTTTTGTTTTAATCTTTATCATTGTAACCACCATCGGTATTACCCTTTTTGCCAATGGTTACCAAATCTCCACCAAAGGCAAAATTAGCTTTCTTGCCACCGGCATTATTTCTGCCACCTCCAAACCTAAAGGCGCCTCAGTCTATATTGACGATAAATTACTTGCCACCACCGACAATGCCATCAATCTTCCTCCTGGCAACTATAATATTAAAATAGTCAAAGATGGCTACCTCCCTTGGCAAAAAAATATTCAAGTTCAAAAAGAAATTGCCTACCAAACCAACACTCAACTTTTTCGTTCATCTCCAGACCTTAAACCATTAACTGTTGCCGGTGCCATTAACCCAGCCGTCAGTCCCGATGGCAGTCTAGTCGTTTTTGCTGTTGCTTCTGCCTCTGCCACCAAAACTAATGGTCTTTATTTAATTGGACTTAGCGATAATGTCGTTTTTCTTATTAAGAATGAAGCTAAACAATTAAGCTCCAATTTACCTAACCTTGATTGGTCTAAATTTACCTTTACTTTCTCACCTAATTCCAAACAAATTCTAGCTCATAGTACTACTAATAATAGTAATTATCTAATTGATTTAAGCACCACCACTGATTTTAAAAATTTATACGATGTTACCGCTAAATTATCTTTAATTAAAGAAGACTGGAATCTTCAAGAACAACAAGTTATTAAAACCAATCTTTCTTTACTCCCAGCAGAACTTCAACCATTTATCTCCACTAATTCCGCTAAAAATACGATATTTAATATAGACAACACCATGGTTCTTTACCTTGCTCAAATTGATGGCAATCTCCAAAAAGACATTATTTCTCCTCCTCCAGCCCAAAGCACTCAAAATCAATCCCGAGATATTAAAAAAGATAACTATTATATTTATGACTTAAAAGATGACACCAATTTCTGGCTTGGTACTAAAGATCTTTATCATCCCCAATGGGTTGCCAATTCAAATAATCTTATTTACATCGAAGATCAAAAAATTCAAACCATTGAATATGATCACACCAACCAACAAACTCTTTTTGCTGGCAACTTCAACAAAGACGCTGTTTATCCCTGGTTAGATGGTAGTAAAATCATCACTTTAGTCGCTCCCTACAGCAACGCCCAAGAAAACCTCTACTCCATTACTATTAAATAGTATAGGGATAAAAAAAATTAACGGCCAATATAATTTGCGTGTAAAACCTCTTTTTGCACTTCAGCATTTGGCAAAACCACTCCATCATTTTGCACTGTCTCCCCTAAAACTTGGCTCCCAGAAACCATTGGTAAACTCTGTCCAATCTCTACAAACCTCAAAACCGCCAAAGACACTACCGCCAAAACAAAACAAGTAACCAAAGTTCTTATGTTCCTATCAAAATCAGTCATATCAAACAGTTTAAATATTTTTTCTACCAGTGTCAAGCATTATAAAAAAATGACGGGATTTGAATTAATAAGTAACTGTAAACATAAATGTCTACAATTATTAATAGTTCAAATCCCATTGATTATTAGGTGTGCAGGCACCAAATTAATTATTGAACAACTATCTTTACATAGATAGTCCCCGGCCCCGGAACTTTTGATCCATCAGGATCAATTAAATTATATCTCACAATATAATTCCCCGGTACCTTTGGTGATTTAAAAGTAGTGTTAATATCTAACTGTGTTTTCTTAAAAGGCCCATTTTGATTAATATCAATAACATCGGGTCCAAAATCTCCATCCAACTTTTGTAGATAGTACTTACCCACAGCATTGTCGGTTAAAGATATTCTCCAGCCTTTTTCAAAAACTGTTGACCTTGGTATTATCGCATCATCTGCAACTTTTAAATCTGCAATAAAACTCCAAGAGGACAAAGGTTGCGACAATTGTGTTGACAATTGCATAAGCCGTTGGTCATTTAATTTATTTTGGTTATATAAATAAATATTTCCAACAACAGACACAATTAACAAAATCGTCACAAAAACAAAAAGCATCTTTCTATTAACACTCACCCGTAACCCCCCTTTCATTTTTTTATTTTTAAAGTCCTTGTTCAACCTGCACTGAACAATACACTCCACACCATAGGTGTATTCCAAATAGCCAATTATAATAGCATTGCTTAGTTTAATTTACAAATTATTCAGTTTTAATAATCACAATTTGTAAGATTGACAACATAATCACAATTACTAATCAATTCTTCCCTATTTTCTGCAATCAAAATAGTATTATTTTTATCAATAATTTTTTGAAATACTTTTATTAAAACTGGAATGTTACTAAGGTGAAGACCTCTAGATGGTACATCTAAAATATAAATACAACGATCACCCAATTTTTTAGATAATATTTTTGCCAATCTTACCCTTTGGGCTTCTCCCCCACTTAAAGTTCCAGATTTTTGACCCAAAGTTAAATATCCTAATCCAACCTCTCGAAGAAAACTTAATTTTCTTACAATTAAAAGAGAGTCCGAAAATAAATTAATTGCCTGATCAACAGTCATTTCCAAAACATCACCAACATTTTTTTTAGCCTTTATATTCTTCCAAACTCCTAAATAAGTCGCCACAGTGCTTGTAGAAATCGAATTAAGTGGCGACTGATCAACTAAATATGAACGCCTAACATTTGTTTTTCCTTCAATTGATTTAAACCCTTCCTTCAACTTCCAGGCATCTTTGCCCTTAAAAAGAGATCCATACACCACCGACAATAATGTCGACTTCCCTGTTCCCATTGGCCCTGAAATACAAACCAAACTACCCAATGGAAATTCTAAGTTAAAATTCTTCAAATTATACTTATTTATCCCCTTTATAATTAATCTTTTATTTTTCATAACTCTTGCCTTATCGTTTGGATTTTTCTTGTAATCAATCAAAGACGCTTTATTAGAAAAAACATATTCAGAAGTAACCGTTTTTGATTTTCTAAATTTTTCTATCGATCCTTGAAAAATTACCTCTCCTCCTTTCGCTCCAGATTCCGGACCAAATTCAATTACATAATCAGAATTGACTATTACATCCTTGTTATGCTCAACCACAATTATTGAAACACCATTTTCAACAGCTCCTTTTAACAGATTCACAATTTTATCTCGATCAATCTTAGCCATCCCAGCACATGGTTCATCGACAATCAACAAATCTCCTCTTTTTATTTCTCTTAAAATTCTATTCAAAAGATAAAAATTAGTTTCCCCTAAACTTTTTCCTTCAACCGGCTTAACCCTTTGTTGAATTAGATATGTTTTTGGTAACTTGCTTACTATTGCTTCAACAATATGGCCCTGCGAAGCTTCATATAAAACATTGTAAACCAAAGACGATTTACCACTGCCACTTTTTCCCACCACTGTTACTAATTTTCCCAAAGGGATTTCAATATTTACATTTTTTAGGTTATTAGCGCTTGCATTTTTGATTTCTATTTTATCCACTAATGGTTAGTATAACCCACATCCAATAATTGTTTTCATCTCTTTTGTTTCACTTATTTTTCAAAAAAATTGATCAGACCAAATTTAACAATTTTTTAATCTTTTAAAAAATTGTTTATAACCATAAACATCGCCAAACCAAAATAATTAAACCATTAGCAAAAACTACAAAGACTGCTAAATATTAAAAATGCATTAAAAAAGATTAAAACCAACAAAACATCACTCTAAATAAAAAGTAATCCTTATATCTCATTTTTGATTTAAAAACTTTATTTGAGCTATAATACTTAATAAACTCGGGGTTTGGCGCAACTGGTAGCGCGCAGCGTTCGGGACGCTGAGGTTGCTGGTTCGAATCCGGTAACCCCGACCAAAATAGATCTTATAGACGATCTATCATCTACGACCTAAAAAATAATTTAAGTCCTCATAGTTCAATGGATAGAACGACCACCTCCTAAGTGGTAAATCCAAGTTCGATTCTTGGTGGGGATACTAATTTTCAAAAACCCTCCTTTTCAACCCCCTTTCACATCGATTTACCGTAATTTTTAAACCAAAATAAGTCATTTCTCCGCATTATTTTTTTTGATTACCGCACTTTCTTTTGATTTTTTTCATTATTTTTTTCTCCGCAAAAAGATTTAGAAAAACTCATACTTATATATATCATTTACGGTTAAAACTAAACATATTCTCCGTATTTTAATACATTATAAGATTAAAAAGCCTTCTTCTTTCTATTTTTTAAAAGAAAAATAAAAATCAGTAAAAAATCTTCAAAATAAATATATCAATTAAAATCAATCATGTTTTTCTAAAAATATTGAATTTTTTCCATTCAAACCCTTTTTTAGAAACAATTTAAAACTATACTTTTTCCTAAAAACCCGGTAATTGTATTATAAAAAACCCTTAGCAGACAAAAAATCAAATGCTAAATGTCATAACAATCACTTGTTATGACACACCAAAGTCCTAATTTCTTCGCTTTTGAATATCTCTTTTGCCAAATCTTTAACTTCTTCAAAGGTTACCTTTTTATATTTCTTCAATTCCTCTTCTACTGTCTCTTCACTGTTTTCTAATAAAATCTTTTGGCCCACAAAACCAGCAATAAAACTCGTTCTATCCATGGCTAATTTAGTCTTACCTAAAAAATAATCTTTAGCTCTTGTTAATTCTTCTTCTTTAATTGATCCGGCAATTTTATTAATCTCTTCTCTAACTATTTCCATTGCCTCATCTATTTTGTCCAAATTAACCCCAGATTGAATTGCCCAATAACCACCTTCTTTAAATAATTCCCCAACTGATGATACATAATAAGCCAAAGCTTTCTCTTCTCTTATCCTACTATAAAGCCTAGAAGAGCTATTCCCGCCCATTACTATGTCTAACAACCTTAGCGCATATTTTCTCCTATCAGACCATCCAAGAGCTGGCAAACCCATACAAAAATGACCTTGTTCAAGTTCCTTTTTAATTGTTTTATTTTTTTCTTTATTTAAAATCAATTCCACCTCTGGTAACTTCAAATCATTCCTTAAAACTTTACTAAAGTTATCTTTTATATTTCTTTCCAGACTGTTATCTACATCTCCACAAGCTACGACTACCATTTCTTCAGGATTAAAATATTTATCTTTATAATCAACAATTGTCTTTCTGTCAACATCCTTTATATCATCAACCTCACCCGCTATATTCCAACAACCAATCTTTGAATTTTCATATAAAAATTTAGTAAACTCACCCCCCAATCCCATCATTGGATTATCTTGATACATTCTGATCTCTTCAATTATTACTCCTCTTTCTTTTTCTGTTTCCTTTTTGTCATAAATTGAATTTAAAAGTATATCTGAAAGTAATTCTATTGCCCAAGTTGCATTTTCTTTTACCGTAGTCACATAATAAGAAGTCATTTCATGCCCTGTCCCAGCGTTGTAACTAGCCCCTTTGGCATCAATTTCGGTATTAATCCGCTGAGCTGACGGTCTCTTTGCTGTCCCTTTAAAAGCCATATGCTCCAAAAAATGACTCAGCCCAAATTCACCTTTACTTTCATATTTAGAACCAATTTTTAAAAAAACTTCAATAGTTACCGATTTTAAACCAGGCATTGGTACGATTACCCCTCTAATTCCATTATTTAATTTAAAGCTTTTTATTTTATTCATAACTTTCCACTACTAACACAATTGGTCTTGTTTAGCAGTTTAACTCAATTATTGCTTGATATATTTAAGCAAAAATTAATAATTTTTTAATCTTTTATAACAAAATTAATCATCTTACCTTCAATATATATCTCTTTAACTATCACTTTACCACTAATCCATTTTTTAATCTTTTCAGTTTCTCTAGCTAATTTAATTACCTCTACTTGCTTGTCTTTTATTTCATTACTAATTTCTAACTGATCTCTAACTTTACCATTAATAGCTATCGCAACCATTATTTTATCTTCAATTAAGTATTGTTCATCAGCCTCCGGCCACCCAGCTACATGAACTGATCCTTCATTCCCTAATTCATGCCATAATTCTTCTGCTATATAAGGCGCAAATGGCGCTATTAACTTGACTAAGATTTTTGTATTTTCCATTCCAATCTTATAACCGGATAAATTATTCAACAATTCCATCATTTGAGCAATAGCAGTGTTGTATTTAAACTGCTCATTCATCTCGGTAATGTTTTTAATTGTTTTATTTAGTATCACTTTAACCTCTCTATTTTTAGCAGTCTCACTTTCAGTCTGATTAATTTGTAATTTAATAAACTGTTCAAATCGATCTAAAAATCTTTTTACACCCATTAAAGTGTTTTCGTTCCAAGCCATAGTCGAATCAAATGGACCCATAAACATCATGTACATTCTCACCACATCCACTCCATATTTATCTGCTACCATTTCTGGCACAATTACATTACCTTTAGACTTACTCATCCTTTGGTTATCTGGACCTAAAATTACTCCATGGGATAACCTTTTATAGTATGGCTCTGGCTGTTCTTTTGGCACCACTCCTAAATCCCACAAAAATTTATAAATAAACCGTGAATAGAGCAAATGAAGCACATTATGTTCATCTCCCCCAATATACACATCGACTGGACACCAATACTTCATCAATTCTTGACTAGCTATAACTGTATCATTATGTGGATCAATATATCTCAAAAAGTACCAGTCACTACCTGCCCAGTTTGGCATAGTATCTGTTTCCCTTTCCGCTTCTCCACCACACTTTGGACATTTAGTTTTTACAAAACTTTCAATTTTTGATAATGGACTTTTACCGTCATCAGTCGGTTCATATGCTTCCACTTCTGGTAACACAATTGGCAACTGCTCTTCTGGTACCGGCACCCAACCACACTTAGGGCAATTAACCATCGGTATCGGCTCTCCCCAATAATGTTGTCTAGAAAATATCCAATCTCTCAAATGATATGATGCCGTTTTTTCTCCAATCCCTTTTTCCGAAATCCACTCAATCATTTTTTTGATTGCCTCTTCTTTATTTAAACCATTCAAAAAATCTGAATTAATCAATACCCCATCCCCTACAAAACAAAAATTGTTATTTTTATAAAGTTCCCATAAATATTTTTGATCTTTCAAATTTAAAAAATTATCCATTTCATTTTCATTAATCCAAACTAATTCATGATTTTTTGTATCCTCTTCGCTCGTTGAGAGCATCTCATCATTTGCCAACTTAAAAACAAAACCATTACAAATAGAATATCTATTCTCATCCTTATGTGCCGCAAAAAAATTACTATGAACCTCAACATTTAATTCCTTCTCTAAAACTAAATTTTTATATCCTGTTTCTTCAATCACTTCTCTTTTTGCTGCATCCAACCAAGATTCATTATCATTTACTCCTCCAATAATTCCTGAGTGCCAATTAAAACCTTTCCAATCTAAACATAAATATTTATTTTCATTCCAATGTTTAACAAAAACATGGACCGTTTTTCTAATAACTGTTTTCTTGTCATTTCGGACCACATCTTTACCTTCTGTGGTTTTAAATAATGGAGCCAATACTTGATTTATTTCTAATCCAAATTTTTTAGCAAAAGCATAATCTCTTTCATCATGAGCCGGCACTGACATAATTGCTCCAGTTCCGTAACTAGCTAAAACAAAATCTGAAATCCAAATCGGAATTTCTTTATTGTTAACCGGATTAATGGCATATAATCCTGAGAATACTCCGGTTTTATCTTTGGAAAGTTCCGTCCTTTCTAGATCAGATTTTTTGCGTGCATTTTTAATATAATCTCTTATTTCTTCACTATCTAAATTATTTACTAACTCATGTTCAGGAGCCACTACCATAAAAGTCACTCCAAATAATGTATCTGGTCTAGTTGTAAAAACCTCCAATTCTTTTATCGACGATCTATTATCTACGATCTTAAATCTAATTTTAGCTCCCTCACTTTTTCCAATCCAATTAATCTGAGCTTGTTTTACTTTTTCAATAAAATTAGTTTCCTCTAATCCTTCAACTAATTTATCAGCATAATCAGTAATTTTAACCACCCATTGGGAAATATTTCTTCGACTAACCTCTGCTCCACATCGTTCACATTTTCCATCTACCACTTCTTCATTTGCCAAACCAATTTTACAACTCGGACACCAATTAATCGGCATTTCCTTTTTATATGCCAATCCTTTATTAAATAATTGAATGAAAATCCATTGAGTCCATTTATAATAACTTGGATCAGTCGTGTTCACTTCCCGGCTCCAGTCAAATGAAAAAGCTAAATCTTTCATTTGACTTCTAAACATATCAGTATTTTCTTTAGTCACCTCTTGCGGTTTTCTCTTCATCTTAATCGCATAGTTTTCCGTCGGCAATCCAAACGCATCCCATCCCATCGGAAATAAAACGTTTTCCCCTTGCATCCTTTTAAATCTGGCATATACATCACCACCAGTAAAACTAAAAGCATGCCCCACATGAAGTCCACTCCCACTTGGATATGGAAATTCAACCAAAATATACTTTTTATTTTTTTTTGAATTATTATCTGCCTGATAAAGTTCAGGATGTTCCTCCCAAAACTTCCTCCATTTACTTTCTATTTCCCTAAAATTTTCCATAGATTATTTTACTACAAAAAAATTTTTTTAATGTTACTATTATAATAGTATCCATGTCCTTACCAACAAAAAAAATAATAATTCTTTCTTCTACTGCCTTAACTAGCCTTGTCGTAGGTATTTTTATCTCACCTTATATCCTCAGCTCCACCCCCACTCTTAATAAAGAAATACGTAAAAATTTCAACTACCAATTTATAAACCCCTTATTAGAATGCGAAAGCTCAACCATTAGCCAAGATCCAAATTTAACTTCATTAAAAGAATCCATTCAATTTATTATCGATCAAGAAATTGACAATAAAAAAATTTCATTTGGCTCAGTTTATTATCGAGATTTAAATAATGGTCCTTGGATTGGTATTAATGCTAATGAATATTTTTCTCCAGCCAGTCTCATTAAAGTACCAGTCATGATCGCCTATTTCAAAACTGCCGAAATTGACCCATCGATTCTAACCAAAAAAATTATTAATAATAAAACTTTTGACTACAGTCAACAAAATATAACTCCAACCCAAACACTAGAAATAGACAAAGAATATACCATTGAAGATCTCATCGAGCGTATGATTGTTTATTCCGACAATGCTGCTTACGAATTACTTTTAGATAATATCGATAATATGAAAATTTATAAAGTCTATCAAGATCTTGATGTTGATATTTCCAAAGCTCAAAATGACCCTAATGGCGACATTATTACTGTCAAAGATTATGCTTCGTTTTTCCGAATTTTATTTAATGCCTCCTATTTAAACCAAGACATGTCCGAAAAAGCTCTTAGTCTTTTAAGTAAAAGCCAGTACTTTAAAGGTTTAGTCGCCGGTGTTCCTCAAAATATTACCATCGCCCATAAATTTGGTGAACGTCAATTTTTACCCAGTCATGAAAAACAACTTCATGATTGTGGTATCGTTTACCTTCCCAGTAAACCATATCTCCTTTGTGTTATGAGTCGTGCCAACGATTTTGACCAAGCCGCTAATTTTATTAAACAAGTTTCAAAAACAGTTTATGATGAAGTTTCTAAAAACGCAAAAATGCAGTAGAAATTTCTCCATCCAAATCAGTCCTCCAAATTTTAATCCCTTTTTCTTTTAATTTATTTAATACTTCCTCAGTCGGATGACCAAATCTATTTTTTGCTCCCACACTAATTATCGCCACCCTTGGTTTTAATAATTCCAATAATTCTTCACTCGTTCCATTTTTTGATCCATGATGGCTAACCTTTAAAACATCAACTCTACTTTGCAAAATATTTTGCCAAACCAATCTTTGTTCCACTTCAGTTGTTATGTCGCCACTTAAAAAAATTTTAATATTTTTATAACTTAAAATCCCAGCAATTGAGCCCTCGTTATTATCATTGGGACCAGAATTGACCACCTCAAACTTCATCCAATTAGTCTTAACTAAATCAAATTGACTCACATTTTTAGAACTAATAATTTGTTCAATTTGGTAAAACTTCGACACATCTGTTAATCCTCCATCATGGTCATTATCCCCATGAGTTATTATTACCACTTCAATTTTCTTATCCCAAAATGGCACGTTGTTCTCTAAACAAGTTAATACTTTTTTATTGTTTGGACCCACATCAATTAACATCTGCCAGTTTTTATAAGTCACCAAAGTTGCATCCCCTTGCCCCACATCACAAAAAATCACCCCCACTTTTTGCGACGGCAAAGTCAACCAAAATATCACTACCAACCCTATCAGTGACAAAAACAAAATAATTCTAGTTTTCATTACTTTTCCTCCACCCCAAAACTAAAATTAAATACCACCCCACCATCCACCACCAATTAAATTTTATTTCCACACTCGCCCACGGCAAATTCCCCAGCTCCTCTACTATTAATAGTATGTATTTCAACAAAGGCAAACTTATCCATAAAACTATCTTTCCTAAAATTGGTATTAACAAACCCACAATCCCACCCAATATTCCCAATATAGTAATTATTTCTATTAAAAATAAAATTAAAAAGTTAGTCACCGGTGCCACTAAACTTATCTTTCCAAATAGCATTACTAAAATTGGCAACAACCATAAACTTACCCAAAACGAATTCCACAAATCACTCCACCACTTTCTTTCTTTTTGAAAATTTAATACCACCGCTCCAAACGCCACAAAACTCAAATAAAAACTAGCACTCAATAATACCCGATAATCGGCCAAAACCATTACTAAAATTATTAAAATCACCACCCGCCATAAATTAAATTTTCTTCCCAATAATTGAGCCCAATAAAATAAACTCATCAATAAAAAAGCTCTCACTGCTGGTATTTCAAACCCCACCCAACTCATATAAATTAAAATCATTCCAAATCCAAAAACAATCGCTTTTTTTCTACCAATCCAACTCGCCAATCTTTCTACTAATCCCCTAAAAACTAAAATAATATTAGTTCCACTCACCACCATAATATGAATCACTCCACTATCTCTAAAATTCAAAACCATATTTCTATCAAAATTATTTTGATCACCAAACACCATTCCTGCCATCAACGCCGCTTCGCGAGGTGGCAAATTTTTAAAAATCACCCCAATCAAACTATCCCTATCTATAAACCTATAAATCAAAAACAATAATAAAATTAAAACTATAAATCCGAAATTACAATTTTTTATGGCCTTGAACGCCCCGCATTTCACCAGACATAAAAAATTCGTAATGAGGATCTAAATATCATAATTGAATATCATTTTTTATTTTTTCAAACATTTTGTCCCCAATTCCTGGCACCAACTTAATTTCCTCCACATTTTTAAATCCTCCATTTTCAGTCCGATAATCAATAATTCTTTGAGCAATCGATGGGCCAATTCCATTCAACGTATCTAAATCATCTAAATTTGCTGTATTTATTCGAACTATATTTTTAGTCGTACTCACTCCCAAAATCACTTTTTCATCATCAACCACATTGGGAATATAAATTTTCTGACCATCATAAAGTTTTTCCGCTCTGTTTAAATTTTTATCTATCCAAGTTAGATTAGCTTTAGCCCCCAACCCTCCTGCCATCGCTATCGCATCATCTAATATTTTTCCATTTTCTAACTTATAAACCCCCGGATTAATCACTTCACCTGATATATCAATCGTTACTTCATTATCAACTTGTGTATCATTTTTCTCTGTTGAGCCAACACTATTCGACACTATTTCTGTTTTACCTTTTTCCATAAATTGATCTCTAAAATTTATTCCAATTCCCAAAATCACCAACAAAAAACCCAACACTAACAATCCATCAACTATTTTTAAACTCTGTATCTTTTTTAACAAATCCACTAACCAACAATAAAACTTCTTTATTAAAAATTATTAAAACTTGATACTAAAGCTCAAATAGTTAATACTATTAATAATGCCTCAAATAATTAGTATTATTTTATTCTTTTTGGTTTCTGTTTTTTCCTTCCTCTTTTCCATCTCCAACTATCTTTATTTTACCCCTCAGTTAATTGCCATTACTTCTATTGTCATTTTAATTCTTTATTTCACTAAAAAAACTCTTTCTCTTCACTTAGTTGCCCTTTTGATTAATATTATTGTCTTCTCTACCAATGGTCTCAATTCTCCTTTTTTCTTTCTTATCTATTTCTTTCTTTTCATTATTGCTTTTCAAAATCCTTCCTCTTCAACTTTAACTTATTCTCTTTTTCTAGTTCTAATCCTGTCACAATCACTTAATTCATTTACTTCTGTTATTACCCTTTCTTCGTTACTTTTAATAACCCCATTAGCTTGGTTTATGGGTAAACAATTTTCCGAAAAAACCAAAAATGAAAAAATCATTACCGATGATGAAACTGATGTTTTACTTTGGCATTCTCTTAAATTAAAGACCGGCCTTTATCAAATCATCGATTCCAGTTCTGAAATTTTATCTACATCACTCACCCCCACTCAAAAAGAAAAAATTCACAAAATCAAAGAATCTGCCAAATCGCTATTACATTCCTCTAACAAATTAACTGAATCAATTGACAATGAATCAGAAAACTAAAAAACTTTTTATCTTTTTAACTGTCTTATCTACGACCTATCTCCTACGACCTAACACATCATTTGCCCAAACTTTCGATTCTGCCAGTTACCATATTGATTTTGGTAATTTTAATATGACTTCCGGCAAAAAATCTTCCACTAATTACACCCTTACCGACACTGTTGGCCAAAATGCACCCGGCCGATATGACACTGCTGGTTATGTTATTAAAGCTGGTTTCCAATATCTTTATGAAAGTGGTATTCCTTTATCTTTTGAAATTAGTGACATTGATTTAAATTTTGGGTCACTTACTCCCAACATTGGTTCAACTGTTACCAACACCTTAACTATTAGTACTCCTACTGGCCATGGTTACGATATCCTTGCCATTGCTAATCATCCATTAAAATATCTCAACAGCACCATTCCCGACACTAAATGTGATTCTGGCTCTTGTTCTGAGTCTGTTTCTGGAGTTTGGACAAACAATTCCACTTATGGTTTTGGTTTTAATGCCAACGGTAATGGCACCTCATCTTATTTCACTAACTCCACCTATTTTCGCCAATTTGCCGATAACTCTTTAGGTGAAACCGCTAAAATTTTAATGTCTGAACCAACTCGAGTTAAAGATCACTCTGCTCTCATCACTTATAAAGTAAATATTTCTCCTCTCCAAGCCGCCGGCACTTATGAAAATTCTATTAATTTTATTGCCGTGCCAAAATATTAAATATGCCCAACTTTAATCTTACTTTATCTCCAGCCCAAATTGAATTTGTTTTAAAACCAGGAGTCACTATTATTCAAGCCTATGATGTCATCAACGATTCTGGTTCATCAATTACTCTTAATACCCAAGTTTTACCCTGGATTCCCAGCGGCACCAACGGCTCTGTTAACTACAATCAAGCCGTCAATAATCCCAATATTGAATTTTCCCTCAATAACTCCAATATTCAATTGGGACAACCTTTTACTTTAGCTGCAAACTCCAAACAACAATTAGTTTTAAAAATCAAAACCAATTCTAATATCGGTCTCTCTGATAACTATTACACTTTTTTTGTTTTTCAAGATCAAAACATCACTACTACTTCTAAAAATAATTTTAGCCAAGCTAGCGGTAAAATTGGTTCTCATCTTTTATTGACTGTTTCCGACACTGAAAACCCAAAAGTCACCTCTGAAATTCAATCTTTCTCTATTTCTCCAAAAATCAAAGATATTTTTTTTAATCCCATCACTTTTAAGGGAAAGGTAAAAAACAATTCCGATTTCTTTTTTAAAACTAACGGTAAAATCACCATCACTAAAAATGACAAAATAACTAAAGAGCTTGAATTAAATCCCGACAATGTTTTAAATCATCACAGTCGAGATATTTCCTGTACGGATCAAACCACTTGTCAAATAAATCCACCCTTTTGGCCTGGTCATTACAAAGTCATTATTAACCTTGATTCTTCTCTTAATGCCAAACCTTACGAAACTTCGTTTTATGTCTGGCCCATTTCCCCACTACTATTAGTATTAGTTGTCGGAATAATTTTCGGAGTCAGGAAATTCAAGAAACAAAAACCTCTCTAATTTTTAAACCCCCGGCTTCCCCAACAACACAAACATTTTTTTCTTATACACTTCCACTCCCGGTTGATTAAACGGATTTACCCCCAACAAATATCCACTCATTGCACAAGCCTTTTCAAAAAAATAAAGTGTGTATCCTAAATTAAAAGCATCCAATTTTGGCATTCTAATTATCATGTTTGGTACCCCACCCTCAGTATGAGCCGCAATTGTCGCCTCCATCGCCGTTTTATTTACCTCATCTAAACTTTTCCCTACTAAATAATTTAATCCATCTAAATTTTCCAAATCACTTCTAACCATTATTTTTTCACTATCCTCTTCCACCGACAACACCGTTTCCATCAAAATCCGATTTCCATCCTGCATATATTGTCCCATTGAATGTAAATCAGTTGTAAAATCCACTGTTGCTGAAAAAATGCCTTTTTTATCTTTACCTTCACTCTCACCAAAAAGCTGTTTCCACCACTCACCTACATAATGTAAACCCGGTTCGTAATTTGCCAATACTTCGATTAATTTACCTTGCTGATAAAAAATATTTCGATAAACTGCATATCTATATGCCTCATTTTCGGCTAAATTCTCATTATTAAATTTTTGTCTGGCTGCCTCGGCTCCACACATTAAATCATCAATATTAATTCCTGCCACCGCAATTGGTAATAACCCTACTGCTGTTAATACCGAAAATCGACCGCCAACATCATCCGGAACCACAAAAGTTTCATAACCTTTTTTATTTGCCAATTCTTTTAAGACTCCTCTTTCGCTATCAGTTGTAGCGTAAATCCTTTTATTAGCCTCTTCACCATATTTATTTTCCATCCATTCTCGTAAAATCCTAAAAGCCACTGCTGATTCAGTTGTTGTTCCTGATTTAGAAATTACATTTAAAGATACCTCTTTACTCTCCAATTCCTTAAACAAATTATTCATGTGTTTCGAACTTAAATCATTGCCAGCAAAATAAATTTTAGTTTTTTCATCCCCCTCCAAAGCCTCAATCACCGCCTTGGCTCCTAAATAAGATCCGCCAATTCCAATTACCACCAACACCTCCGAATCATTTCTAATTTTTTCTGCCGCTATTTTTATTCGGCTAAATTCTTCTTTATCATAATTAATTGGCAAATCCACCCATCCCAAAAAATCACTTCCTTCTCCTGTTTTGTTGTGAATCTTTTCATGTTGCTCTTTAATCATTTGACTCCATTTTCCTAACTCACCCTCATTAATAAAATCTTTTAAATAACTTTCATCAAAAAATTCTTTATTAGTCATAAGGCTATTTTAACAAATCTTATTTTTTTTTAACCTTTTATTACTAAAATTATTTGTTATTTTTTTAACAAAACTATGAAACACATAGTCAAAATTAACAAAAATAAAATCGAACGAATCTACAAAGACGGATAATTTAATCTATCTAAATTAATTTCACTCCCACAACAGTTTTATTTATTCACTTTTAGTGCCATAATTAAACTATTAATTTTTTATTAAAAATAAGTTCTTGACAGTAATGTGTTAAAGAGAATATATTAAAGACAATAAATCTAACATTTTAAAAAAATGAAAAAGTTAACCCTTCGAGTATTAATTTTCACTATCCTAGTTTTACCAATTTATCTCACTTTCTTTGCCAATAGGAATCAAATTAAATCTGCCCCCGTTAGTAGCCTTAGAGATCAAATGTCTAATGCTCAATTATCCTTTTTTGGTCGCGTTGCCAGTTACACTGGTTCTGTTATTAAACTTGATCTTACTGCCAACCCCTCAAGAATTACTGGTAATTTATCCACTGGCGACACTCTCGCTATTGCTAATTCTGGAGTTACCACTGTCAGTTTCTACACTGTTAAAGATATCGGCGACACTGCTTCTATTGAACTAACCACAAGTGTAGGTACTACTACAACCTCTTCTTACATTGTTGCTACCCGTTCAGCCATTCATACCGTCACTTTTACTCCTCAAACCTCTCTTGCTGGAGAAAAATGGCAATTTTTAATTAAAGCCACCAACCGATCTGGTGAAAACCCTTTTGACGGTATTCCTGATCAAGGCGGTTTTGATTTAGGTTCAACCGTTCCTGCAGGTCCCAGCGCTGGCCTTGGTACCAGATTACAAGCCACTGATATTACTTGTCCCCTAAGCGGTAGTGCCTCGGTTGGAAACACTTTAGTTATTGCCTCTGGTGTCGGCGCATCATTCGTAGGAACCTATCATGTTATTGAATGTTCTGGTGGTGCCACTAGCACTATTGGTACTTCTATTGCCATGGTTATCGGTAGGTCATTATCTTCTGGTAGTCAATTAATTAATCCTTCTCCCGGTCTAAACCATGTTATTGGTCAAGCTAGCGCCGCAGCTGATACCTATGCCTATGCTATTCGTCAATTAGCCAGTAATGGTTCCGTCATTGATACCACCTTTGGAAAAATAGCTGTTACTGAAAGTGTTCGAGTCACCGCTATTGTTGACCCTACTATCACTTTCACTATCAGCGCTAATGGAACCACTACCGCCGGAACTTCAATTTGTGGTAGTGCTCTTGGCGCCGGAGCTCCAAACACCACTGCTACAAGCGTTTCATTTGGCTCATTAGTTTTAGGCACTTTCAATAATCTCGCTCAAAAATTGAGCTGCACCACCAACAGTCAAAATGGTTATGTCATTCAAACCTATGAAAATCGCCCTATGACCATGATTGGTCTCACTACTACACTTCCCGATACTAAATGTGATGGTAGCTGTTCTGCTACCACCGCAACAGCATGGACTACATTCACTTCTTCTGGTTTTGGTTATGCCCTTGAATCCATCAGTACTTCAGGTGCAACCTTAGGGATTACTACCGCCGGTCAATATAAAGCCTTTGGAAATGGTGAAAGCAATGCTCAAGCCATTTTAACCCGAACCACTGTTCCAACCGGCACTGATTCTTTTTATATTTGTTACAGAACAGTAGCTAGTACTTCTCAACAAGCAGGTACTTACGAAAATTCAATTAATTACATTGCCACAGCAACCTTCTAAAAATTAAAAATAATAAAAATGAAACCTGCCACCAAAAAAACCTTCAAAACTATTATTTTTCTCTTACTCTTAGCCACCGGTTATTCTCTCCTCACTCCTACAGTTAAAGCCCAAAGTGTCGAAGGTTTGTCAGCCATTCCTCCTCGATTAGAAGCCACTGTTAATCCAGACGGAGTCAATAGTCAAATTATTAAAGTTAGAAATGAATCTAGTCAAGAGAAGAGTATTAATGTTTCTACTTCTGATTTTATTGTCAATGACAATGTTGGCACACCTACCATCGTTAATGCTTCCGAAAAAGACAATCGTTGGGCTGCCAGTAATTGGATTCAAATCTCTCCTTCTAGTTTTAAATTAAAAGGTGGTGAAACTAAATCCCTAACCCTAACTATCACTCCTCCCGCTAATGCTCTTCCCGGCGGCCATTACGCCATGGTTATCCACAGTCCAGGCGATCAAATTTCTATCACTGACTCTACTGGTGCTTCAATTCAGACCAAAGTTGGAACTCTTGTCTATATCACCATCCCTGGCAACATTACCCAAAATGCCATCATTAAAAATTTTTCTGCTCCTAAATTCGAAGAATTTGGTCCTATTGATTTTACTACTACCATTCAAAATCTCTCCGACATTCATATTAAACCAGCTGGTAATATTACTATCACTAATATGATTGGCATGAAATCATTTGTTCAATTTAACAAAGACGGTGTTAATATCTTCCCTGGAAAAACCAGAGACTTTGAAAATCAACTTAACAAAAAATGGCTTTTCGGTCGCTATAAAGCCGAATTGAATGCCGCTTACGGTACCGCTGGTGGAGTTGCTACCGCCACTATATTCTTCTGGGTCATTCCGTGGAGATTCCTTATCCTTGTCGGCACTGCTATTGCTGTTATTATTGCTGTTATCCTTATTATCAAAAACAAAACTGACGGCAGCAATAAAGAAACTGAAGAAAAAGTTGACGAACTCGAAAAAGAATTAGAAGCTTTAAAGAAGAAATATAAAGATAGATAGTTTTGTTAAAATAATTTAATGCCCGCCATTTTATTATTTTTATTTCTACTCTTCCCTTTTCAAACACAGGCTCTGGAGCAATCTAATTCAGTTTCCGTTTCTGCCAGCATAGGCGAAAACGAAGTTTCTATTTTTGGATACACCTCCCCCAATTCTAAAGTTGAACTTACCGGCATTAATATTTATTCCCTCGATTACAGTGATAACACTGGCTATTTCGAATTTAATAGTCTAGTTTTACCCAGAAATTCCTCCGAACTCTGTCTTCAATCCAAAGATGATTCTGGCCGCTCTTCTTCTTTAGTCTGCAATCCTTCGCCACCATCAACTAATTATCACACAAATATTGGTCCCATCATTCTTCCCCCCACCGTTTCCCTGGAACAAGATAATATTCACCCCAACACCACCGTCATTTCATCTGGTCAAAGTATTCCCAAATCCACGGTCACTATTTACTTTTATAAAGTCAACGACTCTGCCCAATCCTTCCCTAAAAGTGCCCTAGCCTATTCTCTTCCCAAAATTGAAACTATTACTGATGAAAAAGGCAACTATAGTATCAATCTACCTACTGCTTACTCCAGTGATTATCGACTCTACACATCAGTTACATATAACGATAGTTATTCTCCAAAGTCCAACACTCTTCTCTATAGTCTCCCTTCTCTTTTTTGGCTCTTCCTTCAACAACATGCCTATTTAACGATTCTTCTTCCTATTTTTATTTTTTCTCTCCTTTTATTTTTCTTACTTCTATTTTTTAATTCATCTAAGACATATCATCTACAATCTACACATTTTCTGCCTGCCCTCCGCACTTCATATCCCGCCATTAGACTTCAACATTTTCCCGTTGTTTATCCCGACCACTTACCTCGCAATTTTAAAATAGCCAAATAAAAATGCTGTGGACCTGAAGGGAATTGGACCCTCAAGCTAGGAATGGCGAGTCCCAGCTCATCACCAGAATCAGGCCCACACAATTAATAATAATATTTGTAATTAAAAATACAATTACTGTATTGACTTTTCTTCTTGATTAACAGATAATCATAACTGAATGGCGAGTCCCAATCCTATCTCATCAGATTAGCTAGGATTTTTAATCTCTCCCCCGCAGCTGCGGGGGGAGATTTTTATTTAGTCAAAATAATTTGCTACACTTAATTAGTGAATAAAAAATATCTAATCATTATCGCTTTTTTATCCATTGCTTTAATTGTCTCTCTTTATTTAGTTCTCAAAACTACCATTTTTGTTAAAAAAGCCGCCAATACCAATCAATCCACTGTCGCTCTAGAAAACTCTTATCTTTTTGCTTCCCCACTTCAAGCCAAAGCCGACGGTAAAGAAAAAATGCGTCTTACTATTTTTATTCTCGATGGCCGAGGCATGGGTGTTGCCAATCAACCCGTTAGTTTAAAAACTTCATCAAAAATACAAATAACTAATATCCAAAACCAAACCGATCAATCCGGCAAAGCTGTTTTTGATTTAAGTTCCAGCTCTGCCGGCCAATATAATGTCTCCGCTCAAACTGGCGACGCCACCATCCCTCAACAAGTCAAAGTAGTGTTTTATTAGATTTAAAAACAGTCACGTTCTCCCTCCCCATGTTATCCTTTTTATATATAATGCCTCGTAAATCTCTTCATTCTTCTATTAATAATCTTTCTTATAAATCCTTATTAATTATTTTATTTTTCTTATTAATTAGTATTGTTGTCTTATGGAAATTTGTCTTACCTAATCATAAAGTTTCTGCTTCTTGGTGGAATGATGGTTGGAATTATAGGAAAGCAATTAGTATTAGTAATAGTTCTGGAAGTAATCAAGACAACACCCAAATTAAACTCCTTGATAATTATGATTTAAGCGCTCTAGTTACTGCTGGTAAGCTTCAAGCCGATTTAGATGATTTAAGATTCACCGACAGTAACGGAAATTTAATAAAGTTTTGGATTGAAGACTCTACTAATAGTAGTGCCGATATTTGGGCAATTATTCCATCACTTCCTACATCAGACACAACTATATATATGTATTATGGCAATTCATCAGCTATTAACGGCGAAACAATTTTTGGAACAAAAGATAATCCTGGGCTTTCATGTAAAGCTATTAAATTAAGCGGGGGGGCTCTTGATAATATTTATTATATCGATCCCACCGGTGGTAATGTCGCTGATGCTATTCAAATATATTGTGATCTTAATACTGATTCCGGTGGTTGGATGTTAATTGGAAAATCCGACAATACAATTTATACTCATGCCCCCGGGTTTTTTTCCGATGGCAATACACCCACTAAAATCGACCGAGGCTCTATTAATGTTTTTAATCTGTCTTTGGTCGATAATACTGCTGAATGGATGTGGCAAGACACTGTTAATAATCAATATGTTAAATTTAGTTTGACTAAATATTCAACCATTAAAGCCAGTCCAGACACTTATACCAAAGCAAATGACGACACAGGTCAAAGATTTATTTCTTCAACCATTACCTCTGCTAGCAGTCTTTATCAATTTACTGCAGTTGGTAATTCCCAAGCTCCAGCTAATGCTGGCAGTTTCTCTTATGCTACTTCTACTTCATCCTATGGTTCTTGGGGTCAGGCTTATTATGCCGGCGGATTACAAACTAATATCAGAGGATTCATAATTTCAAATTACGGTGGACATGAAGGTGCATATGGGCGTTATGGTTTACAAAGATATAATCCATCACCCTATATTGCTACCAACTCAGTCATGATGGTTCGTGAATCCGCCTTTTTTGTTGATCCCAATTTTTCTTCAACTTTTGCCGCCGAGGAAGCCGGTGGCGGCCCAATTGCCTATTGGAAGTTCGACGAAGGCACCGGCACCACCACCTACGATTCAACACCAAATAAAAACAACGGTACAATTTCCAATGCCACCTGGCAAACTGAAGACATGTGTCTTTCAGGAAAATGTTTGCGTTTTAATAATTCAAATACTTTTATTGATGTTGGCAACAGCCTAAATTCATCTTTGGTTAGTCAAAATTTTACAATAGAATCATGGATCAACCCTGCTCGTTTAAATGGTTCAGATGTCACTAATTATGAAATATTTTCCAATGAATCATATCAAAATTATGGTATAAATTTTAGAATAAATATTAACGGCACACCTGGAATTCTTTATTTTCGCACTAGTCAATCAGGAGCCTCTCAACAAACCACTGCTAAACAATTTACTGTCGCTAACGCCTGGTATCATGTCGCCGCTGTCAGAAACGGAACCAGTGTCCGTATTTATATTAATGGAAAAGACCAAACTGAATCGGCCGGCAATCATATCAATCCCACATTATCATCAATCTCAGGGAAAATAGGTGGAAATGGTCAATATTTTAATGGCAAACTTGATGAAGTCAAAATCTACCCCTACGCCCGCACCGCTGATCAAATCAAAAAAGATTACAATTCTCGCGGCGGCGGCTCCCAAGGCACATCTGCTAATCTCGGCGGCGCCGGAAGCGATAACAATTTATCCGAAGGCCTAGTTGGTTATTGGAAAATGGACGAAGGAGTAGGTACAAGTATTACCGACAGTTCAGGTCTAGGTTATACTGGAACCTTTGGGACTGGAGATTCCGTTCCATCTTGGTCAACTGGAAAATTCGGCGTCGGCACCAGTTTTGACGGAACAAATGATTATATTAATTTCGGCAATCCCGGACTTTCATCTCTAACAAATGTTACTATTTCATTTTGGCGTAAAGCTGCTAATTCTAATGCTTGGTTACTTTTTCAAGGACAAACAGGTACTTATTATGTTTTGGCCACTAGTGGTTCTGGTGCCTTTTACCATGACAATATTGGTTCAGCCACCAAAACAATCTATATAGACGGAAAAGTTGCAACCACACCTTTAACAGACACAAACTGGCATCATTATGTTATTACTGGTGTAAATTTAAGCACATGGACAAATCTAAGACTAAGTAATTATCCTAATTTTCAATATAATGGTCTAATTGACGAAATTCGTATTTATAACCGCGCTCTTTCCCCCTCCGAAGTCACTCAACTTTATAACTACGCCCCCGGACCAGTGGGTTATTGGGGATTTGATGATGGATCAGGGTCTACTGCCAAAGACAAAAGCGGAAATAATTTAAATGGATCAATTGCCGGTAATGCCGTTTGGAAATCTGGTGGGTATTGTAAAATCGGCGGTTGTTTAACTCTTGATCATGTTGACGACCGAGTAACAGTGGCTCATTCTCCTCTTTTAGAACCAGCATCAATTACTGTTGAAGGATGGGTCAAATTAAACAGCACCGGTGATAGACACATCATTTTTACCAAATGGCTTGGTTACAGTTTTGAAATAAATTCTTCAGGTTATCCCTATTTTAGATTAAATGGATCCTCCCCCGGAGATCTATATTCTTCAAAAGCCATTACATGGGGAGAATGGCATCACATTGCTGCAACATTAGATAATGACACTAAAATAAAAACCGTTTATTTAGACGGCGTAAATGTTGGCAGCACAATTACCACAGGAAGTATTACTTATGACCAAAGCACCTTAGCTTTCCCTTATAGTAGTGCTTATTATGGGAGTGGTTTTATTGATGAATTTAAAATTTATAATTACGCTCGATCTGCAAAGCAGATTATAGAAGACATGAACGCCAACCACCCTGCGGTCTCAGCCAAATCCGCCATCGCTTATTACAAATTCGACGAAGGTTATGGCACCAGCGTTATCGATTGGGGTCTAGGCAAAAACAATGGTACTTTTACAGGATCAACTTTACCCACCTGGTCAAATAATGGAAAATTTAACAAAGCAATTAATTTTGATAACACTACCGGGTCTATTACCATGGGTGATCCCACAAACGAAGCACTAGATCCAGGAATTAATGATTTTACTATTTCTTATTGGATAAAAACCAACACTTCATCTACTTGGATTTTACCAATTTATAAAGGCGGTTCTAGTACAAATACTATCGGTTACGATTTTGAGTTATCAGCTGCAACTCATAAATTAAATTTCAATTTAGCCGATTCTAATTCTCATTATTATACTGTCACTACCTCAAGCTCTATTGACGACAATAAGTGGCACCACATTGTAGGAGTTGTTGATCGATCCGGAACTTTAGGAACTCCTCAAAAAAGTCATCTTTTTGTTGACGGAAAAGAAGAAGGAACACCTGTCAATATTTCTCTTTTAGAGAGTTTAAGTAATAGTTATACTTTTGAAATTTCTAAAGCTAGTTATACTATCAAAGGATTAATTGATGACGTCAAAATCTACAAATATGCACTTACTGCCGAAGAGATTAAACAAGACTACAATCAAGGATCTTCCCTACAAATGGGCCAAACTTCTCAAACCATTGGCGGCACCACCACTTCTCTAGAATATTGCATCCCTGGTGACACCTCTTATTGCGCCTCCCCCATCGCCGAATATAAATTAGATGAAGGTTCCGGAACTTCGGCAAATGATGTTAGTGGAAATAATAAAAATGGGACTTGGCAAGGTACTCTTGGTAATCAATGGTCTCAAGGTAAGATTGGTCAAGCAGGAAAATTTAATGGTACAAATAATTATATTTCAGGATCAAGTAATCTAGGAATTTCAGGAGATGCCAATTTTACCATGTGTGCCTGGATAAAATGGACCGGACCCTCATGGCCATCAGATTATCCATCTTTTATGGGAAATAATTCTACAGGTTCCACAAATAATGGATTGAGTTTTACCCTTTATCAAGGCAGACCGGCAATTGATTTTTGGGTAAATCGTTGGCGAGCTTCAAATGCTCTGTCTTTAAATACTTGGTATTATATTTGCGGCACTAAAACATCAGGAACAATCTCCACCACTTCTAAAATTTATGTAAATGGTCAATTAGTTTCAGGAGCAGTCGAAGGAACTGATACCACACCAAATATCACCGATTCACCACCAATTATTGGTCGACTAGACGGAACCCGTTGGTTTAATGGTCTTATAGATCAAGCAAAATATTATAACTACGCCCGCACCCCAGCCCAAATCGCCTACGATTACAACAAAGGCGGACCAGTTGGTTGGTGGAAATTTGACGAATGTCAAGGAAATATTGTCTATGATTGGAGCGGAATTGGCAACACCGGTACTATTATTGTTGGTGCCTCGGGAACTCAAAATTCCCTTGGAACCTGTAGTGTTGGCACCTCCGCCGCCTGGACCAATGGCGCCACCGGCAAATTAAATTCCAGTCTAAATTTTGATGGTACCGATGATTATATTTCAATTCCAAATTTACTAACTGACTATCCAGTGAGTGTTTCGATGTGGATTAAACCAAATATAACAACAGATGCGGATATAGCTTTTTATTTATATTTGGCTTCAGGTAAATATATAACAGGAGGGTTTTACACTTCATACGGTTTTATAACCAACGCTAATAATGTTCACGCCGATGCTTCACTTTTTCCAATCGGACAATGGAAACATGTTGTTGTAACAATGACCTCATCTAGCACTGGTAAAATTTATGTCGATGGAATTGATAGAACCACATCTTCAGCCCAACGTTATGTAGAAAGTGGAACCATATCTAATATAGGTGGAAGAAATGACACCAACTTATTTCAAGGTCAAATCGACGATGTTCGTGTCTATAATTACGCCCTCACTGATGAACAAGTAAAGATACTATATAACGGCGGAGCAGTAAGCTTTAATTAATTCAAATCTTCTCTGTCTCGCTCTGCTCAATATCTCCCTTTACAAAGGGAGATATACTTAGATTAAAGACTTCCTCCCTTGATAAGGGAAGATATCGGTTTATCCGGAGGAAGGATTGTATTTATTCCAATCTCACCACCAACTTTGTTCCTAAAGCACTTGCCACTTTTTTCAAAAAATCCAAACTAGGATTAATATCCCCCATTTCAAATCTCGATAAGGCAGATTGGGTTGTTCCAATTTTTTTAGCCAATTCTTTTTGAGTAATTTTCTTTTTATTTCTCAATCTAACCATATCAGAAATGATCTGATACTCAACTTCCAGATCATCATATATTTTTTTAACTTCACTATCTTTTAAAATATTTTTTTTTATATCTTGCCAGTTATCCATAAAATAATATAGCATACTCGCTATATTTCTGTCAAACGTTTAGCTGCCGTCTTTAATTCTTTAGTTGGAATTCTTTGAGTCTTTTTAATAAACCAATGAACCACATAAATCTGCATGCCTTTAATTGAGTAAATAACTCTAACTCTTTGCTTGCCGCTCGTTCTTAATTCCCAAAATTTTTTATCAATCTTTTTTGCAAACGGCATTTTTAAACTTGATCCATTTTCCTTTAAAAAATCTATATCTCTAACCAGTCTAGCTTTACTATCTTTATCCAATCTACTTATAAACTTTTTAAATTCTTCAATCCTCAAAATACATATTTCATAAGACATTTGTAATCAGTATTACATATTTTTTATTTTTTAACAAACCCTAAACCTAACCTTTCCTTTTTATTTAAAACCCCATCCTCTTCGTACCAATGGGTTTTATAGTAAAATGATTTAGTGTCTAAACTCTCTTACAAAACCCTTTTAATTATTTTAATTTCCCTTATTATTGCCATTGTTGCCTTATGGAAATTTTTTCTAATTAGGCCGAACCCCGCCGCTGCGGGGTGGTGGAATGATGGTTGGAATTATAGAAAAGCAATAACAATTACCAACAACACAAGTTTTGATGCCACCAATATTCCTTATAAAGTAAGTTTAGATACTGCATCATTAATAACCGCTGGTAAACTACAAGCCGATGCCGACGATATTAGGATCGTTGACCAAAACGGAAAAATCATTCGCTCTCAAGTCGAAAAAAAAACCCTTAATACTAGTAGTACCATGATTTGGTTCGAAGCCACGATTAAAAGTAATAGTTCTAACTCCTACTATATTTACTATGGGAACTCATCAGCAACAGCACCAATTTTTGAAAGCGATATCAACACTTTTTCTTCAACTTCTACTGCCACTACTATCGAAATGAAAGATGGATTTGGATACACTACATCCACTTCTAATGGTGGCAGAATCATTGATATTAGAAAAAATAGTACTAATTTAGGTGTCGATGGAAACATCCCCTATTCCACTTCTTACCCAGGCGCTTGGTGGAACGGTGGCGCTTTTACCCAAACTATCTTAAATTCCACCGGTCCTTTATTTATTGAAGTTACTTACAGTGCCGGTGCTACTGGCAGTTATTCCTCATCTAGTAGTACCATCAAAGTATTCGATAATGGTTTTGCCGAAACTCAATTTTTTGTTACCTACAACACTTCAGGATCTGAAAACTTTTATTATTATTTACCATTCGACTCTGGCACTAGAAATTCAGTCTGGGTCGATGGATCAGGCACACTTATTGATCAAGCCACTAATTCTGGTACCCTTTATGAAACTAATCTCGGTCAAAATTGGTTTGGTCAAAGATGGACTAGTACTGGTAATTATGGTGGTACCATTATCACTAAAAATGGATCTGATTGGCAATATGGCGCTACCAGTGCCCAAGCATCCTATTATCAAACAAATTACTCTTACTCACAATCTTTTACTAACGGTTCCTCTCGTGAAGTTCGATTTGGTGTTTTTGCTGGAAATGGAGGTCTCACTGAAATGCAACAAAAAGGAGCCAATTATGGCGCTCTTACTTCCTCTTCAACCACTGAAGAAGTCGGCGGCGGCCCAATTGCTTATTGGAAATTCGACGAAGGCATCGGCACTACTGTTTTAAATTCAGCTAATAGCTCATACACTGGCACTATTACCGGTGCCACTTGGCAAACCGAAGATCAATGTCTTTCTGGAAAATGTTTATATTTCAACGGCAGTAGTTATGTCAACACCAATTTTGGTATTAATCGAGATATTAGTATTAATCCCATTTCTGTTTCCATGTGGGTAAAACCCACCGCAGCAGGAGGTTATATGTTTTTATCCCCAAATCAAGGAACCAATCAACGATTTTATTTTTCCACTTATAACGGAAAATGGGACATGGGTATTCAAAATAGTGGCTGGGGAGGTAGTGGTAGTATAAATGTTGATTTAAATAAATGGAGTCATATTGAAATAGTAACCACTGGATCAGTCGCCTATATGTATGTTAATGGAAAAATAACCAGTCAAAAAAATTACACCTCTTTTACATTTCCTGAAAACCTTTATATTGGAATTCATGGTAGTTCTGGTGCTTATGGTTGGGTTGGTTATATTGATGATGTTAAAATTTATCCCTATGCCAGATCAGCTGATCAAATAAAACAAGATTATAATTCTCGTGGATCTTTAAATGGTTCTTCTGTAAATTTAGGCATTCAATCAAATACAGCCCCAGGTATTTCTTCCAAATTAGTTTCTTATTATAAATTTGATGAAGGCAGCGGCACCACCGCTTATGATTCAACTAACAATCAAAACAATGGCACTTTTGGCACTGGAACCTCTGCTCCCACTTGGACAAATAATGGAAAATTTAACAAAGCTTTAAGCTTTAATGGCAGCAGTAATTATCTTTCAACTCCTCGTATTCCTAACATTACTTCCAATCAAATCACTGTTAGTGCCTGGATTAATCCCAATTCAATTTCCGGAACTCAAGAAATATCAAACCAAGGACAATGGGATGGTGGACCTTGGACTGGTTGGCGTTTTCAATTAACTAGTGGAACTATTTCCTTTAAATTAGGTGACGGTACTTCAATCCCTTATACTTATTCAGCTGGTACTGTTAGTATTAACACCTGGCAACAAGTAGTTGGGGTTTGGGACGGTAGTTATATTCATATTTATATTAACGGGAAAGAAATTGGTAAAAATGCCAAATCATTCACTTATTCTGGAAATAATAGCACCCATTGGATTGGAAAATATCCAGGCACCGGTTATTTTTTTAATGGTTTAATTGATGAAGTCAAAATCTACAATTCTGCCTTAAGTGCGGATGAAATTAAGCAAGATTACAATGCCGGTTCTGCCACTAAATTTGGCTCCACCAATCAAACCATCGGTGGCACCACCACTTCTCTAGAATATTGCATCCCCGGCGACACCTCCTATTGTGCCTCCCCTGTTGGTGAATGGAAAATGGATGAAAAAACTGGCACCACCGCCAAAGACATCAGTGGCAATAATAATAACGGAACCATTTCTGGTGCCACTTGGACCTCTGGCAAAATCGGCGCCGGATTAAATTTTTCTGGATCATCTCAATACACAACCATAGAAGACAGTAGTTCATTAAAGCCAACTACAGCAATTACCACTGAAGCTTGGTTTAATACAACAGATAAATCTCTTAATCAAAGAATGCTCTCTAAAACTAGTAGCGGTGGTTACTCGTTAAGTATAAATGAAAATAGCGCCTGTGTTGCAAATACTTTATGTTTTTTAATTAATATAAATGGTACCTATTATTCAGCCACATATCCTTCAATTAATTTATCTAATAATACCTGGTATCACGTTGCCGGATCATATGATGGTACTACTGTTCGTTTGTTTTTAAATGGTTCAAATATAGGGACTACTGCATTAATTAGTAATACTATTAGCCATAATACCGCAAAATTATGTATTGGTAGCGAATCTGCATCAACAAATTGTTATTCTGAATCTGGTTTTTTCTCAGGCAAAATCGATCATGTCAAAATTTACAACTACGCCCGCACCCCAGCCCAAATCGCTTACGATTACAACAAAGGTGCCCCGGTCGGTTGGTGGAAATTCGATGATTGCCAGGGTTTGACCGCTTTTGACTCATCTGGATTAGGAAATAATGCCACCATCTCCATCGGCCCCAGCGGAACTCAAAATTCTGTCGGCACTTGCCAAGCCGGCACCTCTGCTGCCTGGACCAATGGCGCCACTGGAAAATATAATTCATCATTAAATTTTGATGGAATAGATGATTATATTTGGTTAGGAAATTTGGCTACATTAAGTCCAAGTAACTTATCTATTAGTTCTTGGTTTAAAATCTCTTCAAACATAACTGGTACAATTATTCGCAATCGAACTTATGGTTATAGTATAAGTTTATCATCAGGTAATGTTAGAACTCATGTTTATGAATCAAGTGGTAGTCAATTATCAATTAGTTCACCACTAACTTATGGTGATAATAATTGGCATTTCGCTACTTCAACCTACAATGGCACAACAATAAGACTTTATGTCGATGGAAAATTGGTCAATAGCAGTACAGGAACAGGAACAGGAACAATTTATTATTCTGGAAATGCTATTGGTATTGGTCGCGACGCTGATAATAGTAGTAGTTATTTTACCGGTCAAATTGACGACGTTCGTATTTATAATTATGCCTTAACATCAGAACAAATCAAAACTGTTTACAACAACGGAGCGGTGAATTTTAATTAATTCAATCTCCCTAAGTCCCTCTTTGACAAGAGGGACTTGAAAATATTTATCCCCCTCCTGGAGCCTGTCCCGCTACTGCGGGATCAAAGGAGGGGTCAGGGGTGGATTTTGAGTCTCCCCATGTTATCCTTTTTATATATAATGCCTCGTAAATCTCTTCATTCTTCTATTAATAATCTTTCTTATAAATCCTTATTAATTATTTTATTTTTCTTATTAATTAGTATTGTTGTCTTATGGAAATTTGTCTTACCTAATCATAAAGTTTCTGCTTCTTGGTGGAATGATGGTTGGAATTATAGGAAAGCAATATCTGTTACTAATAGTTCTGGGTCTAATTTAACTGATTTTCAAATGTCTATTTCCATTGGAACTAGTGCTTTAATTGCTTCCGGTAAAATGCAAAGTGATTGTGATGATATTAGGATTACAGATATTAATGGTAATTTATTGCCGTATTGGATAGAAGAAAATAATCCTGGTTGTAATCAACTTACTGACACAAAAATTTGGATTAAAGCCAATTCCCTCCCCACCTCCGGCTCCACTATTTTTATTTATTACGGTAATACATCCGCTCCTTCAGCCCAAAATGGAAAAAATGTTTTTGAATTGTTTGATGATTTTTCGTCCGGCTTTAATGATTGGACAATATTTACTGGTATCCATTATGGTGGTACTTTAGCAGCTTCTGTTTCTGGAGGGCAACTAATTTTAAGTGGAGTAAATGCTGAAGGCGGCATTTATAAAAACAATTACAATACCGTTGATGGTGTGGTTGAATTTATGGCTCGAGCAGACCAGTTAAGAAACGGAAATGACATGGCCGCAATAGCCAGGAGGCAAAATAATACCCAATATTACGATATGGGGATAAACTGGGGGGACAATACAACCGCAAGAATATCCAAAGACGCTAGTCATGTTAATCTTGCTTCAACATCATATACGTACGGGTCAGGAGTCTTTAGATTAATTTCAGGTTATTTTTCTGGAAGTTCTTTAAGAACTTATATAGACAATAATTTTAAAATAGGAGTCACCGATACAACTTATGCTACTTCAGGCAACGTTGGTATTTCGATGGATGCGGCTCATGAAAGCAGTGGTCTAAACGTTCAATGGACCATCGACAATTTTCGCGTCCGCAAATACGCTTCAGTCGAACCTACAGCCACTCTCCAATCAGAAGAAGCCGGCGGCGGCCCAATTGCCTATTGGAAATTCGACGAAGGCGTTGGAACCACGGTTTACGATTCATCACCTAATCAAAATAACGGTGTCTTCGGCACTGGTTCCGCTTCTCCAACTTGGGCCAACGAATCTCAATGCATTTCCGGAAAATGTATTTCTCTTCAACAACCAAGCTATATTGATGTTTCAAACAAACCATCTCTTTCAGCAATAACTATTTCAACATGGGTAAAATTTAATTCATTCAATACATTATGGCAAAATAATATTATTTATCGCGGAAACCCTGAAGGTGGAAGTGGATTTTATATTCGAGCTTGGGCGTCTGGAACTATACAATTTCTTGTAGGTAATAATAGTGGAAGTTATATAGGTATTAATACTGGAAATCTTACTACTAATAAATGGTATCACATTGTCGGTGTAGCTAAAATTGGCGAACCACTAAAACTATACATTGATAATAAACTATATTCTGGATCAGTAATCACCGACATGAATCTCGGAAATACATCAAATATCAATTTTGGATCAGCTAATTACACTATGAATGGTTTCATTGACGAAACCAAAATCTACCCCTACGCCCGCACCGCCGATCAAATCAAACAAGATTATAATTCTCGTGGTTCTTCAAAAGGCACCACTGCCAATCTTGGCGGCGCCGGAAGCGATAATAATTTATCCGACGGCTTAGTTGGTTATTGGAAAATGGATGAAGGCGTCGGCACAAGTATCACAGATTACTCAGGTAAAAGTATCACTGGAACAACAGTACCAGCATGGTCGTCAGGAAAATATGGTATTGGAATTAGTCTAAATGGAACCACGGACAGAATTTCAATGTCTAATCTAAACCCAATCGGAACTGCTGAAAATGGTTTCACTCTTTCAGCCTGGATTTACCAGAACGGAGACCAAAGTGGTAAACAAATACTTTATTTTAGTGGTATTCAATTAAGACCCGGTTATTTTTTTACAAATAACGGTTCCTTTCAACAACTTTCTTTCACTCCACCAGCAATAAATTCTTGGCATCATATTGTCGGTACATTTGATGGACAATATATGAAGGTTTATATAGATGGAACATATATAAACCAAATTAGCGTAACCGGCAATATAATAGATGCTTCCGATTTTAAAATTGGTGGCAGATATGACGATGCCGAAGATTTTAACGGCAAAATTGACGAAGTCCGCATTTATAATCGCGCCCTTTCCCCTTCCGAAGTTACCCAACTTTATGAATACGCCCCCGGACCAGTCGGCTATTGGGATTTTGAAGAAAACACCGGCACAGTTGCAAAAGATAAAAGTGGAAGTAATAATAACGGAACTTGGCAAGGCACTGGCTCTCATTGGACTCAAGGCAAATATGGTTCAGCCGGAAATTTTAATGGAACCAATGATCTTACAGGAATTTTATATTCTCCACTATTAGCACCCACTGGAAGTATTACCTTTAGTGCTTGGGTATATAAAAACAATTGGACTAGTGCCGAAGCATCAAGAATAATTTCTAAAACAGAGACAGGTGGTTATACACTTCTTTTTTCCAGTAGTACTATTTATGCATATATTTACAGAAACGGTGCTTATGCCACCCCCGGCACAAGCACCTCCGGTTTATCCCCGGGTTGGCATTATTTTACTGGTTCTTATGACGGTAGATATACCAAAATTTATGTTGATGGAACACTTCAAAACACCGATGATGCTGGAGCCAATTACCCTATAACCTACTCAGTAAACAACACTCTTTTTATAGGTGCTGAAGCTGATGGGGATAATGATTTGATATCAGCAGGTAATTTTTTCACCGGGAAGATTGATGAGGTTAAAATTTACAATTATATCCGCACCCAAAAACAAATTATTGAAGACATGAATGGTGGCAGTCAAGCTGCCTCTGCAAAATCAGTTTTAATTTATCACAAATTTGACGAAGGCAGTGGTACTACTACTTACAATTCTGGTAATGGCGGAATCGGTATAACAGGAATTTTCGGATCCGGATCCTCCGCTCCAACTTGGATTAATGAAGGCAAATCTGGCAAAGCTCTTCAATTTAATGGAACTCAATTCCTAAATATTGGTTACAATACTAGTTCCACTCAAGACTACACCATTTCAGCATGGTTCAAAACCACATCAACTAACGGAATGATTTTTTGCGATTCACACAATAATTTTACTGACTTTAATCGTTATATTTATTTATCATCTGGTAAATTAAACACTCAACATTGGCCCAGTACTATTTATGGAAATAAAACTGTCAACGACAGTAATTGGCACCAAGCCGTAAGTGTTGTTGATAAAACTAATGGAAAAATATATCTCTATGTAGATGGAACTCTAGATGTCGGTGGCACCAATACAGGAACAGGAGTAGTAACAATAACTAACCTAATGGTGGGTATTAATGGTATGAAAACCCAAGGATTTACCGGTTTAATAGATGAAGTAAAATTTTATAATTATGCCTTAACCGCTGACGAAGTCAAACAAGACTACAATCAAAATTCTACTATACAAATGGGACAAACTTCTCAAACCATCGGGGGCACTACCACCTCTCTTCAATACTGCATCCCCGGCGACACTTCTTACTGCGCCGCCCCAGTCGCAGAATATAATTTCGAAGAAAACACTGGCACCACTACCAAAGATTCTAGCGGAAATAACAACACCGGCACTTTTGGCACTGGCTCCTCTGCCCCCACCTGGTCTCCCGGTGTCAACAATAAAGGCAGTGGTCTAAAATTCGACGGAGTTAATGACTATGTAACTATGTCAAATTATTTTAATCTAAGTCCAGCCACTTTAGAATTTTGGTTTAAAGCCAACAGTTGGTCAAATTCACCATTAATAATTGGTAAAGACAGTGCTGGTCCTAACAACGGATATATACAATATGTTAGTAGTCAATTAAGATTTTATGCTCCAGGAAATACAGTAACAGCCAATTGGGGAAACCCGTCATTAAACACTTGGCACCACGCCACTCTAGTTATAACTGGATCACAACACTTAACTTATTTAGATGGCATAAGTGTTGGCACTACAACCTCTTCATCACTAGCGTTATTTACTGGCAACTACAATTTTAAAATTGGTTGTTACGATAACGGCATCTTAGCCTTCAACGGTTCAGTTGATGGCGTCAAAATCTACAATTATGCCCGCACCCCCGCCCAAGTCGCCTACGACTATAACAAAGGAGGTCCAATTGGTTGGTGGAAGTTCGATGAATGCCAAGGTTCTGTAGCTAACGACTCATCCGGAATAGGTAATACTGGATCAATCATCATCGGCTCCAGTGGTTCTCAAAATTCCCTTGGAACTTGCCAAATTGGAACATCAGCAGCCTGGACCAACGATGCCAGCGGTCACACCAACTCCTCGCTAAACTTCGATGGAACAGATGATTATGTAAGTTTTGGTGATATATCAACTTTAGAAGGCATGAAAGGTATAACCACTTCCGCTTGGATATATCGAAAAACAGATATGGGGAATAATGAAACAATTTTATCTAAATATTGGGATGGAACAGACCGTTCATATTTTATGCTCGTCAGTAGTGGAGATCAACTCCGTTGTCTAATCCCTACTGACACCAACAATGATAATGATTCAGCATTCGGCTCAACCATTAATTTAAATCAATGGTATTTTGTTACTTGTACCTGGGATAGCACTACGGGTTTAATTAAGGCCTATGTTAATGGCAATTATATTAATCAACAATCTCAACCAGGAAATATCATAAGGACAAATTCTTCCCCTATTCAAATAGGAAGGGATTATTACGCCAATAGTCAAAATAGTCTTTTTTCCGGTCAAATTGACGACGTTCGCATCTACAACTACGCTCTCACCCCAGAACAGATAAAAACTTTATATAACGGTGGAAGCGTGTCTTTTAATTAATTCAAATCCCTCCTGTCCTTTGGACATCCTCCCTCAACAAGGGAGGAAATCTTAAGACTTCTCTCCTTGATAAGGAGAGATCCCGGTTTATCCGGAGTGAGGATTTTAAATTAAAATGCTGTGGACCTGAAGGGAATTGAACCCTCAAGCCAGGAATGACCGGTCCCAATGCAATCTCATCAGATTGGCTAGGATCTTAAATCTCCCTCGCAACTGCGGGGGGGGATTTTTTGTTTTAAACCTTTTTATTTTGTCCATGTAGAGACGTTCTGCAGAACTTCTCTACAGAATTCTTCTCCCATAATATTCATTTGTCTCATCCATTACAAAACTTTCTCTACCGTCTATCTCCTGCAATCTAAATCCTAATTTTAACCAATCCTCAAACACCAAACTCTTTTTTACCACCGATTAGCAATCAAACATGATTTCTGCCACCAAAAATCACTTTAATACATCAAAAATAAACAAAAACAAAACCAATCCATCATTTTTTTTATTTTCAAAAATATCTTATAAAATCCCCACCCTTTAAAAATATTTAAATTAATAAATTAAATTGTATTTTAAATTACATTTTTGTTATTATTTATAATGTGGGCCTGTCATCGGTATGAGAGGAAACTTACCATTTTCCATAAGCGGGTTCAACTCCCGTCAGGTCCACAGACCTCTTGACAATTTGTTATATATATGACATTATATAAATTGAATGGTAAGTTTCCCATAGTCCGATGACTTATGGAATATAAAAAAATCCCGGCTTCAATGTCGGGATTTTTTATCCCATAACACTTTCCCGTTACATACCTCACACATTTCCATCTACCCTCTATCACCTACAATCTAAAATATAATTATACCCTTTCTTTAAACAGCAATCATTCATTGCTTACCCATTAGCAATATCATCTTTAATCTGCTTGCTAAAATAAAATAAATACATCATAAACAAACATTTAAAAACACTTTGCCTCAAAAATTAAATCCAAAATACAATCCTATAAACAAAGTCTCATCCGCTTTTTTCAAAATAATTTTAAGCGCGCAACATCCGAGGTGCACCACCGAAGGGCGTGAGCACTGCAAAATTCATTTTGAAAAAAACAAAAATTATCTAAACGTCACTTTCACCGTTCCACCCAATAGTATTCCATCCACCTGTGCCGACAATTCGTATTGCCCAGCCATCGTCGATGTTAATTCAAAAGTTGCCTTTCCTAAACTATCTGTTGCTGCCTCCAACTCTCCTAGTCCGATCAACTGAACCGATTTACCAACAATACCCTTTCCATCCCCATCCAAAACAAAAACATTTACTACACACTTCTCCTGTCCGTCTGCCTTGGCTATCATCTTCTGACCCATTAATAAAGAATTCTTAACTGAAACTTTTTGAACCGTACTCGCCTTAGTTAAAGTCACTAATGCTTTTGGAATCACCGACGTTCCTAAATAAACCACCCCCACCACTGCTATCAAAAAACCGATACCACTATACAATATGTTCTTTTTATCAGTAATCATCTTAGTAAATAATAGCACAAAAAAAACAATACAAGTACTAAAATTACCCCATTTAGCAAAAAAAAGTTTAACTGCTAATCATTCAAAACCAAAAAAACATACCTTAAAATAGGCCTTTTCCTTTTAACTTTCCAACCTAAAAACTAGAAAAATCACCCCTAAACCAGTTTAATTCACCAAAAAGGGAACATAACATCTCCCTCTAGATCCCTATATATCAATATAATTCATTTAATTTAAATTAAAATTAATCAAAAATTAATATTAATTTAATTCTTTTTTTAAAAAATTTTTATTTTTTTGCCAAAAAAATTACTTCCTAATTAGCTTTTTAAAATCATCTTTTTACCCCCAAAGTATATCATTTAAGATCTTTTAAAGTAAACCGCATTTCTCCGCATCAACATTTATTCACCGGCTCACTTTACGTTACATTTTGACCTTATTTATATCATTTCGATAGTAGGTGCACCACCTGTGTTAAACAGTGTGAAATTTAAAAAAAACATTTTTTTTATCATTTTTTTCAAAAAAGTACTATCAAAATAGATCAGAAAAACATCAAAAACGCCCTATTGACAGCCTTTTTCTAATAGTAGATATTATTAATATATTAATTAATTATTTATATAAACCATGTATAAATCATATAATTTTGAACCTAAATCATTATCACCGCAGAAAAAATTCGACCTTCATCAATTGGCCGAAAAATTAGTTCCTTTTTTAATCATTGCTACCACCTTTGTTTGGCTCTGGAAATAGTCCTCTCTTATGACCGCCCCGATCTTCATTTCCTATCAAAGATGGCTCAAATCCAAATCCTACTCTGAGGCCACTATTCGCAACTATCTTGTCGACCTTAAAAAGTATTTTCTTTTCACCAATTCCAACCTCGATCAAATCATTGACAAAATCTTTGACCAAGACAACTTGTCTTCCTATCTTCAAAGCATTAATCAAGACCAAAACCACAAACGTTTTCTTGCTTCACTTTCTAAATTCTTCCAATTTGCCTTAGACCAACATCTTATTTCTGAAAATCCTTTCCCTAAAGCTCAAAAAAACAATCAACAATCTAACACCTACGATCTAAAAACTATTTTGGGACTATATCAACACCAACTAGAAGCCAAAAAATTCTCCATTTTAACTATAAAAAACTATATCAATGATATTCACCAATTTATTAATTGGGCACAAACCAAACCTGTAAAGGGAGATGGATCTAAATAATCTTTTTAATCAGTCTCGTTTTGACCAATATGCTGCTTTTCTAAAAAGCACTAATCTTTCTGATGCCAGTATCCAACGTAAACTTTCTTCCCTTTCCTCATTCCAAAAATTTTTAATTAAAAGAAAATTAATATCATCTGCTGAAACATTAATTTCAAATTCTCAATTTAATTCCAAAAATATTTACCTTTTACCCAAAAATCCTCAGTCTTTTTTCTCTAACCTAAAATCAAAAATAAAATTACCACCAATCGCTGACAATTTACGATCAAACTTTCTTTTCCGTTACATTGTAATTTTTTCTCTTTTCGCTATTAGTGCTGGTTTGGGTTTTACCCTTTATCGCCAAGCTGTTCTTCAATCTCAACAAAATCTCGCTTATTCCACTGCTTCAGCTATGGTTACTGGTGGCCGCTTTTTATCATTTCAAGGTCGTTTAACTGACACCGCTGGCAATCCTATAATATCTTCGACAAGTATAGTTTTTAAATTATATCCATCGGTCGGCTCTGGCACTACTCTTTACACTTCCCAAACCGGTAACAGTCAAACCGTTGTTCCAGACGAGAATGGTATTTTCTCTGTTACCATTGGTAAAAGTCATGGTACTACTATTCCCTCTTCTGTTTTCACTGAAAATGCTGAAGTCTGGCTCGAAATCACTGCCGGTGGTGAAACTATGAGCCCTCGTCAACAAATTGCCACTGTTGGATATGCTTTAAATTCTGAAACATTACAAGGTCTTCCACCATCTGCTAGCGGTACTAAAAATACAGTGCTAGTTATAGATGGCACCGGTAATCTAAATCTAGGAGAAACTTCTCCCACTATTAAATCCACTTCTGGTACTCTTGGCATCGAAGGTCAAGCTGTCTTAATCAAAGCTTCAGACGGTTCTGGTGGCAACATCACTATTAACCCAGACAGTAATGGAGTTATTAATTTAATCACTGAAGGTACTGGTGCTACCGGCTTTATTAATGCCACTAATGCTAATCTTGCCTCCGGCAATTTATTTAATGCCACCATTAATAATCTCAATCGTGGCTATAATTTCATCAATTTCAGCAACTATAGTGTTGGCACCAGCCTTGTTTCTCGTTTTTCAGTCGATGCTTATGGTAACACTATCATTGGTAACAATTTAACAGTTGGAGGCACTTTTGTATCAGTTGGATCTACTAATTTAGTCACTAATTTAAATTCTGATCTACTTGATGGTTATCATTCTACTAATTTACCCTATGTCAATGCTGCTACCAATGGCACTTTAACCCGATCAGCTGGTAGTAGTGGTCCTTATACCCTAGGGCTTAATTTAGGAAATGCTAATACCTGGACTGGACTTCAAACATTCAATGCTACTGGTGCTCCCTTCGCTGTCGGATCAAGCAATTTAGTTGCTAATTTAAACTCTGATCTACTTGATGGTTATCATTCTTCTCGTTTTATCTACACCGCCAGTAATGGTCTCTCTTTAGCTGGTCAAGATTTCAAACTCGGAGGTATTCTTTCTCAAAATACTGATATTGGTTTAAGTGGTTTCAGTCTTACTTTCTCTGATGGTGGTAATACTTTAGTTTCTTTCTCTTCTGCTGGTAATACTTTCTACAATCCTACTACCTTTACTTCTAGTGGTGATGTTTCTATTGCTTATGATTTGAATTTTACTAATTCAACTGGATCTAATATCAATACTGCTGGTCCTTTCTCTATTAATGCTGGTGAAATCTTTAATTCCAGTAATCTAACTTTAAAAACTTACAATGCTGGACAAATAGTTTTGGACTCCAGCAACATTCAAGCTCTTGGCAATTTAACAGTTGGAGGCACATTTGTATCAGTTGGATCTACTAATTTAGTTACTAATTTAAACGCTAATTATTTAAACGGTATTCCTTCCAGTGGTTTTGTCGGCACTGGAAACACCGGTAATTTCATTACCACATTAACCAATGGAGTTGGTATCACTATTACTGGTTCTGGTTCTTCCCGTAATATTGCCTTTGATTATAGCTCTTCCCTTTTAGCCACTGGTAACAAAATTGGCCTTAATTTCGGCTCAACTAACACTTGGACAGCCAAACAAAATTTTACCAATGCTTCCGTTGGTGGTTCTTTAGCCATAACCCAAGGAGCTCAAGATGGTTATATTTTAACCAGCGATGCCAGTGGTAATTCTTATTGGGCCCCCAATACTGGTGTTGGAACCATTTACTTTGCTGGCAGCGGTCTCAGTATTAATGGCACCACTTTTAAACTTGGCGGTGCTCTTACCGAAAATACCAATTTAACCATCGGCAACACTTCTGCATTCTTTATCAATTCCACCACCGGCAACATCGGCCTCGGCACCACTAATCCAGGTTCAAAGTTAACAGTCTCTGGTGAGGCTAGTATTAATTCTTTAATCGTCAATAGTGGCAATAGTGTTTCGCCAGCTTTAACAGTAAAAAGAGCTTCCATATTTGACAGTGGTTTAACTTCGACTGTTGCCATGAGTATTTATGGTAGAACCGGACAAACTGCTGATTTATTCAGAATTGGCGCTGATTCATCAAATGAAGGTAATTATTTGACAGTTAAAGGCAATGGTAATGTTGGTATTGGCACTACTAATCCAACTTCAAAATTAACAGTTGCTGGTAATGGTAATATTTCCTCCTCTCTTAACGTCGGCACTTCTCTTGTTGTCGGAACCAGTATTGAATTAACCACCAGCAGCAATAAATCTCTCAGTTATTATGGCTCCACCGGTAATGGCTATTTCACTCAAATGCAACAAACCGCCACCAGCGGTTATGGAACTTACGGCCCAGTTAGTGGAGATTGGGCTTTATATAACCGATTTAGCGGTACCAACACCCGAGGTTGGATTTGGCAACTGGGAACAGTTAATGTTGCTGGGTTAAATGGTAAGGGCGATTTTCAAAATGCTGGTAATTTAACCGTTGGTGGAACATTTGTTTCAGTTGGATCAACTAATTTAGTTTCCAATCTTAATGCTGACTTATTAGATGGTTATCACTACAACAATCTACCTTATGATAATTACAATCATTGGAAATTAACTACCAATGGTACTGGATCTACCAATGTTCTAAGTGGT